>ENA-OSIY01001019-OSIY01001019.1-marine-metagenome-genome-assembly--contig:-NODE-1019-length-15332-cov-6.653491_pt1 | contig 15332 bp, 22 predicted proteins | sample MGYA00237884_ERZ534233 | MGnify/ENA primary metagenome ERZ534233 (study PRJEB26412, sample SAMN06343840) | marine metagenome | isolation source: estuarine water | place: USA: Columbia River Estuary... | reverse complement strand
AATATCTCCAAAATATTCTCGTGACTTATTTAAGAACCCTATGTTGGTATTTTGTCACCACCACTGGTTAAAAATTCTTATCATTACAAATATAGTATCATTTATAATAAGCCCATACTTTTGGCTTGCTTTCTGTGCAATACCATTTGTATTTGCAAAAGTAGGATTTGGTTTATTAAATATTGTTGGTCATAATGAAGAAGGTGGTAGTGATGTCGCATGGCTAAATCTTTTTATTGCAGGTGAAGGTTATCATAGACAACATCATCTTAATTGGAAACAAGTCAGATTGCATAAGTGGGATACAGCAGGTTGGATTGCTGAAAAATTATTTGTTAAAGGAAAGTAGATGAAGAAAAATCAATTACCATCCATAATGAAACTAAATGTTAACATAGATTTAGATTTACTTAGAGATAATTGTAACACCCTTGCTGAAAAGTTTGTTGATGTAAGAACAGCAAATCCAGGGCTTTGTATGAATCATGAAGACCTTGTAAAAGATGTTTACGATAACTTCGAACAGATCAATCTTACAACACCATCAGAGATACTACCTCACACAACATCTATTAAGGAACGCTTGAGACGCAGAGAAGAACATTTATATAATGTAGCAACCGAGGATTATACTGGTAGTTATATTGAAAAGATAGTTACACAGTGTAAAGCACCAGCATCTCGTATTCGTATTACTAAACTTGCACCAGGTAAAACTATTCCATTCCATGTAGATTATGATGTATCATATGCAGTAAGATGCATTGTGCCAATATACGGAGACAATAATACTATCAATTTATTTAAACGTAATGGTAAACTAGAAGCATATAACCTGAAGTGTGGTAATGCATACTTTCTAAATATAGGATATCCTCATGCTGTTGTGAATATGAGTGATAAGCCACGTATTGCTTTAATGTTTAGTTTGGATGGTACAGATGACTTGTGATAGTAAACAGTATTATAACAAGTCACACCTTTGGCCTATTGCACGTGAAGTACAAATAAAGGGTCACAAGATATTCTACGATCAAGAGTTTACTGAACAATCTTACATTGATTATATGAAAGGCTTTGGAGAACTTGAACGACATGAGTTGTTTATGAATTCAAAGGAAGTGCCAGAACTATTTTATGTTACTGATAAACGAGATGAGTCTGGACAGAAAATTGGTATGTTCGGTGGTGGCGAATTAGGCTGGCACTCTAATGGTAATAGCAGGCACAAAATAGATAAGATATTAATCAGTCTTTATTGTGTTGAAGGTGATCCTAATACTACATTATCTATATGTAATACCTCAGATCCTTTCTATGACTTGTCTGAAGAGGATCAGGAATACTTTAAGAATATAGTGATTAGGCTTAAATTTAAAAACAATACAATGTATGAGTTAGATGATGACGATCCAGAACTTGAGTTTATGAGTAAGAATAAAGGTTCTATTCGACCGCTAGTTGGTAGACATCCTCATACAGATAAGTATTATTTTTATTTTCCCTACCATTTTATTTGTAGAGCATGGCATGGGAAAACTCGCATAGATCATAACGAACTAATTGAAAGATTAAAACCCATTATCTTTCAGAGCAAATATCAGACACATCATATCTTCCAAAAAGGTGATATGCTTCTAATGGATCAATTGACTTCTTTGCACAGACGAACGCCTGTGATGGGAGACCGTATGTTATGGAGAGCTGCAGGTGACTATTCGAAAATCTGAATTAAGAAACTTTCCATATGTAAATGTACCTAGGTTTAAGTCTGTAGAAATATTACTGTTGGCTCAGACAGCGGCAGATACATATTTTAGCAGAGGTTCTGGGCAAGCAACAAAAGAACTAGATCACGTTGAGGCTACACATAGGCATTGGGTAAGCCCTATGATTGATCTATCAGATTTTCCATATTGTTATTATACTCACGGTGTTACTGATGCCATACATCATTGGGTATTGAATAATAAATCTCCTTGGCAATATATGGAAGGAGAATATGAATACGCTAGTATGATAGGACCTAAAGGTACGAGTGTATGTGATGTGCCAGGCCAATATATGGATAAGAATACTCATCGTGCTGGTTTACCTGCAAAGATAGATCCAGATAAACCTATGTATATCTCAATACCTTCTGCAGCAGATGGTAATATATTCTACCCTGAGGTAGATACTTGGAGAAACTCACCACCGGTTATACTAGATTGTACTTATGTATCATCCACTGCTATTAAAACAATAGAAGTTCCTAAAACGACAGAGCAAGTGTTCTTTTCTTTCTCTAAAGGTTTTGGTCTTATTGGTAGTAGATTAGGATTAGTCTATACTAAAGAACCACACCCTACTCTGCATAGATTAAAAGAATATGAGAACTGGAATTATAGTGGTGTAAGAACGATGCAGCTTCTAATGAATAACTTTGCTGTAGATTCCATGCATACAAAATATAAAGATAAGCAACTTGCCATTTGTAAAGAATACGATTTTACACCATCTGATTGCTTTTACCTTGCAACCACACATGATAGATACTACACAAGACGTAGAAGAATGCGTTGGAATGATTCTGCTAGAATATGCTTAACACCTTTATTTGAGGATTACTTATGACTAAACAATTGATGGATTATACACAGGTAGAGCTTGAGCAATTAACTCAAAAGATTTTAGAGAATGGTCATGTGGTTTTACATGATCAAGATTTAACAAGACAACAACTTGTAGAAACTTGTAGTCGTTTTGGAGAAATTGAAGAATTGGATTATTTTATGAATCCAAAGGATAGCCCTCAGATAAGTATTGTGTCAGGTAAGGTTGTCGATGGTAAAGCATTAGGTATGTTTGGACCTACTGAGCTTGAATGGCATGCCAATGGTACTGGTAGATATAACTTTGATGAAATTTGTGTAGGATTATATTGCGTAGAAGAATGTATTGATACAGTACTGTCGTTGGTAGATCAGTGTAGAGCGTTTGAAGAACTACCAGAGAAAGAAAAAGAGTATTATCGAGCTATTGATATTCATCTTGATAATTCTGGACCACGTGCCAGAATATGGAGAAATGATGGAGAGTATTCAAAAGCATATAAAAACCAAGGTGAACAAAATTTTAGAATTGGTCAAGAACACTACAAAGAAAAGTTGGATCGTAGACCTTTAGTTGCAAAGCATCCAGTGTCTGGTCGTGAATACTTTTATCCTATGTTTATTTACTTAACAAAAGCATGGCATAATGGTGTAGAGATAGAGGACTTTGAACACTTCTATGAAATTTTAAATAGTAAAATTACTAGATCAAAATATATGAGTCACCATGTGTTTAGAAAAGGTGATCTACTCTTTATGGATCAGCTCACTACAAGTCATAGAAGGTCTGCTGTTAAGAATAAAGACAGACAACTATGGAGAACAGCATTTGATTATAAGAAAACATCAAAGCAGATACCATGGCCAGAGATTAAAACAAAAATAGAGAATGGTCAGAAAGTGCCTCTGAAGGAAGATTATGAATTTAGTGATATGGCTTATCTTGATTCACCAGAAGCATATGAGCTATTTGAAACTCAAGCAAATATTATTATAGAAAAACAGTGTAAAGGTATTGTTGATGTTGGCTGTAGACATGGACCAGTATTAGATATATTACACTCAAAGGGCTATACTGATTTTGAGTATATGGGATTTGATACTTCTAAAGAGCCTATTGATATAGCAACAGAAAAGTGGAAAGATCATAGTAATATAGAATTTAGATGTGAGAGTTGGAATGATGCTGAATGTTTCTTTGTTGACTTTGATGTAGATCAAGTAATATGGAGCGGTGTATTACTATACAGACCAGATGATCACTTTGATTTCTTTGATAAGATTACAAATAAATTATACTCAAGCCCTAATGCTATCATACAAGAACCTATGCCATGGCAAAGACATTGGAAAGCTGGTCTTATTCTAAACACTATTGCAGATAGTATGGAAGAATATAAAGATGCATACAAAGAATTTAAAGAATATAAACTCGACCTTGATATATTTGCTGGTCGCAGATTAGTTGCGGATGTTACATTATGATATTAGCACTCAGTACCTCACAAGCATCTAACAGTCTCAACTACAGAGGGCTAAAACTACTCAGCTGTGATTTTGATAGAATAGATTGCTTGGCTGACTATGATATACCTGTAGTAAATGTTAATGGTATGGACGCAGATATACCTAAAGATGTTGCTGCTTTATTTCTTATGATGCATCAGTTTGATAAGTTTGTGTTTGCAATACCAGAGTTTACTGGAATGATGAGTTCAAGTACAAAGAACCTATTAGACTGGGCTGTTGTAATATCAAATATGAATTTAGATCATGGTAAAGGATACCCTTGGACTGATAAACACGTTATACTTCTCACCTTTACTCCGAGTGGAAAAGAAGGTGGTGGCAGACATATGGAACAGACTAAAGATATATTTAAAAAACTTGGTGCAAATGTTGTATATACAGATGTATCTACATATGGTTGGCAGCATGTTATACCAGATAACCAAGAACACTTTACTGAGATGTCTGATAAGATAAACAACTATCTACTATATAAAGCAGATAATAAAGAGTATTTTAAAAACAAATATAATGATTGGAATGAAAAATGGGATTAGAAACTAAAGGTTTGTACATACTTAAAGATGATGATTATGTACCTTATAATTTACCAATGGGTAAAGTGATTTTATGTGGTGTGCCTGGAGCATTTACACCAGGCTGCACTAAAAGACATCTGCCAGGATTTGCAAAGAATTTAGACAAGTTAGATGCTAAGGTTGTGTTTGTTGCGGTTAATGATCCGAGTGTCATGCATGCATGGAATGTATTATATGGTCATCCTCACATTGATGCAGTGGCAGATCCATTAGCTGTATTCAGTAAATATATGGGTAAGGATGTTGACTTTGGTGATTATATGGGTATTAGATGTAAACGATATGCTATGCTTATAGAGGATGGTGTATTTGTAAAAGAATATGCAGATCCGTTTATTGAAGGTGTATTATGATACCAGGCATTGCAGAGTATGTAGATGTTGATCCTCAGCATGAATTATTACTTGACCTGTATGAAAAAGTAAAAGGTGTAAGGGCTGGGGAGGACTTTAATGTTTTTGGTAAGACACCATTTGAGAGTTATTCGTTAGAATATAATATGACTGGTAAGGATACTGGTTATGAAGAAATATATGATCCTATCTTATCTCAGCACAGAATGGTGCATCCACATTATCAGTTTAGATCAACTGGATTTAATACTGCTGATAGTACAGAGAAAGATGTATTCCCTCATACCGACATAGATCAGAATAGAGAACATAGTCAAGGGTATAATATCATATATCCTGTACTTGGAGCAAGTCGTTTAGATTATTATGAAACACTAGAAGACGAAATATGCCTACCTGAAAAGAACGCTCAAGGATATTATTACTATCATGAGTTTAAAGCACAGAGTCAGATGGGTCAAGGCACGCCAGAGTTTGAAAAGTTTTTAGCTGATCGTAAGATTGGTGAGATCATTATTGATAAGCCTTGTCTTATTGATACAGAAGTAATGCATAGAGTAATTATTACAGAGGCACCCAGATGTGCATTTGTGACAAGATGGAATAATATACCACCTATTGACTTCCATTCGTTTAAAGAAAGAGTTGAGTCTATATTATGAACTGGCAAACATCATATACTATAAATGATGATTTAAAAGAAAAAATATCTAATATATGCAATAAAAAATTAGAAGGTGAGCCAGACGATCAAGAAGTATGGCATAGAACATCTCATATAACTTTAAATTCCTACACGTGGTCCTTTTATAAAGCAGAGGGGCTTAACGAAGTTAAGGAACAACTTAAAATAATTACAGGCTTAGATACAATATATGAGCATGGATATACATGTATATGGAGATACAACCAAGAGTTTCCAAAGTGTCCAATACATATAGATCATGAAGCTCAACATAAAGGATCTCTTTGTATATCTTTGTCTGGGTACCATAATATATTTTTACATGATATAAAAACAAAAGAAAAACTAGAAAAGATTACTGTGAAAGATAATAGTATTATGTTTATAAACAACTCAAAGTATTATCATAGCGTAGAAGGTAACGGCGATCTGTGGATACTAGGAGTAAAGAAGTGAGAATAGTTCCGTATATAAAAGATTCAAAGCCTACTTATGAGGAACCAGATCAATGCCATGATGCCTTTCTGCAACTACAGATAGAGAAAGACACTGATAGATTATCAGACAACTATTCTTATAAAAATTTAAACTTAGATAGAATGGTGATGTTTAACTTTGTATTTGATGGAAATAAACCAGTCTTATGTTCAGGTTGTGAGACCATATATCCTGGTGTTGTAAGAGTTATGTCTAGGTATTACCATTATAAAAATTATAGAACAGATGGTACGTCTATGTTTGAGAAGGTGGATAACTTTAAGGAGCTAAATTACTGTGTCGACAACCTTGATGCTCCTCTTATAATTTGGACACGTGAATTCAGTAAAGGTTTCTTTACTAAACTTAAAAGAGCACGCCCTGATATATTTGAAGATTGGCAAGTGTATCCAGATAAACTACAGATAGGAAGCCCACCTTTAAAGAAAGCAAATAATCTACAGTATGTATTTTATAAAGGCGATATTAACTATCTACGCAACCCACAATATGAAGACGGTACTCCATAGAAGCATTTACAAATGTGTGTTTCTTTCTGGTGTCAACTAGATAGTGAGAACCATCTGCCGGATACCTGCTCACAACATCATCTATAACAAAAAAGTTATTCTCGTTAGTAAGTAATGGTATATGCATTCTTTGAGTAGGGTCACGGTGATATGTGTAGCATGACTTAGGTGCTAACTTCATAAGCCTTGATCTATACATTCCTAATGAATCTAATACAGAATTAGTATATGGCAGATCATATGCATATACATTAAAATCTTGTTCTGTATTAACCAATTTGGTCAGACGACCTTCCCCACCAACATTATCTTTTGTAACCTGTAAGGACAATTGTTCTTCATACTCAGGTAAGCCCTGTAGTTCTAATAGTATATGTTCTATGTCTATGCGCATACTGTTAATTCTTTCACATTGTATTCTTGAATAAGAACCCATTCGATAACATCTATTACATAATCTAAAGGCATCTTTTCAACATCTTTATGTGCTGATCTTTCAGTATCAAAGTAACCAAAGTTCAGACACGTTGTTTTCTTACCAGCTATGAACAACTGGTTATTAGCTTCTCGCAAGGCTCTTTTCTCTACAGCATATTTATGTAGATATGTAAAATCACTTGCGTGAGATCCTATGTTAATGATACGTTTATTAAGAGCTGCTGCTTTGTATAGCATATCCACTTGCTCAAAGCCATCATGTTTACAATTAATGAATATATCGCATTCTTCTAATGTAGATACAGTATCATATTTTTGTTTTAATGCTTCACCTAGACCTCGTCTAGTGCCAGTAATATAAAATTTCATCTTCGCCTCATTGTAACATATTTGTTACACATTTGTATTATTATCAAATAAACACTTTACAACCATATTTAGTTGTGTTATACTACTTATATCAAATAACGGAGATACATTATGATTAAAGTAAATGATATTCAAGACGCTCTATTAGTAGAGGATCTTATTCAAGGTGTAATCAGACGAGCTGATGGCTGTTCTAAAGAGCACGTGTTAATCGAGCTTGATATGATTTGTACTACTCTTCAAAAAAATGTAACTCGCATCGAAAGCGAAATGGAAAAGGAAGCTGTATAATGTATACTTACACAACTGATTTATTTTCTGATCTTCATAAAGATGTCTATGGCTATCGCCCTCGTGGTGAAGCTATGGATGAGTGGAACTCTCGTACTCCTCGCCAGAAGAATGAGCTTTATAATGCTCTTTGTGATGAGCTTGAGGAAATTACTCAAGATGATGCTCGCCGTGGTGCTCGTAATGTTTTTGAATTCACTGGTGAGATTATGGATATGATTGAGCTAGGTGCTAAAGACAGAGAAACTGCTCTGCGTTGGATGACTCAAGAGGATAAGTTTTATTCTGAGCAATGTGTATCTCACTGGGTCTGGTCTCGTGGCATCTTGTTTACTGACTATGGTAAGCAGTTGGTTAAAGACCTTATGAACATTGTCGAGATAAAAGCAAATTAATTGAAAAAAAATCAAATTAGTTGTTTACATCTGTGATTGGATGTGTTATACTAATTTTAGAAACAAAAATTGAAAAGGATTTTATATAATGGCACATGAAGTAGAAATGATTAATGGTGTTGCTCAAATGGCTTTTGTTGGTGATACACCTTGGCATGGTCTTGGTACTCAAGTTCATAATGACTTGAGCCCTCTGCAGATGATGCAGAAAGCTGGACTTGACTGGAATGTTAAGAAAGTAGATGCTTTTATCAACGTAGGTGATGAGCAAATCAAAACAGGACAACAAGCACTTGTTCGTTCTTCTGATAACTCAATTTTAACAAATGTAGGCAAAGGTTGGAATCCTGTTCAGAATGAGCAAGCATTTGAATTCTTTGCAGAATATGTGGCAGCTGGAGATATGGAAATGCATACAGCTGGTTCACTCAAGGGTGGTCAGCAAGTCTGGGCTCTTGCAAAGATAAAGGAATCTTTTGATGTATTTGGCGATGATACTGTTGAGTCTTATTTACTTTTTTCTAATCCCCATCAGTACGGCAAATCTATTAATGTTAGGTTTACTCCTGTACGGGTTGTATGTAACAACACACTCACAATGAGCCTAGAAAGCAAAGCTGATCGTGCTGTTGCTGTAGGTCACCGAACAGAATTCAACCCTAATATGGTTAAAGAGCAACTAGGCATTGCACATGAGAAGTTTGCCAAGTATAAAGAAATGGCTCAGTTCCTTGGATCACGTAAGTTTAAAGTTGAAGATTTGTTGAACTACTATAACAATGTGTTCCCTCATACTCACACACCTAATAAGGTTTCTGAAGTAAAAGCTAAAGAGGAAATGTCTCGTACAGCTCAGTTATGTTTAGATAACTTAGAAACACAACCTGGTGCACAGTATGGTGAAGGCTCATGGTGGCAGGCATTTAATTCTGTTACTTATGTTACAGATCACTTACAGGGTCGCAATGCAGAGAATAGATTGCACAGCCAGTGGTTTGGACAGAATCAGCTTCGTAAAGTAAAAGCAGCAGAGCAAGCAGTTAAGTTTGCTGTTGCTGCCTAAGGAGATATATCATGCAACTTGTAAATGATAATAATGATGCTGAGTTAGTTGCCGTTAAAGCAACTAACGACGATGCAGTCACCATTGCAAAAATGGTTGATAACATGAATAGGTCTCTAAAAGATGATGGATATGCCTATAGGTATATTACTGATCTTATTGGTGATAGGATTTATATCCGACAACTCGTATAATATTAACTTTCTCCCTTAACTGAGCCACCTTCGGGTGGCTTTTTTTTATTATAAATACTAGCAAATAATATCTGGAAAAGAGTATGAAAACATTTAAAGGGTTTATAACAGAAATGGCTTCTTTATCTCCAAAAGAAATGGTAAAATACAAATGGCGTATTGAGGTATTTCTTCGCAAGTATAAATCAAAGGATAAGAAAGAGCGCACATTTGAATTAGCCAAAGGCGGTAAAGTTACCTTTAAATATGAGCCAAAGGTAGCTGCAGTTGTATCTAAAGGGAATCAATCTACACTCAGAGATGTTCGTTTATCAGGTGATGATGGTAAAACTTATAGAATTAGTGCACTTGGAAAAACTGCAGAGTTTGGTGGTAAGGGTGCTGGATCCGGTACAGCTAAAGAAGATGCTGAACTTGCAAGCTTGCGTAAACAATTAAATGATATTCGCACTAAAACAGCTATGGGTTATGTTCCTATAAAAGTTGGTAAAAAGATTTATAATGTTGCAGCTACTGAGACAACACCTGGTGTACCAAAGTCTGACTTCCATTTAATTGATGTTGATGGTAAAGAATGTGTTTGGATTTCTCATAAAGATGGTAAAGGTCCAAAAGACTTCCAACAATGGGGCGGTATCTCAAAGAGATCAGAACCTACAATTCACAATCATAAAGAAGTACAAGCATTTATTAATGATTTAAAAACACAATATCCAGATGGCTTACCACGTGCCACTTCTTTATATCGCAAGATTAAAGATAAGAAATTAAAAAATCTAAGTGTATATGGTAACCAATATGGTAGAGCACTAGGGCGACAGAATACTTCTATCCTTATTCAAGGACCAGTAAAGCTGGTTAAGAAAGGTAGAGCATACGAATTCCAATCTAACCATATCCATTATAACGGAGATAAGGTTGATGATTTAGGATTTGAGCCTGTGTTATCAGCTATCTATAAAGGTGATCGTAGTGATGCTGGAGTAAAGGGTACTAGAATAGTAATCATGCCAATTCAAGGCAGAAAATTTAAAGGAACAGTTTAATGGCTTGGGTAGCAATTCCAAATAACCCTGATTGGGAATATAATAATGATCCGACAGATCCTGGTGCAACCAACGCAACTCGTAGACAATGGGCATTATCATCTAATGGTGTTAGACAACAGAAGGATGGTACACAAGTTTATGTTCAAGTTCGTAGGGTTGGTGATACTGCTGATGCAAACAGAGGTGAATTAAGTAAATCCTTTTGGGACGCAAGAGGTGATGAGGATGATATAGAAACTGATATGATTCTAGTTTTCCGAACTACCGCATCTAATGAACAAGTTAGAGTTGGTGCTGCTGCTCATTATGTAAGTGGTGTTGAACAAGACTATGATGGATCAATCAATTGGGGTGATGGTACAACAACAACAGTTACTGGAAAACCTCTTAACAATGCCGACTTAGTTCATACTTTTGCAAGTTCTGGTGATCACACTGTTAGAGTATCAGGTCCAGGTTTCCATAAAGTCAATTTTAGGCCAGGTAGTACATCATTTACCAGTGGTGGCAATACTGAAGCACAAACAGACAAACTTATACGTGTACTCAACTTAGGTGATATTGGGCATAAATATTTAAGGTATGCCTTCTATAGAACACGGCAGATGATGAGCTTTACATTAGGTCATACTGATCTAAGTAATTGTGATAATATGGGAGGTTTCTTTGCACTTCGTACATGGAATATGAACGCCAATGCGGTTCCGGCAACAGTTGACTTAACTGGTCTTGATACATCAGGTTTTTCCACTGGTGCAAATAGCCAGCAAATAAATGATATGTTTGAGAGTAGTGCTATTAATATGAATACACTTAATCTAACTGGAATAAACACTGCTAATCTTACAATGATCCGGGGTTTATACAAAAATATCACTGGCAACAATTCAACAGTTGCTGCTGCATTGAACTTCACAACAATTGATGTTAGACCTTATAATACAAGTTCTGTGACTAATTTTATCAGTATGTTTTCCCGGAATTCAACACTTACTACAATTACTGGTATTGAAGACATGGATGTTAGTAGCGGGGAGTATTTTGGAGAAATGTTCTATGGAACGGGTCTAACCGGTTCACTGGATCTATCATCATGGGATTGGTCAAGCGGGATTAATTATAGTTATATGTTTAATAATTCATCTAGCCTTACTGATATTATTGGTATTGAAAATATTAGTGTTACAGCATTAAATAACACTTCTGCGTTAAGCAATTTTTTATCCGGTGTTACACTTCCGACATCTCGTTATGATCAACTTCTTATCAATCTAGCCGCTCAAACTAAAAATCAAGCATCTCAAACAGCGCACTTTGGTAATAGTCAATACACAACAGGTGGTGCGGCAGAGGCAGCAAGAACTAGCTTAATTAATAACGATGGATATACAATAACTGATGGAGGAGCGGCATAATGGCTATACTAACTAAAACAGAAGGGTATTTTATTATCAACGATGGAGCAATTTCTTTAAGTGGATCTACCAGTGTATCGTATCGTGATGACGCTACTGTACAGGAGTTTGATACTGAGGCATTAATGCTTGCAGCACATGAAGAACAATTCCCTGATCAGTATTTAGATTCAGATGAATAAAAATAACACTTTACTTATTAAAACAAATATGGTATAATCCAAGTATGATAACATTTAAAGAAACACTTACTGAGCAAAAGAATACTCACATGACACACATCGAGGATAAGGTTCTCTATGGTGGCGTTAAGGGTACTCGTGAAGCTATCTTTGCCCTAAGAGATATGCGAGATATGCTAGGTGGTAAACATGCTGGTAGTGTATCAGTAAAGTGGGACGGAGCACCTGCTATCTTTGCTGGTACAGATCCCCGTGATGGTAAATTCTTTGTTGCTAAGAAAGGTATCTTTAATAAGAACCCTAAGGTATACAAAACTAAAGCTGATGTAGATGAAGACACAAGTGGAGACCTAGCTGTTAAGCTCAAAGAGGCTCTTAGATATTTGCCTGCATTAGGTATTAAAGGTATTGTACAGGGCGACTTTTTGTTTAGCTCTGGAGATGTAAAGAAGGAAAAAATTAATCGTGAAGCGTATCTCACTTTCCATCCTAATACTATTGTTTATGCTGTCCCTGTGGCAAGTGAATCAGCAAAAGCAATCAAAGCAGCCAAAATTGGTGTCGTATGGCACACCACATATACAGGTAACGACTTTGCCTCCCTTAAAGCCAGTTACGGAGTCAACGTGTCTGCTTTCAAGTCTACAAAAAATGTCTGGTCACAAGACGCCATGCTAAGAGATATGACAAAGTTTACTATGTCAAAGAAGGAAACAGATGAAGTTAATAAGTACCTCAGTGAGTGCGGTAAGCTATTCAACCAAATCTCCAGTAGCACACTCAAAGAACTTGAGTCAAAGCAAGACCTTGCACAACTCATCGAACAGTTCAACAATAAGTATGTTAGAAAAGGACAGATTGTCAAGGATACATCACGGCATACTGCCATGCTTATACGTTGGATCAAACTTAGGTTTGGTAAAGAAATTAACAAAAGAAAGTCGGAGAGAGGTAAAACCACTCAACGAGATAAGTTAAGTGCGACACTTGAATTCTTTTCAGATAAGAATAAAGCAAATCTAATAAAAATGTTTGAATTACAAAAGTTAATGGTACTTGCTAAATTAAAACTTATAAATAGACTTAACCAGTTGAGTATGACTAAGGCTTTTGTTAAAACTAAAAACGGATTTAAAACCGTTGGTGCAGAAGGCTATGTTGCAATCGACAAACTTGGTGGTGATGCAGTGAAAATCGTTGATCGTATGGAGTTTTCATACAACAACTTTTCACCCAATGTTGTTAAAGGATGGGAAAAGGCAGGTAAATAAATGAAGAATTTTAAGACATTCTTAGAAGAAGGCTCAGGCGTTGACGAAGCGCTATCTATTATGCAGCGAAGAAAAAAGGCTATTAGTCTTCGCAAGAACAAAGCTAAGTTAGCTATTGGTCGCAAAAAAGCCGCAAATAAAATAGCAAGTCACGGCGTGTTAAAGAAGCGTGCTCAAAGAGCAGCAAGAAACCAGATGGTTCGTAAGATTACTAAGGGTATTGGAAAAGGTGATCTAACTAATGCTCGTAAAGCCGAAATGGAAAAACGCTTAGATAAGATGAAACCACGTATTAATCGAATAGCAAAAAGATTAATTAAAGATGTTCGCAAAAAAGAAATCGCAAGGAAACGTGGTAGATAATGAGCGTCCCAAGTTTTAGTCAGTATCTAGTTGAAGAGGAAAGGTCCGTTTACTTTACGTTCGGACGAATGAATCCTCCTACGATTGGTCATGAAAAGTTATTGAATTCACTAGCAGCTAAAGCTGGAAGAAATCCATATCGTGTATACCTATCACAATCTCAAGACAAGTCAAAGAATCCTCTAAAGTATATGGATAAGATTAAGATTGCAAGGAAGATGTTTCCTAAACATGCAAGACAAATTCTTATTAATAAGAAAGTTAAGTCTGCCATGGATGTGGCAGTTGCTTTATATAATGAAGGCTTTAAACAGCTTGTTATGGTTGTTGGTTCAGATCGTATACGTGAGTTTGATATTCTATTAAACAAATATAATGGTAGTAAAGCTCGTCACGGGTTCTATAACTTTGAGAAAATTACAGTATTATCCGCTGGAGAAAGAGACCCTGACGCTGAGGGTGTCTCTGGTATGTCTGCATCTAAGATGAGAGCTGCAGCTAAAGCAAATGACTTTACTTCATTTGGTCAAGGTTTACCTAGAGCAATATCTAATAGTGATGCTAAGAAACTATTTAATAGCATTAGAACTGGTATGAATATTAAGGAAGAAGCATCATTTAAAAATCATGTTGAACTTGCTTCAGTATCAAAAGAGCGTGAAGCCTTTGTTGCTGGTGAATTATTCAAAGAAGGCGATGAAGTCATTATTAAGAAAACTGATGAAGTTGGTACTATCACAATGTTAGGTGCTAACTATGTGATTGTAGAGACAGTTGATCGTAAGACACGGCAATGGTTAGATTCAGTAGAAAAGATTGTCGAAGAAGCTAAGTATGACTATGGTACAGATGCTTCAGTAAAATATATTAAGAAAACTACACCTGGCCAAAATGAAAAGAAGAATGCAGAAGATCCTGATATTGGTGATCGCAAAGGTTCTCAGCCAGTCAATTATCATAAAGGGCTCAAGAAGTCAACTAAGGTTGCACGTGATGCTCACTTTAAAAAGAATGCTAAGAAAGCTGATGATGATAAAAGTGCTTATACACCGGCACCTGGTGATAAAAAAGCTAAAACTAAGCCTAGTAAGTATACAAAAAGATTTAAAGCTATGTTCGACGAAGATGCAGTAGCTGTTGCTAAAACAAAAATAGATAATGAAAAAGAACGTAATGCCATAAAGCATGATAAGATGATGGATAGAGCACGTTTAAGAAAAGCTAATAATAAAAATAGAGAAACTAAAGGCACAACTAATGCTAAAATTTAACCAATATATCATTGAAGATGCTGGCAAGTCTCTTGCAGATAAAGCTGCAAAGTCTGGTTACAGTGTAGGCAAACTTAAAAAGATTTATAATAGAGGCGTAGCTGCTTGGAAAACTGGCCATCGTCCTGGGACCACTCCACAACAATGGGGTCATGCAAGAGTAAATGCATATATTGTTAAAAAGAAATCAGGTAAAAAACTTAATCACGATACGGATTTATAAAAATGGGTAAACAAAGAGCTGTCTCTTATACACATCTCCGAGCCCACGAGACAGGCAGAAA
>ENA-OSIY01001018-OSIY01001018.1-marine-metagenome-genome-assembly--contig:-NODE-1018-length-15347-cov-14.425540_pt1 | contig 15347 bp, 10 predicted proteins | sample MGYA00237884_ERZ534233 | MGnify/ENA primary metagenome ERZ534233 (study PRJEB26412, sample SAMN06343840) | marine metagenome | isolation source: estuarine water | place: USA: Columbia River Estuary... | reverse complement strand
GATTGTGAACACGCAAACATATATGTTAATGACTTAGTTGATGGTGAAAGAGTTATTATTTCTGAAAAGCTGCACGGCAGTCAAAATATTTTAGCATATGATATACTTAATGATAAAACATTGGTAAGTTCAAAAGGATTACTTAAAAGTGGTCTCGTAATTGAAGAAAGTGAAGAAAACACTTATTGGATTGCTTGTAGAAATGATAAATTGGTTGAAAAAATTAAAGCTAATTTTAAAGATGGTGTTGTCCAAATTTTTGGTGAAGTAATTCCTATTCAAGCTGGTTATAGTTATGGTCAAAATAAACCAACTGTAAGAATATTTGACATTCGTGTAAATAGTGTTTCAATACCTTATGACATGGTTCCTGATGATTTTAAACCACTTTGGGTTCCAATTGTATTTGATGGTGTGTTGAATCTTGATAAGAAAGAAGTTGTTATATATTCTGATCCTGAAAATGGAATACATAAAACAAAGTTTGAATATATGCTTCCTAAAGAAATTGTTGATCTTTGTAAGGGAAAAGAATTGGTTTCTGGGAAAGAACTTCATATTAGAGAAGGTGTTGTTTTAAGACCATATATTGATAGATATGCTAAAGATGGTACAAAACTTAGATTGAAAATTATAAATCCTGCTTATAAAGAAAGTGGTGAAGAATTTAACTAAAATAAAAAAAGGTGTCATAATGACATCCTTTTTATTTTCCATCTATTTTTTGTATTAAAAATTTTTTTTCTATAATATTATTCTTATATTTACGTAATAAAAATAAAAGCTATATGAAAATTGATATAAATAAAGTTAAGATTATACCCAATAATATTGGAAATTGGGGATTTTGTATTTTTGGTGAACCAGATACAGAACTTGAAAAATGGATTGAATGTTGGGGATTGAAATCAGAAATATCTGGTAAATTCACAAATATTTATCCAACTGATAGTTTCAACGTTTGTGAAGCTTTTGATAAACCAAACACATTTAAATATGTTGATGGATTTTCACCAAATCTAAATAAACATCTACATATTGGACACGTATCAAATCTTGTAATCGCTAATGCTTTACAACATATGGATATTGGTGAAAAATTTATAGCTATTTTAGGAGATACACTAAATGGTGTTGTGGCAAAAGATGATGCTTTAGTTGAATATGATAAAATATGTAAAACATTTGATTATAAAGTATCTGATAAATTTTTTGCATCTGATATGAAAATAAAAAATTCTAATCTTTTATCAGATGGTGTTGAGTCATATACAGGAACTAAAGTATTTGAAATTGGTGATGATGAAAAAATAGTTGGGATTAAAAATAATAGTAATACTACATATTTTTATCAAGATGTTGCTTTAGCCGAATATCTTGATTCAGAAACATTATATTTAACTGGTGTTGAACAATGTAATCATTTTAAAACACTTAGTAAACTATTTCCAAAAGTTAAACATATTGGTTTGGGATTGGTCAATCTTGGTGGTAAAAAAATGTCTTCATCAGAAGGTAACGTTATTATGCTAAATGATTTTATTGATTCTTTGATGGCTAAATTTGATAATAATATAAAATTGGTATATAATGTTATTGCGGGTTTTATATTAAAAAGCGCACCGGAAACAGCCAAAAATATTAATATGGATATCATAGATAATCCAAAACAATCTATGGGTTTATATTTATCATATACAATGGCACACATAAAAAGTTGTGGAGTTGAAACTTTTGATAAAAAAGAATATACATCTAAAAATTTACAATTTTGTGACTTGAAATCTAAGGTTTTGTTATCACCACAGATTTTATTTTCAGCATTGGTTGAACATTGTAAGATGATAAATAAGATGTATGAGACACATTATATAAAGAATAATGAAGAAAATATTTTAATATTTTCTGATTTAATATCAGATTTAAAATTGGGTATGGAAACACTTGGTATGTTTTCAATTGATAAAGTATAAGTCTAATAATAAAAATCCAACTAAAAAAATTAGTTGGATTTTTTTATAAAGGGATATTATTATATTTAATAAATATTAAAAAATAACATTAAATATGTCTAGACAACCAAAAAGTAAACAATCAAGGAATCAATCAACATCTAACGATGAAATGAATAGGGAACTTAATAGAGAACTTCAAGAATATCAGAATAGAGAAAGACCAAATAAGAAAAAGTTAACAAAGGAAGAATTTCAAAATTATAATATACAATTAACACCAAAACAAACAGAATTATATAAGGGTATAAGAAACAATACATTGACTATTTGTCATGGACCAAGTGGAACATCAAAAACTTATACTGCTTGTTATACTGCACTTTCTCTTTTAGCTGATGGTAAGATTGATAAAATAATATTGACTAAGCCATTGCAGACTTCTTGGGAAGATGTTGGTTATCTTAAGGGTAGTTTAGAAGAAAAGGTATCACCATTTATGAAAAGTTATTTTACTACATTTGAAAAAATTATGGGAAAGGTTAACTTTGAATGGTTTATGACAATTGGGGCTATACAAGTTGAAACACTTGCTTTTATGAGGGGTGCAAGTTATGATAGATCATTGTTGTTAATTGATGAAGTACAGAATTGTAATATGTCACAGATAATGTTGTGGGTCACAAGATTAGGGGAAGGATCAAAAGCTATGATGATGGGTGATGTTTCACAATATGATGTTAAAGCGAAAGATTCAAATTTTTTAGATTTTATAAGATTAATGGAAGGTGTGGATAATGTTTATAACTTTAGATTTGGAATTGAAGATATTGTAAGAAATAAGTTTCTTATTGATGTTGTTGAAAGGTATGAAAAATGGAAATATAAAAATTAATTAAAAATGGTCTACACTTGTAGACCATTTTTTTATATATAATATATTAAAAAATTATTAAAGAAATGTATACAAGAAATTCTGATACTGGTAAATGGTTTAATCAAAAAGATACACTTAAAAAGGACTATTATGATAGTTTAAAACAAGATTTAGATAAAGTTCGTTTATATTCTAAATGTCTTAGTGGTGCTACATATTTACCAATTAATAGTTTGGATAATATATATGATGTTTTAGATATTGATAAAGTAGGCTATTATGTTAGAGTTGGTGGTGGTGCAATTAATGCCCCTTTAAATGGACCGGCTTTGCCATTGAATGCTTCTAATTCAAATGAATTTTATAATAAATATTTAAAGGAAAATGCCTTTACATTAAAGAATTTATTTACACCAAATAAATTAATAGATGATCAATTAGATAATTATCTATATGTTGATGTTGCATCTATATCAGAATTAAATAATATTGGTCAAGTAGATACAAATCTAACAATAGATGGTATTAAATTATTAGAAGGTCATAGAGTTTTAATAAAAGATCAAAAATCAGAAGTTACATTAGCATCTAATGTTGATCCTGATGATTATTTCTTAAATTTTGAGCTAACTTCTAGTTATGATTTAGTCAGTGATAATGTAACCAGTAAAGTTTATAGTTTTTATAATAATCAGAATGGTGTTTATTTATATACAAATAATAAATTAGTTATAACAACTGATTTGGATTTATATGAAGATGCTTATAGATATTCAGTTTGTGTTAAAATGGGTGGTGTTAATAGAGAAAGGCAATTTCATTTAAAAAGATTGAATAATGGTTATTATCCATTGATATCTGAAGGTCAAAATGTTGAATTTGAAGAAAAGCATAATTGGATATTAAGAAATAGAGTTGATTATAATAATATTTATGATATAAATTATTATGATATAATAAACCATTCAACACAATCAGTCTATATAGAATTGGATTCAAGAACATATTCTATACCAAGTAGAACAATAGCAGTTGGTGAATTTGGTGTTATAATAAATAATCAAGATATAATATCATCATCTTCTACACATAGTAATTCTACTATTATAAGTAATAAATATAAAGTTAATATTAAATCAATTTATGAAGTTGAAAAATATTATTGGGTATGTGGTGATGAAGGAACATTATTAAGGATAAATAAGCATGACTTTTCTATAAAAAGAATTGAATTGAATGAAACAAGTAATCTAACTTCAATTTCTTTCTATGGTAATTTAAATGGTATTGTTGTTGGTAAATTTAACACAATATATTGGACAAATAATGGTGGTGATAGTTGGAATAAATTAGAATATCCTAATTTTGATATTTACTCATATAATAAAGTAACTCATATTGACTTTAGTAAAGCTTATATTGGTGGTGAAGCTGGTGTTTTTATAGAATTAAATTATTCAACTGGAGCTTGGATTGCTTATAAAAGAAAAGTTTCTAAGAAATTGGATTCTATTGATGAATATATTTTAGTTGAAGATATAAACGATATGTCCAAAACAGATTGGACTGTTTTAATAAGTTCGACTGCATCAAAGGATCAAGCAATTAATGATTTTGCTTATAATTTAGTTTATAACAATTCTTCTTATAATAGTTATGGAATTGAAATAGATATTGATAGTAAGTATTATGGTGATTCTGTATTTAATACATCACAGTTTTTTATTGCTTTAGAAATAATTGATTCAGATTCTAATATTGTTTATTCTAATCCATTATATGCAAATAATACGCCAATTCCATTATCATTCCAAACATATGATTTTTATAAATATATAGGTATTACTACACCAGGAACACAAGTATTTAAAGATTTGTTTACAACATCTTTGTCAATTGATGATAAGGGTAATTTAAAGAATACGACTTATACAATTAATGCTAAATTATTCTATAACTATTCAAATGGTGTTGTATTACCAAGTTATATTTATACTACATATTCTTATGATGTAAAAACTATTAATGGTAAAATTTTACTAATATCAACTAATAATGATAATATAATAACATATGATGTTAATAACATAATTTCAAATGAATCATTTATTTATTTTTCATCAACGCAGTCACACTCTGATATAAAAACAATATCAAGAAGACCAACTGATTCCAGTGTATATATTGGTGGTGATAAAATATATAGTGTTGATTTTTCTAATATTATTAATATTAATAATGGAATTAATGTATCAAGTGGAACAAGTTCAATAGTAAAAGATTTTTATATAAATAAATTATATTTAACTAATGATAATATTTATATAAGTGGTAATAACTCATTATTAAAAAGTGATGATTATATAAATTTAGATTTCAATGATTTGGATCCTTCTTTTAATGATAGTATAAAATCAAGATTTTTATTTTTGGATTATGATGTTGCATCAAAATTGAATTTCTTTACTGATGGTGGCGATTATAGATTGGCTAATTCTGTTACTTTTAGTTCAAGTAGTTTTACAAGCTCATTTGTAATAAAAAATATATCAGGTGAAAAAAATTGGTTAAATTACTACAAAGATGCTGAAAAGACATTTGCATATAACTCTTCTATATCTGATTCAGATAAAATAGAATTTTCAAGCACATTTTCATCTACAGGTGGAGCAAGAACAGGAACATCTATTAACAGTTCTGAAATATCAATTAGTGTTTCAGATATACTTCCATTGGCACCAAATATTACTTCAAGTTCAGCTTCTAGATTTATTGAAGATATTCCTATATCTATGACGTTTTCTACTTCTTATAGGGCATTAATTAATAAATATTTAATTATATTTAAAACTAATCTACCAATTGATGAAGGTGATGTTATAAATTTAACTTCTGATGTTATTGATTGTAATTTAGTTGTAAATAGAATAGAAAGATATATTACTAATACTTTTGTAAGTAGTTTGGGCATCAGGCAATTATTTTGGCCTGTTGTTTTAGGTCCAGGTCAAGTATTATCAACATATGTATATTGTTATAGTGATTTTAATGATAATATAATAAGAAATCTTAAAAATTCTGGATTCACTATAAACAATCTAAATAAATTTAGTGATATTCCGAATCTATTGACTAATTATGAAATACATCCAATTTCTATTGGATATGATTTGGAATTAATTAATGGTGTTGTAACTGTATCACAAAGATTTAATAATAAAACTGCATATTATAATATGCAGTCTACAATAGAAGTTGGTGCCATATCTAAAGATATGGTATATGAAGAAAGCTTCTTAAATTTTGGTTATAGCCCAACATATAATTTATTGGATTATTTGGGTAAAATAAATCCTGTATATTTTACATCAAGTACAATATTCACGATATTGCCTGAATATTATGGTTTACCTGGTAATGGTGGAAATACATTTACACAAAGTAATGTTTATATTGATTTATCAGAAGGAGCACAAGTAGGAACATATAGTTGGTATAGAAGTGGAACAAATAAAGTTATATTTGGAAGTAATTATAAATTCCAATGGGATTCTTTGTTATTGAATACATTTATAGATTTGGATATGACATCAACAACATATGGTCAAGTAACAAATGAAAGAATGTTAATAACTAAAAAGTATTATGATTCATCAATAGATGGCTATGTTATGGAATTTCATAAAAAAATAGAAGTATCAAGTGGTATTCCTGTGAATAGTTTTGATGTGAATAGTTTTGCTTTTTTAAGTAGAAATAGATTATCTCAAATAAGTAGTGATTTGCAACTATTGAATAATATACAAAGAACATCAATAACAAAATCAATTCAATTATTAAATACGTTTACAAGTTTAGAAAATGAATTGAGTAGTAAATATCCAACTGATTCATATTTTAAAGTATTGGCATCTGACTATAATATAAGACAATTTATAAGTGGTATAATATACACTGATAATAATTATCAGATAGCTATGAATATTCTTAATTTAGATGAAGAAAAAACATATAAAATATTAAGCACATCACAACAAACTATAAACGGATTTACAAATAAACTAAAGATTGATATTGATGGGACACATGATTTAATTGAAGGTGATTTAATCTATGTTGAATTTAATGGTGGAACTAACTCATCACAAACATTAAATCCACAATATTTTGGTTTACAGACAGTTATTTATGCTTTGTCATCACCTGGAAATAGTTTTGTTGTAACATCAAATGATTTTGGTGTAAACTCTTTGATTCAAGACTTTGGTAAGATATCATTCTTGAAAAAAGATGCATTCTTTAATTATCAACCTATTGATATAATAGATTATGGTATTGATAAAAAAGTTACAAGATCAGTTGAAATATTGCCCGAAAATTATGATTTGGATGGTTCTAAATATAATTTAATAAATTTAGACTTGAAAAGATATAGATTCCAATTTGTAGATGGTTTATCATTGGAAGAAGTAGGTAATTTATACCCTTGGTTATTAGAAGCTGAAATATCAAATGCAATAATAGGAAAGGATATAAATGGTTTAGTTTGGTATTCTGGAACTTGGAAATGTGGTAGATGGTTTGGTGGAACTTGGTATTCAGGAACTTGGGTTAGTGGGGATTGGTATAATGGATTGTGGAATTCGTATAATACTATTTATAAAGTTATTGGTGTTAAAATAGATACATCATTTATTGATAATACTGTTTCTAAGTGGTTTGGTGGTAGATGGTTTGATGGAATTTGGAATGGTGGAACTTGGTATGATGGTAGAAGATATGATGGGGATTGGAACACTGGTAATTGGTATAATGGAATATGGAATGATGGTAATTGGAAAACTGGTAATTTCTATGGTGGTGTTTGGGTTTTAGGAAATTGGGAATCCGGTATATTAAATTGTGATTCTAAGCCATCTTATTGGTTGGATGGAACATTTAAAAGTGGTGACTTTGAAAATGGTATATGGTATAATGGACAATTTGGCAATGATAAGGGTTTATTATCAAGATTTGGTACTAAATCAACTAATAGTAGAACATCAACTTGGAATGGGGGCAAATGGATAAATGGTGAATTTCATTCATATATAAATATAGATAGTTCAACTGGAATACCTATTGTATCAGATATTCATAAATATTCAATTTGGAAAACTGGTATATGGTTAAAGGGTAATTTTTATGGTGGTATAGCTTATAATATTGACTTTAGAAGTGGTATATGGCACGGTGGTATATTGGAAGAAATACAGATAATTGGTGTTGATGCTATATTACCTGCATCACAATCAACAAATTCAATAACTATTAATGGTATATTCAAATTTAACATTGGTGATGAAATATGGGTTATTGATGATTATACAGGTGGTGCATTTTCATACTTAGGTAATAATGAAAATCCAATGAAATATAGAATAAATGAAATTTTAGAATTAGAAGATAGTACAAAACTATATTTAAATTATAACTTATCAAGTTTGGGAGTTCCTGCTTCAATAGCAACAGCAAGTTATTCTGATGTTGAAACTGGATTAAGAATAGTTAGTTATTTCAAGGATTCCAATTGGAAGAGTGGTTTATGGACAAATGGTATATTTGAAGGTGGTCAATATGATTCTGGTATATGGTATAATGGTGTATTCAATGGAAATTGGGGAAATTAATATTTGATTTTTAATATATAAAAATATGAAATATTTGAAATTATTTGAAAATTTTGATTCATCAGAAATCGATAATATTTGTAACCACTATAATATTAGAAACTATACCATAAATTCTGATGGAACTATTGATGTTGATGGAAGTGTTAATTTTAGTAATAAAAAATTAAGAAAAATCCCCTTGAAATTTAATAAAGTTAGTGGAAGTTTTTATTGTTATGAAAATGAATTAACCAGTTTAGAAGGGTGTCCAAATTATGTTGGTAGTGTTTTTAGTTGTGGATTTAATGAATTAACTAGTTTAGATGGATGTCCAAAAGAAGTTGGTGAACGTATTTTTTTTAATGGTAATCCAATATCACGAATAGTGTATTTATTTGATGGGGTTAGGATTTATTTAGAATATCAAGAAACATATAATTTTTTAAGAAAAGATTGTAAAATAGTTAAACACTTATTAGAAGAAGCCATAAAAGATTTTAATGAATATTATAATAAACAGGTAGAATTACCAAAAGAAATAGAAGGATATACTTATATATGAAAAATGTAAAAAAATATTTAAGCTTTGTAAATGAAGATTTAAAAGATGATATATCATCTAAATTAAAACCCGAATACAAAGATTTAAAAGATGAAATTATTGATAAAATAATAAAATCATTAAATAGCGATGATATAGACGTATTTAATGATTTTATTGAAGCTTTTATAAGAGATTCTGATAAAAGTAAAATAGAAGGATTGATTAATGATTCAGATGTATATGAATTCTATTTAAGTTATAGAAATGATATTGATTCATTATTATCAAAAATAAATTTTTATGATGAAGTTCCTTCTGAAATAAATTGTTTTAGCTTATATGATTATATAATAAAAGGAACAATGAAAGCTATTGAAGATATTGTTATTAACATTAAAGATGAATCAAAATAGAAATTTATATACGTCAATATGTAAATGAAAATGGTTTATGAATGTGAATCCAATGACTAATACATTAATAAAACACATAATAAAAAACTGTATAAATTTAAATGGTGTGTTATTTCTAATGAAATTCATTAAAAAATTAATACTTATTAGTGATAGAAATATCAACCAACTATTTGTTATTAATCCTAATAAAATCCAAGCAAAAGTTATTACCATTGAATTTGAATAGTTTTGAACTAATTTAAAATCATTTTCTGGTAAATCATCTTTAGATACTATTTTCTTAGTTACTTTATTGAATGAAATTGACCATTCAATTAAGCTTGATAATTTTCTACTATTTAATAAATTATTTAAATTCATAATAAAGACAAGTAGTCCGATAAAATAAAATATGTGTCCTATAAAAACCATTGATTTAATATATTTTTATATTATATCAATGGTTTTTTAAATGTTTAGTAAATGAAATGGTTATAATTTAATATATAAGTAAATTATATTTTTTTAAATACTATGGCAGTAACACCCACATATAAAAGATTAAAAACTAACGGAACATCATTTTATGCTTTTCCTGGTGCAGCAGAAGATATATCGGCTGCTTATCAAAATCAAAATTATAAAATGTATTTTTCTAAATACATTTTATTGAATCTACCTAAGCAAAATTTATCAGCTGGAACTAATAGTAATCCTATTTATTGGGATTTTGAAAATGGATTTGAAAGATCAGCATTTTCAACACCACCAACATCATATCAAGATCAATTAGTTGAATCTTTAAGGAATTATGTTGCTAATTATGAAGTGACATTAAAAGATTCAAAGATAAATAACACAGAATATTACTATGATAATACTGTTCTATCAACACCAACTGAAAAAATATTTTGGAAATGGTGTAAAAGGCTAAATCTTATTGATTTTGAACCAGCTAATGATGGCGATGAATACTTTGGAAATCTACAAGAATTTGAAAGAAATAATCTAACAGATGATGAATATTTTCAAGAAATTTTGTGGAGAGAACGTGAAGTTATAAGTTGGGAAACTGCTGAATTTTCAGAAAGTGCTGTGTCTGGATATTTAACTAATTTGCAAATTGAATTTGAAGGAACTACTAATTTTAAAATTGGTGATATTATAGAATTAAATGATTTATCTGAAAATACTTTAGTATCTATATTTGGTGCTTCTGGAAAAAGAATGAAAGTGGTGTATATAATCCCTGCTACTGTAACAGAAGGACAAAAAATAGTAACTGATTTCGATACTTATACATATGGTGTTTTAACTGAAACAACAGGAACTGCTAAATTGGTATATCACAGATTGGTTAGATATATTGGTGAAGTAAATGGTATAAATAATGTAAATGAAGCTAATAAATCATATACAGAAGTATATGCACATATACCCGACCATACTGGACAAACACCTGATGTTTTATTTAGAACAATGGTCGATAGTAATTATAAGCCAAATTTAACATATCCTATATTACCATCTCAATATCAACCTGAAATAATAGGTGCTGCAATAAATGGGGTTTTAAATTTTAGTAGTCCAATAGTTAGTAATCCAAGTAACTATCCGGGTGGATATTATGGGCAATTTGATACTGTTGATTTTACATATGAAACTTCTTCTGGTGATTCATTGAGAAGAAGTGGTGATTATTATGGGATAAGTGGTGATATAAATGTACCAATTGTTGATAGTTCAACAATTGATGGTATATCAATTGATTTTGATACTAATCACTATGTTAAAATGAATATAACTGGTCGTGAAATAACTAATTTTGATCAATTTAATGCTTTAACTGTTAATAATGAACCACCTGCTGATTTTGATTTTAATGCTATTTTATGGTATTATACAGTTGAAGATTTAACTGGTAATTCATTTACTAATTTATATGGTATATCATTTGTTGATAATCCCGATAACAATCCAATTGAATCAGAGGTATCTTTGAGAATACCTACATTTAAAAAATTGGCAGCAAATGATTTACAGGATGGTATTTCATATGCATTTTCACTTAATTTAAATTTCAATATTATTAATGAAAACCCACAAGATGCATATAATCCACAAGCAATAAATTCATTGTTTAGTTTTAATTTGTTTAATGAAGCTATGAGAAGATTAGCTAATGTTAATGATTCATATTTAAATATAATTGCTGAACAAAATGATTTACAATCAGAATTATATAATATAAAACAGTTATTATATACACAAGTTGATTTCCGTTCAATAAATGCTAAGATAGCAAATATGGAATTATTATTGAGAATGTATTCTACAAATCAAATAGTAAATTCCGAAACAATTGTGGTTGATTTGGATAATACTTATAGTCCGCCTAGATTAACACTTAGAAATGTTGAAACTTCATATAATATAATTTATAATATATTGACTACTGATCTTTATAATGTAAGTGATGCTATACCATATATAACAAGTGTTCCTGAAAATAAAAATTTCCTTATAAATATAACTAATAATGATACTAATAACATAACTTTACCAAACAGCAATAAATTGATAATTGTTATTGATAGGGATTTAGATTTTAAACAAAGTGTTGATATTATAATTGATGCGGATTTGGATGCAACTGAAAATAAACAATTAGAAATTTATATAAAATATAGATTAGGTGTTCAAAATAATGTTCCTGTTGAAACAAAAATATTAGATACTATTGAATTACCAATATATTATAATAGTGTTACTCAATTATCAAATTCTGCAAATAATTGGAAGAGTATTAATTTTGAAGTAGATTTAAATAAATCATTGCAGTTAAATACTGGTGGTATTTTAGAAGTTCCTATTGTTGGTAATTATAATTTAGTAAATAATTCATTTAAAATAGGTGATTCTTTATTATTGGAAGACTTTACAATTGGAACAATAAGTCAAATAGATTTTTCCGGACAATATAAAATTAATTCAATTGGTTTAACTAATTCATATATTTATTTAGATGTTAACAACAATAAAACATTAATGAATTATGGAAGTAGTGCAAGTAATATTGTTCAAGGTGGATTACCTTTGCCTTTTAATTCAACAACATATACTTATTTATTGTCTAATAAGCCTTATTTGGATTTGAATAAAGGATATAAATATAGAATAACAAGAATATCAGATTCTGATGAATCTTCAATTGATGAAAGATATTTAATAGAAAAATTAGATAAATAATGAAATACACAAAGCTTTTTGATAATTTTGATAAAAAAAACATTCCAAATAGTATATTGATACTTGATGGTACATCATCAAGTGGAAAAAGCTATATTTCTAAGCCATTGGTAAAAAATGGTTGGTGTGTTATATCTGTTGATTCTTTTTATAATGTATTATTTCCTGATTCTTTTGCAACTGAAAAATATAATGATGGATCTACTATAACTGATATTTATGGAAAAATATGGCACACTACAAATGATGAACATGCTTTATATAATAATGTGCATAATGAAGACCCATTTTCTGATTCAAGTGCAATAAGATATCCAAAGAATATGTTTGATAGTGTTCAATATTATATGATGAAAGAAATAAAGGAATGTAAAATATGGGAAAATAGCTATTTGGATGATGATGGTAATAGGGTAGGTAGAAATCCAAAATGTGTGGATGTTGTTATAGATGATATAGAACCTGGTTGTGCTTTATATAGCAAATATTTTGAATTACCTGAGTGTGATATAGTTTTATTATATGCACCATTAGATGATTTAAAAAGAAATTTGATAAGTAGATCAAAATATGATATGCGTGGGGCTAATGTCTTTTTGGAAGATTTTGTTGAAAGATATGAATTAAGTGAAAATAGAAAAGATACAATTGATGATAAAAGTTGGTCAAAACAAGAAATAATAGATTTATTGGATGATGATGAATTACATAAATCTTTATTTGAAGGAAAATTTAATATTGATAAGTTTTTAGAATTAATGAATTTAGAAGATGATGTCACTTATTGGGTTAAATTAAAAAGTGAAATAGAAAAGGAATTTGATTATAAGAAAATAATAAACACAAGAAATAAAACTGCAAAAGAAATTTATGAAGAAGTTTTAAGTGTATTATAAAAAGAAAAATATATTTTCTAATACCATATCTGTGTCTAAAAGCAGTGCCAATTTCCCATTTCTTTTGAATATTGAAAAACTTCGGTTCTATTATGTACAAAGTTAGCCCAAGGTTTTTCTATTAATTTACCAAGAATATCTTTTAAAATATCTTTAATAATTTCTTTAGTTTCATCAGTTGACCTCGTATCAACTATGCACCAATTATCTATTATTCCTTTTTTACACTATTTAAACATCTTTCTATTATATGAAATTCGTTTTTTACAATCATTGATAAGCAGATTATAATACAAAAGAAGATGAACTTGAAAAAATAGGGTCAGTAAGTAAAGTTGCCCAGTTATCAGTATTTGAAAGTGTTCCCTTATAAGAATATATCTTTTTTCCACCAGACGAGTTTATGTCGGTTGCATTAACGAATCCCAAATCTTGTGTTGCGCTTGGACTCAAATTAAGTAATGCTTTGCTACCTGGTGATGTTGACCTCAATAAAACCCTAGATGCAGAAGTCGCAACTGTACAAGAAATTGATGTATTTACTGTGTTTGTTTGTGTTGAAACTAATTGATGGGTCAATCCTTTGGCTGACAGGCTCAGAGTACCTACAAATGTAATACCTATTAAGTTAGCGGAAGCTACGTTAACAGTAAGGTTACCAGGAAAGTCATACTCAATCTTAGTCTTAAGGGTTATTGTTGTCCATGTTACTTCAGTTCTTGGAATTTCATTTCCTGTTTCATCGTATTGGTTTGTTCTGTGATGATTTGTAACTTATTCTTGTTCTAAAATTGTAAATGTTGTCATAATAATATTAAATTAATGTACACGATATTGAAACTACAGCTTTTTGAACTCCACTACAAGAGTCAACATTGAAGCGAACAATATCACCTTCTGATATTGTTGTAGTCCAAGTACTTAAAGACAGATCTTGATTTTTATTTTGTGAAGATAGTGTAGGTTTTTCAGTGCCAGTAATGCTATCAACACCCGTCGGCGGATAGTTTATATATGTATTCTTCCATACATCTATGACAATATCACCAGTTTGTTGACTGATAATGCTCCAAGAATTTATAGTCATATTATATGGAATTATTAAATCGGCCTTTATCCCAGTACTAATATCTGATGCACCGCCATCAAGCGATATACCAAATGTTTTAATACTTGACCCAGGGCCAGTAGCACCTGTTGCACCAGTAGCACCTATTAATCCATCAGCTCCTGTTGCACCTATTAACCCATCAGCTCCTGTTGCACCAGTAGGTCCGATAGGTCCACCAGGAGGCCCAGTAGCACCTGTTGCACCAACTAATCCATCAGCACCTGTTGCACCAGTAGGTCCGATAGGTCCACCAGGAGGCCCAGTAGGACCTGTTGCACCTATTAACCCATCAGCTCCTGTTGCACCAGTAGCACCTATTAACCCATCAGCACCAGTAGCACCTATTAACCCATCAGCTCCTGTTGCGCCAACTAATCCAGTAGCACCAGTAGCACCTATTAACCCATCAGCTCCTGTTGCACCAACTAATCCAGTAGCACCAGTAGCACCTATTAACCCATCAGCTCCTGTTGCACCTATTAACCCATCAGCTCCTGTTGCACCAACTAATCCAGTAGCACCTGTTGCACCTATTAACCCATCAGCTCCTGTTGCACCTATTAATCCAGTAGCACCAGTAGCACCAGTAGCACCAGTAACACCTGTCTCTTATACACATCTGACGCTGCCGACGAATAGAGAGGTGTAGATCTCGGTGGTCGCCGTATCATT
>ENA-OSIY01001016-OSIY01001016.1-marine-metagenome-genome-assembly--contig:-NODE-1016-length-15361-cov-11.384454_pt1 | contig 15361 bp, 17 predicted proteins | sample MGYA00237884_ERZ534233 | MGnify/ENA primary metagenome ERZ534233 (study PRJEB26412, sample SAMN06343840) | marine metagenome | isolation source: estuarine water | place: USA: Columbia River Estuary... | reverse complement strand
AACAAATGGAGTACTTACCCTCGCATAAACATAAATTAGGCAGGGCTTAATTGCCCTGCCTATAATTATCTGACCAATATGGCATATACTAACGCAATATATTACATTAATTTGGCAAGCGGGTCAGATGCTGCAAGAACTGCTCTAACATCGTGTATTGCCTCGAATCCATCTGGCACAATTACACGAATAACTAAGACAGCGCATGGTCTGGTAACAGGCGCAGTAGTAGACCTTACGCTGTTTAGTACCTGGCTTAATGCTGCATTTAAAATTACTGTAGTAGATGCTAATAGCTTTGATCTTGACAATACTGTGTGGCAGGCTACAGCTGATGCAGATGGCACGGTAACGCCCAGAGGTGGAATGAATTGGACAGACGCATGGCTGACGTTTACTACTGGGGCTTCGGCTGCAAGACTCGCTACGGGTGATACTTTGAGAATAGCAAAAACTGCCGATGAGGTTTCACTTGCTCAAAATGCTACATGGACGGATGGCAGTCAGACTGTAACCCTTACAACTGCGGTGACCAAGAAAATTGAGGACGCAATAGTAGCCTGGACACCCTCTACAAATGTCACATCGGCAACAACTAATATCCGAAAAATAGGAGCAACTTCAACTATCATAACGCCATCAGCAGCCTTTACAACGGGAAAATTAGCATACAGGGCAATTGCTGGAGGGGGAACACAGGATTTTTCAGGGTATCAATATCTAAATCTCTGGTATCAAACTAATATCCCAACTTCAGCCGGAACGTATAAGTTATGTCTATGCTCAGATACAACAGGCGATACAATCGTGAATGAAGTTTTGCTACCTGCGCAATTAGCAAACACCTCCTATACACCTGTCTTAATTAACTACGGTGCAGCTTTGGGCGCATCAATACAAAGCGTAGCTATATACTGTGTTATTGATGCGGGGGCTGACCAAATCCGAATTAATAATATTTTTGCTTCAAACGGTGATATATCACTCAAAACATTAATAGGTAAAACAGGTGATGTAAACTACAATATTCAGTCCATAGACGGGGTAACGATTAAAATTGATTCAAATAATACTACTTCGACAGGTCGTGGATACTCAGGTACAAGTTCCACCCAAACATTATACTATCAAGTTCCTTATGAAATTACCACAACAGGAATCGCTAACACCCTAACCCGAACTGGCAATAGGGGGGCTGGCCTCAATATATGCTCTGGAGGATGGAATACGTCTACTAATTTGCGTGACGGTATGACTGTATTTGGAAGTTCATTGTTAGGAATTGGAGCTGTATTTTCGACAACAGCAGGGTGGCGATTTGAAAATTTTAAGTTTGCAAGATTTCAATGCATAATGTCAGCAGCAAACAATACTGAATATAGCAATATTGTTTTCTGTGGTGGATCAGTAGCAATACAATCTAATACTGTTATTGATGTCAAGTTATTAAATTGCTTAGTATATAATTGCAGTAGCTCATTATCCATGAGCAATGCTGAAATATATTGTATAAATACAAATGAGTGAAAAATCTATTTATACCAATACGCCTTGTGAAAAATGTGGAAAACCTTTAAAATCTTTTACATCTATTAAGCGAACAAGTAGAAATTATAAAGAGCGACCTTTACACCTGAAGTGTTGGAAGGAAAATCAATTTAATACAAGTTGGATTAATGAACCATATTATAAAAATTAGATTTATTTAGGAAAAAATCGTTAAATGAATAAAATTAACGATTTTAATTATAAAATTGAACTTTTCACACTAAAATAGAGCGTATTTAGGAAAAATGGATAAATTGAAATTAATTTAATCAATTTTATTAATTTATATATTTAGTCTAAAAACTATTTAGAAAGAATTATTATATATTGTATATATATAAAATGGAATGCCCCGAACCTCAACGAAGAACCCAAAAGAATGTAGCAGATTTTAGACGATGTTTATTGAGAACTATGAACGAGTTACGTCAGGCGAATAACGTTGCTCCTTTACGAAGTATCACTGGATATAAAAAATTATTTGGAACTGAATCAACCGAACAAACTTATGAATTATTAGAAGACCTTAATAAGGTAAAAAAAATTGATGCCGAACATTTTTCAGAATATTCTGATATTTCACCTATTATATATGGAGATGAAATTGAAGGTGAAGATACACTTGACAATTCGGGATTAAACGAGTTGAAAAAACTTATTAGTAAAAAGTTTTTAGGAAAAAATATTTTTATTTCATATCTTGATAATAATAGAAATATTATTAGAGATAAGTTTTACCGAGTTCCTATTAATAAATCAGATTTTATAAAAAAATGGGACGCTAGTTGGAGTTGGAATTGGAGGGATAGCGAGAGCACAATATTTGATATTGAAATAGAATCAGGGCATTTTATTACACGAGGTGGTTTTATTTATATTTATGAAGAATTACAAATTGACCCAAAAATAATTCAACAATCCTATCTAGAAAATGAAACTCTAAATTGTGTATTTCAACCAATTAAAGATATTTGCGATAAAAAAATACTTGAATCAAAAGCATCTTCTATAAATTATAAAACTTTATTAAATAAGATTGTAAAATTAGAAAAAATATATGAGAAGGGAGTTCCTGATGATAAAATGGAAGAAGTAATGACCAAATTAAATGTTAAAATGAAAATACATTATCCATTTGAAAGCACTAAAATTAAAACCTTTAATGGAACTACAACAAAATCGTTATTATCTTTAAATTATATCAACACACGAATTAATCATTTGGAATATTATGATAATGATGAGAAAAATATTGTAATGTTAGAAAGTGAAGAGTTTATTGATAAACATAAAGAATTATGGAACTTAATAGATGACGATGATCCAATTAATTTTATATACAAAAAAAACACTGATGGTATTATAACTGAAATTAAAACGCCTACAAACACATATAGAATAAAAGGTAAAACAAATATTTTTAAAGAGTTTGAAAAGTTTTATGGATTAAATAATTGTTATTTATGTGATGTTAAAGATGAGTTGTTGAGTAAGTTTATTAGAGAAGGTTGTAAAATAACCTCATCAGTTATAAATAATTTATATACTGATATTAAAAAATATAAAAACGATTTTATAGAAATAGACCAAATTAAGAGTTATACTCAATTTAAACAATGTAAATATTATGAGGGTTTTGTTGGGAAAATAACCGATTTTAGAAAAACCGATAAAATACAAGGAATTGGGTTTTATTTAATTGGAAATATTGACTGGACTAATGCTAATACTAAAATAAAAGAAATACAACGAGCCTTTAAAATATGGTATGGTCGTAATGTATATTCTTCTGTTGAATTAAAATTATTATCTAATTATGGAGTAAAATATAATATTATTGGAGGTTGTTGGGGAAATAGAATAGATTTTGAGTTTTGTGATGATATGTTATTAAAAGGTGCTGACGGAGTACCAAATTATTCACGTTGGACTGGTGCTAAAACAATGACAAACTTTTATGATGAGTATTATATGAAAACTCGTGATTTAGAATATGTATCACATATAAAAGAAAAATGTGAAAATGTATCTTATTATGACGGAACAATGGTATTTAGTATTAAAAAAGAATTCAATTATCATTTATCACATATTTCAGGATTTATATATTCGTATCAAAGAATTAATTTAATAGACCAATTATTTAATATGGATATTAATAAAGTTTTACGAATAAATACAGATGGTATTAAATACTTAGATCACGAATATAAATTAAACGGAACATTTAAATTAGAGGAAACTCCTTCTATTAATGGGTTTATAAGCGACCCTAGAGAAGAAGGGTTTATCACAAATACAAATAATAGTAATAAATATGATTTATTAAAATACAAAATACATTTTAAAAATACACATGATAGAATTCATTATGATAATGAATTATTTATTGGAGCAGGTGGTTGTGGAAAAACTCATTATAATTTAATAGATACTGGATTAGTTAGACCTTGCTATGTAGTAAATAGTTATAAATTATTGACTTCTAAACAGAAAGAATATAAATGTAATGTTGAAATATTAGCAAATGTTGAGGGACTTGGAACTTATGACAAGCAACAATCTATTCTAAAAAAATATAATACATTCCTTATTGATGAAGCAAGTATGATAACCGAAGAACAAAAATTAAAAGTTTTTAGTTATTATCAATCTTGTAAATTGATATTTTGCGGAGATATTGGATTTCAAGCACAACCAATTGGAGGAGATGAAATAAATCTAAAATCATTTCAACACATTACAGAGTTTAAAGAAAATTATAGAACAAATGATAATAATTTATTAAAAATATTAAACGATATGAGAAAATGTATAACTAATGATACATGCTATAATTGTGATAATTTAAAACATATAGGTATAGAAAATGTTAAAAAAATATACAATATAAATGATATTGTATTAACTTATACTAAAAATAAAAGAAAAGGTTATGATGATTTAATAGGTGAAAAATATTTAATAACAAAATCAACTGATAACTATAATCGTGGTGATATTATATATTCATTACCAAAACATAAAAATTATGAAAAAACAAATGCTTTTACTACTCATTCAGTTCAAGGTGAAACATTTAAAGATAAAATATTTATAGATATAGAGATATTAAATAGTGGTAATTTAAGATTATTATATACAGCAATATCAAGAGCAAAAAAACTAGAGCAAATATATATAGTAAATGATGTTAAGAGTAATTAAAAAAATTATATTTTTTTATAAAAAAAATATGATTTAATCTCAATTCCGCTTGAAGTCGGGGTGTGCTGGGTATCCCCGCTAATTAAGTGATAAAAAATATTTCATTTTTCCACCTGTAAAATTACTTAATAAATGTGCTGAAATACTATTGCCTAATTTACCAAGCGGAATATAAGACGCTAATTTTCCAAAAAAACTTTTTTTATTTTTACGAACCTCGGGATTTTTTGTAAATTTACCCATCAAATTATATAGAATATCGTCCTCATTATATATTCTATGATTTCGTGTATCATTTTTAAACTTTGCTAAATCAACCGCAGGATTATAGGATATACCTTCTTTTATAAAACCCATATCTATTAACTCATCTAATATCGCTCCACCCAAAGAATGTCCTACACCATAATAATTATATCTATTTTTTGGATATTTTGATTGAATTACTTTAATTATATTTAAATCGTTATTAAATCTTGATGATTTAGTTAAACCACTTGATAATATTTGTAAATCCGCTTTTATATCTGTAAAATCGGCTGTTCCTCGTATTGCTACAACAATATCATTACCTTTTATAAATGCTTTAATACCATTACTATAAGGAGTTATTAAAACCCAATCACTAACACTAATAGGAGTATTATTATATGCTTGATTTTCCATTAACCATAAATTATTATTATTTGTAGGCATTACCCCGCCACTCAATTCCGCTTGTAGTCGGGGGTACGCAATTCCGCTTGTAGTCGGGGGTTTAAGGGGGCAAAGCCCCTTGGGGTATCCCCGCAATATAATCATTGGAGTCGCAAAATCTATAGGGTGTTCGTAAAACTCGCCGTGACTTGACATTATATTATAACATAATATTTAAAATCCTAAATATTATATATATATAATATATATGAAAGTTAAATTATTATATTCACCATTAGTTAGTAAAAAATATAGAGTCATATTTCCCGATGGGTTTAGTATAGATTTTGGAGCAAAAGGTTATAATGACTTTACGACTTTACCAGTCATTAATAAAGATGTAAAAAGAAAAAATTATTTAAAAAGACACGCAAAAAGAGAAAATTGGAACAACCCATATTCAGCAGGATTTTGGAGTAGGTGGTTATTATGGGAAGAAGATAATATACCTGATGCTATAAGAAAAATAAAATATATGTTTGATATTGATATATATTAAAAAGGTGGAAGATTTTTCATACCTTTTAATAGTTGTTTTAATACTGATTGGTCTTTTATTCTTTGTTGTGATAGTTCATTTACGGTTAAAGGAGTATTAATTGATACTCTTTTTGTTGGTCTATAGACTGGATATGATGAGATATTTTTATTTGGATTAATATCTCTCCAATCTTCTTTAAACCATCTTGTTAAACCTATTAATTCTTTTTTACCTTCATACGCATCATTATTTCCATATTTAGAATTGTATAACTCTTTATATTTTTTAACTAATGAACCACTACGATATGCTGAAGGTTTATCATATAGAGGATACACTATTTCTTTTGCTAATTCATATAATATTTTATCTTTTGGTTTAGACATATTATATATACATATTATAAAATTATGGATTATAATAAATATTTTGAATATTTTGATTTTAAATATTTTGAATATATTTATATTTTATTAAGTTCATTTGATTAAGCGGGGACACCTAAGGGGCAAAGTCCCCTTAAACTATAGAATAAGGGTCAGTATGTATATGTTTTATAGGTGTTGATGGTGGAGATACTGGCGGTGATTTAGAACATTCACTATTAATACAAAAACAAGAACAATTTTTTAAATGTATTTGATGTAATACTACGCCAATTGCTGTTAAACTTGAAACAATTATAGATGTTAATCCAATAGCGTCCATTATACATATTACTTAATATATTAAAAAAAAACATAAAAGTATTTAATTAATTATATTTAGGAATAATTAATTAATTCTTAAAACTATATAAAAATAATATATATTGTATATATAAAAGAAATGGTTAAAATAATAAACGCAAATGCTTATGTTGTTATTAAGAAAGAAGAAAATTCAATTTATGATGTATTACTGTGTAACACTTGCGTACAATCGTGTATGAGATGTAATTATAGCAGACATAAACATTCTCCAAAACATATACGAGAACTGAATAAATTAGCAATAGTTTCAATTAGTCCCAGTACATCTTGCGACGAGGTAGATGAAATGGAGGATAAGGTTTAGGAGATTGATAAATACCCGCACCAATAAATGGATTTTTATAAGTTTCTTTTTTATAATTATATAAAGTATCATTTGAAGAACCATTTAGCATATATGGATATTTAGGAAACAATTCCGTTTGTAGTCGGGGTTTAATGGGGCTATGCCCCTTTCCGCCTAAAAGAATATGTTTTGGATTATCTGTTGGTAGAAAAAAACCTTTACCTCCGTGATATTTAGGGATTTTTAAGAATGGATCGGCAACTAAATTACTGTCTTTTTCGTATTTTATCCAAGAACTCATTTATATTATATAGAAATATAATAATTTAATAAATATTATATTTAATTTAGAAATCTTATTTTTTTATATATTGTTATATTATAAAATGAGTTTCTTTGATATTTCACCTATGGGCGGTATTTCGGTTGGCGGACAAATGCGAGGAAAACGAGGAATGATGAGAGGAGGTATTCCAGTTGGTGGAGTTCCAGTTGGCGGTGCTGCTATGATGAATATGATGCCTATGGGTTATCATCAAATGCTAATGCCTAATATGGAAATGGGTGGTATTTCAGTTGGCGGTAAAATGTCTAAAGAAGAACTAAAAGCATCACGTCTTCTACGTAAAGAATCTTTAGACTCTTTAGCAAAAAGAGTTCAAGCGAATCACGTAGCAAATGGTCTAAAAAAACCTTCTATGGCGGCGGCACGTGATATAGCAAAACTTGAAATGTTACAAGAAAAAGTAGATTCTAGATTTCAACCACAAAGTGTAGCAAAAGGTCCTCGTATTACGAAAAAAGAACTAAATAAACGTTTATCTAATATGAGACGAGGTGAAATGGCGAAAGTAAATGAACGTGTAGCAGTAGTTCAAAGTCAATTAGGTGAAAAAGGTTTATCTCAAGCACAGTTAGCAAGTATTTCAGCAATTTTAAAAGCAGAAGGTTATGGTATTTATGATTTTCAAGGTGGAGGTTTTTTTGATGACTTGTATAGTGGTCTTAAAAATGTTGGTTCAACCGCTTTACAGATGGCGCCATCTCTTCTTCCTTTAGTTTTTTAAATGCGGGGAGACCCCGCCTACCCCCGACCTCAAGCGGAATTGTAAATAATTCCGTTTGTAGTCGTCAAGCAAACTAAAAATAAATTGAATATTATATTTAATTTATTTTTTCTCAATTTTAGGGTCAATCATTTCTAATATTTTTTTACAATCAATTTCATTACCTCTAGCAACAATAAAATATGTTCCTATTTTTTCTATTCCATATTCTTCTATTTCTTTGCGGGGACACCCCGCCGACCCCCGACTACAAGCGGAATTGATATAAATAATACGATATATGTCTTCTTCCATAATATATATATATAAATATAAAAATATTTAGTTTTTTTATTTATTACACAAGTTTTCTAATATATATAGCAAGTTTTTGAAATTATTATATATGTTTATAATATAAGAATAAAATTATGAGTATTAATTTTGATAACATAGGAACAGAAATTGCGACAATATATAAACCAAACGGAAAAAGACTAAAAGATGTGTTTGTTGATACGGAGAATGATGGTTTAGACAAAATAAGAATTAATGATGATACATATTTTTTCCCTACAATTAGTAATTTTGATGAAACCGAACAAGTAGATAGAATATATATTTGTGGAGAAAGTGGTGTAGGTAAATCATCTTTTATTAGAGAATATGTTTTAAAGTTTTTAGAACAATATCCAAAAGCAAGTATATTATTATTTAGCAGTAAAAGTGAAGATAAACAATTAGATGATCTACCAAATATGGTTAGAGTATCAATTGATGAGGATATAGTTAATAATCCTTATACTTTAGATGAAATATGTTCTAACTCACCTATTACTTTAACTATTTTTGATGATATAGAAGATTTTTCAAATAAAAAAATAAATAAAGAGATAGCAAGATTAAGAGATGAAATTATGCGAAATGGTAGAAGTAAAGGCGTATTTTCTATATTTTCCCATCACAACCCAACAGATTATTCTCATACTCGTAATATGATATTTGAGGCAAATAAAGTTATTATATTTCCAAGACGCAGCGGTAAAGGAACTTATAATTATTTGTTAGAAAAGAAATTATTAATAAATAAAGAACAGATTGACTTGATAAACACATTAAAATCTTCTTATGTTGTTATATGTAAGCAAATGCCAAAATGTATTATCAGTAACAAATATATTATATTGTGTTAAGCGGGGATACCCCGCACACCCCGAATTAGTTGGGGGTTTAAGGGGGCGTTGCCCCTTTGCGTTATAAAAATAATTATATTATATTTTAATAATATATAATATAATGAGTTATATAAAAGATATAATCAATGAACTTAAGTATTTGAATAAACAATTCCGCTTGAGGTCGGGGGTAGGCGGGGTCTCCCCGCAAAAAAAGAAACAAATTGAGTCAATGATTTTAGACCGAGAATATGAATATTTTAAGAGAACTGGAAAATATATAGAAATTAAAAAAGTTCATTTTAAATAAAAACTTAACATATAATATAATGCCTTATTATATGTTAAATGGAATTGATGAAAAAACAAATACAAGAGTATCAACACAGAAAAAACAACTACCTGAAATAACTAGAATACCATTATCGGGGTTAGATATGATGAAATTAAATCCTGATGCGAAACTCATAAAATATCCTGATCTATATAAATATAAAACAATAGATGAATTATTTGCTGATTGTGATAAAGTTATTATATTAGTATTAACCATAAGCAATTCTAGCGGACATTGGACTGCCTTATTTAAGAATAAACAAGGTATTAATTATTATGATTCTTATGGAGTTCCACCTGATTATCAGTTTGAACTTTTATCTAAAAATAAAAGAAAAGAATTAAATCAACCAAATGATTATTTAAATTATCTATTAAGGAATAGTAAATGTATATTTAACAATATTACTTATCAAAAACCAAATACGCAAACTTGCGGAGAACATTCTTCATTTAGGTTAAATAATAGTATGTTAAATGATAAACAATATTTAAAGTTTTTTACTAAAAATAATTTAGAACCTGATATATTTGTTTCAAATTGGTGTTTTAATAAATTAAATAAATTAAATACAAATATTATCTAATACATATATAAAAGAATGCCGAGTCCTGATATTTTTTATTATAATTTAAGTATTGGAAATAACGATGTTGAACGAGCAGGAGATTTGATTTATACACAAACAAATGCTAACGTAACTGCTAACAATAATTTACCTATTTGTTTTAACCCAAGCGAATATTATTGTAGTATTATTAGATTTCAAATACCAGCATTTAATATACCACAAGTTCAAATGTTAATACAAGTAGACCCAGTATTAGGCGTAACTGATATTAATAAAACTATTTATTCTTTTACATTAGAACAAAATGGTATTAATAGCGACCAAATATTTTTAATTTATACACCTGATTACGCTAATATTCCAGCAGTAGATATTCCACAAGTAGGAACACCAACACAAACATTTAATTCATATTATTTTTGTTTTAGCATTACAACTTTTATACATATGATGAATACCGCTTTAGCAACAGCAACTACAAATATTAACTCAAAAGGCGGAACTATAGCAAACGCTCCTTATTTTATATTTGACCCTGAAACTGCTCTTATTTCATTATATACTGATGTTTCTTTTGATACAAATAGTGGAACAAGTAAATTATGGTTTAATAATTCACTTTGGAATTATTTTGTTGGATTTAACGCAGTTGTATATTATGCTCCTAATAAATCATTTAACAATGCTTTAGGAAAAGATAATTTATTTACAATTACAAATGATTTAGGCATTAATACAGTTAATTTAACGCCAAGTGTTGGCGCTCCTTATTTAGCAATAAAAACGGAAAACCAATATACTTCATTTGGTTATTGGGCAGTTTTAAAAAATATACTCATTACTACATCTATGAATATTGTAAGCGAATTGTTCTTTATTAATAATTCTAACACACAACAAAATATTAAATATGTAAATGTTTTAACAGACTTTCAACCTGATATATCAACAACTGGAACTGGATCGGGTGCTGGTGTAGGAAATCAAATATTTAGTTATGATGCTCCAAGTTTATTTAGGGTTTTTTCATTCAATCAAACTACGCCTTTATATAATATTAATTTAGGCATTTCATTTCAAGATAAATTAGATAATATATACCCATTGTATTTAGATAAATATATGTCAGCGTCTTTTAAGTTTATGTTTATTAAGAAAGAAATATTTTCGGGAATAAATAAACTTTTGTAATTAATTAAATTAAATTAAATTAATATAAAATAATTCTATAAATTTTTTATATTATGTTATATTATAAATGAGTGAAATTATGAGTGTCCCCAAATACGCAAGAGTTTTAGATACACGATTAGAGGCATTGAGTGAGAATAATATTTGTTATGCTCTTAAAGAAGGCGCTGCCGTTCAAGCATTCGTTCCTTTAGTCGCTTCGTCTTATTCAAACCAAAGTCTTACTTTTAACTTAAATAATATCGCCGATTTCACCGCCCGAGACTCACGTCTTGCGATTTCTATTACAGCAGTAGCAACAATTTCAGTTCAAAATACAACTGCTAATCCCGTTAATTTTATTCAGTCAGATAATTTCGGATTTAAATCTTATCCCGTCAATAAATCGATAAGTTCAATCCAGCATCAAATCAATCAGGCATCTATAACATTACAAAGCAATGAAATATTAGATGCTATTACACGATTAAATGTTCTACCTATGGATAGTAATTTTTACGAAAATACTCAACCTGATTATATTGATAGTTATGCTGCTGCGACTGGAACTAATTTTAATCCTCTCCAACCTTATACTACTACACTTGCGGGTGATGGTGTGTTTAAACCTCGTTCTTTGAACTGGACTTTTACTAATAATGCGGTTGCTGATGATTATGTTATTCCTCCTAATTCAACCCGAACAATTGTTATTACTGCTAAGTTTTATGAACCACTCGTTACTCCTTATAGCAATGTTTCAAGTGAAGATAGTCGTGCCCTTTATGCGATAACGGGTGAATTAATTTCTATACAATTTGTGCCTGATGTTTGGTCTAATATGTTCGCATTCTATGCTCCTGCTGGTTTAACTATTTTATCTCCATCAAACTCAATCGTTAATCTTACGACTGTTGCCCCTGTGTTGAATTGTATTTATTTGACGCCAAAAGAAGGCACAATCGCTCAAATCCCTCGTGAAAGTGTTTATCAATACAATGATTATTCTATTTTTAGCAATACCATTCAAGGGTGTCCTGCGGGTCAATCAATAACAAACGTTTCATCTCAAGTGGTATCGTTCACAAATATGCCGAATAAAATCTTGGTATATGCCCGTTTATCCAATAACTCAAGGAGTGCCGCAATACCTGATAAATATTTAGCATTACAATCATTTTCTGTCGTGCTAGATAATGGTCTTCCTGTATTTAATGGTGCTTCTCAAGACCAACTTTATGACGTATCTAAACGAAATGCTCTTCAAATGCCCCGTGCGTGTTTTAAGCAATCACTTCTTAATAATGCTAATGAGGTTGCTGGTGGTTTATATGGGTGTGGTTCAGTTATGGTTATAGATCCGCAACTTGACTGCGGGACACGCCCCTCAGATTCTAACGGTTCTGGCGGACGTTTTATATTTCAAGTTCAACAAGCAACATTTACTAATAATACCGAAATTGATTTTCCTGCTGTTACTCTATATGTGGTTGGTATTAATGCTGGTGTGCTTCAAAGAGTTGGTTCTGCTTATCGCTCATTTTTGCTTACTACGCCACCTGATATTATCAATGAAATCAAAGCATTGCCTCCTATATCGTATAAAATGTATAATAACGCAAGATTTTCCAATTCATTTTTAATGGGCGGAGGTATCAGTGATTGGTTTAAGAAAGCCTACAATTTAGGAACTCGTGCTTATGATTTAGCAAAAGATAAAGTACCGCAACTTCGTCAAGGTTACGATGATGTTATGAAAGTGGTTGGCGATGTTAAACAAATTGTTGGTAAAGGCGCAAGAGGGACTCGCTTGTTTGGTGAAAACCCCCGACCAATTAGAAGTTCAAACTATTTTCAGTAAATATTTAGCGCGGGGACACCCCGCCAACCCCGAATTAGTTGAACCCCGCCGATCCCGAATTAGTTGGGGGTTTAAGGGGGCGTTGCCCCTTTAGGAATAATTTAAATTGAATTAATTTATAATATATAATTTTTTTATATTATGTTATATTATAAATGTCTATTAATACGCTTTTATTTAACGATGTGATTTTAGACCAACTTGTTGATTTAATTGATGCTAAAAGTGGTAATGTAGCGTCTGTTACTGGTGTTGCTCCTATTGTTGTTGCTCCTTCCGCTGGTAATGTAGTTGTTTCTTTGCCGATCGCTGGAACTTATTCAGCTACTAATAACGTTGTAAAAGGTTCATCTGCTACTGCTTTACAGTGGGGTGGTGATGGTGATAGTTTAACGTTTTCTGCTCCTTTAGTAGATAATGCGGGTGTTGTTTCTTTGCCTATTGCTGGTTCATTTGTTGCTGGTGTTACTGATGTAGTTAAAGGTTCTGCTTCAAATGCTCTTGTATGGGGTTCTGATGGTAATACGGTTTATACGGCAACTGCTCCTGTTGATGTTACGGGAACTGTAATCTCTTTGCCTATCGCTGGTTCATTTGTTGCTGGTGTTACTGATGTTGTTAAAGGTTCATCTGCTTCTGCTTTAGTGTGGGGTAGTGATACAAATACAGTTTATACGGCAACTGCTCCTGTTGATGTTACGGGAACTGTAATTTCTTTGCCGATCGCTGGAACTTATTCCGCTACTAATAACGTTGTCAAAGGTGCGTCTGCTACTGCTTTAGAGTGGGGTGCTGATGGTGATAGTTTAACCTTTTCTCTTCCTTTATTAGATACTGCGGGTGTTGTGTCTTTGCCGATCGCTGGTTCATTTGTTGCTGGTGTTACTGATGTAGTTAAGGGTTCTGCTTCAAATGCTCTGGTGTGGGGTAGTGATTCTAATTCGGGTGGAACTGTTACAAGTGTTGCCGCAACTGCTGGTGGCTATTGTGCGATTGCTGGAACTCCATCAGTAGCTCCTACAGTTGGATTAAATGTTACTGCTGCTGGAACATCAGGACAATATCTTACCGCATCTGGTGTAGCTGGTCAATTAGCATTTATAGCTCCTCCTGCTCCAACAGTTTATACCGCAACTGCTCCTGTTGATGTAACGGGAACAGTTATTTCTTTGCCTATTTCTGGGACTTGGTCTGCTACAAATAATGTTGTTATGTCTTCTGCTTCAAATGCTTTACAATGGGGTACTGATAGTAATACTGTTTATACCGCAACTGCTCCTGTTGCTGTGACTGGTTCAGTTATTTCTTTACCTATTTCTGGAACTTGGGCGTCAGGAACAAATGACGTGGTTAAAGGTTCAAGTGCTTCTGCTCTTTCGTGGGGTTCAGGTGCTACTGCTGGAGTTGCTAGTATTACACAAGGTAGTGGAATTAGTGTTACTGGTTCTTCATCTGTTCCGATAATTAATGCAAATATACGAGCTTCAAGTTTTTTACAACTAACACCAACTGGAAGTGTTCTAGATTTAAACGCACCGGCTTGTCCTACTGATGGTTACGTTCTATCTTCTACTGCTGGTGGTGGTCCATCCGGAACTGCTGCTACTATGTCTTGGATTGCTCAACCTGCGGCAACAACTGGTGTTTATAGCACTCCAACACAAACATATGCTATTACTCCAGCTGGTTTAACTGCTTCTGTAAATTCAATGCACCTAATCACAATGTCAAATGTATATATGTTAATTCCTCCAAGTGGTGGTATAGCAATATCAGCGCCTGCTGGAATCCCAATTGGTACTCAAGTCACTTTAACAATTAGTGGATTACCTCCAGCTGGTCCTCTAGCAATAGCAAATGGCGCAGTCTCGTATGATGGTGTTATGTTAGATGTCACTAGTTCTGCTAGTGTAACATCAACACCAGGTCAATGGAATTTTGACCCTTCCACTAATACTTTTGAGTTTGAATCAAATCAAAATTTAGCGGTACTTGGAACTACTCTTCAAATCTTTCCTCCATCAATATTTTATACATCAACTTAAAGTTTTTAAAAAAATAATATGCGGGGACACCCCGCCTACCCCGACTTCAAGCGGAATTGAGCCGACCCCGAATTGCGGGGACACCGAATTAGTTATTTTTTTTTTATAAAAACCTAAATCAATATCCTAATAGCTTTTTGATTTAAGTATTTTTTTTATAAAAACCTAAATCAAAATCCTATTAGC
>ENA-OSIY01001014-OSIY01001014.1-marine-metagenome-genome-assembly--contig:-NODE-1014-length-15365-cov-4.996141_pt1 | contig 15365 bp, 6 predicted proteins | sample MGYA00237884_ERZ534233 | MGnify/ENA primary metagenome ERZ534233 (study PRJEB26412, sample SAMN06343840) | marine metagenome | isolation source: estuarine water | place: USA: Columbia River Estuary... | reverse complement strand
CGTGAGAAGTTGCGGAAAAACTGACGAGAATAATTACCAACAAACATACCCTCACCAGAAACTATTGATGCACCTGTTCCTTGAGCACCTGCGTAGTTACCAAGGAAGTTACTTGTCCTTGTTCGAGTATAACCTCTTGCGAATACATTAGTATAATTAGAATTTCTATTCTGAATACGTAGTCGAGTATACGAAGACTCTCTGGTTCTTGTAGATGTACGGGTGTATGCACTGATCCTAGTTCTTGCAGAAAGTCTTGTGTATTCTCCAACATAGTTACCCGCATAGTTACCTACGAAGTCACGTGAATAGTTACCAACGAAGTCACGTGAATAAGTCTCTATACGGGTACGAGTAAATGCTTCGTCCCTTTCTCTTGTATAGTTACCAGTATATTCAGTACCGTAGTTGCCCACAAAGGTTCTACTATACTCACCTGCAAACCCACGAGTGTAATCACCAGTGAAGGTTCGTCCATAGTCACCAGTATAGTTACCTACATATTCTCCTACAAAGTCAGTGGCAAAGTTACCAGTAAAGTCACGTGCATAGTTACCAACGAAGTTACCAAGATAGTTACCGAGAAACTGCCTACTGTATTCACCTGCAAAGATTCTAGTATAATTACCAGTGTAGTCACCGGCAAAGTTTCTGTTGTAGTTACCAACATAGTCCCCTACGAAGTCACCTACGAAGTCACCTGTATAGTTACCCGCAAAATTACGAGTATAACTTTGTTCATCAACAAGTCGAATAGTGTTTGTTGCGGTTCCTTTGGCAGTCCAAGTCTGTCCAGATACTTCTGGTGCTCCCTGCGAAGATGTTCTTAAATCGTATGATCCAACATTACCTTGAATGGCACGTCTAGTTTTAGCACGTTGACCAATAGATTGTATAATCTGTCTATCTGTTAATTTCTCTACACCTTGATATGTTCCAGTTGCACCACCAGATCTTTTAATACCCATGATAGATGATATACCACCAACATCATTAAGGATATTAGTTGGAGCAGACATATTAGTCTTTCTCCAGATAGAATAGTCATTTACAGTGTATGGATTACCTGCCGAATCAGCACGTTGATCTGTAAGAATACTTGGGATTAATATTGTGTAGTCCGCACTTGGTGCTGTAGCAGAAAGTTTTAAAGATCCTGCATAATCAGATGTTACAATACGACTATTGATTTCATCTACAAATGAATTTACATCTGTATCATTCTGCTCATATATGTTTGTGTCATAATGTGCAATTGGTTTACGTACGTCAGAATCTGCTAATGAAGCAGTTCCGTTTATCTGATATAAGTTCTTTGATGTGGCAACAACTGAGGTGGCATCATAAGGGTGAGTGCCTACAGGTTCTGGATAGTATGTGTCTTGAAGTGAACCTATTAATCGATTACCAGAAGCAGTAGTCGTAAGCAGTCCTACATCTGAACTGTCCGCTTGGGCAGTATGTATACCTGCAAGATATGCAATATAATTTTTATCACTTGCATTTATCTGTTGGAGATTACCATCACTGTCTTTTAACTTTAACGGTAATGCCTTATTATTCGACATTATACTTCCTATTAATTTAGAAGGGTACCGTTCTCATCATAGATTAAGACAGTCCTTCTTGCCAATTCGTTTATTGCGTTTACTATACTATCATTATTTATACTTGCTGTGGTGAAGAAGTTTCCGTCTGTGGCACTATCAAGACTTGTAAGTGCTCCAACTCTTGTACTTAATTCGGCAATATCCGTATCATTACCAGTGATTCTACCTTCATTCACATTGATCTGCGATACGGCAGAATCTAACTGAGTATGTATCTCATTAATACTACCTGCAACGTTCTGTGCGGTTGTACCTAAAGCACTGTCCAACCATAACGCATGGTTAGGAAGTCTGATATTACTTGCATCTATATCAAATGCCTTTGTAGCACCAGAGTAAATATCTAACTGGTTGCTACTGTTCTGGAATCGACCAAACTGAACACCATTGTCTTTTAGATATACGTCACCACCATTTGCATCAAGAACAATATCTCCATTCACATCTAATGTGTAAGTAGAAGGGGCGGCAACCGTATATGTTGCATTGTCTGCAAGAGTATGCGTTACTGTATCACTACCTCCACCATTCTTAAATATGATGTCATTGCCGTCTGCGTCTAAGGTGATGTCACCCGAAGCATCTATTAATGCATTACCAGTTACTGTAGCAGTTAATGCACCAGTTGTCAATGATACTGCATTTGAATTACTGATTGTATCAGCAATAATGTTGAAGTTACCAATGTCTGCACTATCTGCAACGAGGTCATCTGTAGTTACAGTACCATCGAAGAATGCATGTTTCCATTGAAGTGTACCAGAACCTAAGTTGTAAGTATCGTCTGCATCTGGTATAATATTAGTATCAACTCTACCAATGATAGAGATGTTATCTGAGGTAGCATTACCTAAGTCAACATGACCATTTAAGTCTGTAGCACCATCTACGTTTAGAGTACCATCAAGATCCGTGTTACCAAGAACATGTAAGTTGCCTTCTGCTCTTTGATTAGCACCTGTCCATGATACTGCTTTAGTTGTACCAGAGTATAATGTCACATTTGTTCCACTATCTCTTAACTTACCCCATTGCGTACCTGCATGTTTGAGTATGATGTCATTTCCATCTGGATCAAGAATAATGTCCGTGGATGCATCAATTGTTGCAGTACCTGTTACGGTTGCTTTCCAGTTACCACCAGATACGAGGTTCTGTGCACCAGTAGCAGTGAGTGTCATAGGGCCAGTGGTATCAATATTAATACCAGATGTTGCACTGATATCACGTGTGCCGTTTGCACTATCGGATTGACTACCTGTAACAGTGTGGGTTAGATTACCAGTAGTTGCAATAGTACTTGTGGCACCTAATGTATATGTTTGTCGAGTGGATCCACCATCTTTCAGACGGATATTATCACCACCTGCATCAAGATTAATATCACCAGAGGCATCTACTGTGAAATCTCCAGTTACATTATGCGTTTGATTTCCACCAGACGTTGTGGTCAAAGTACCACCAGACGTTGTGTTCAAAGTACCTAAAGTAGTACTTGACATATTCCCAGAAGATGTTATACTATATGCACCATTAGCAGAATCAGTATAGTTTCCACCAACTGTACGAGTAAGGGCACCATTAACATCTAATGTGTTTGTTGTACCTAATCCATAAGAGAATCTCGCAGTTCCATTGTCTTTAAAGTCAATGTCCCCACCGTCTGCATCTAATACTATATCACCAGAAATATCTAACGTTAAACTTCCTGTGCGAGAAACTGTACCGTCTGTGGCAAAGTTATAGTCGGTAGTACCACCGTCTTTAAATGTAACGTTACCACCAGCTGCGTCAAGGACGATATCCCCAACAGCATCTACTGTGTAAGTAGAAGGTGCTGTGATTGTATATGCACCACCATCTGCAAGACTATGAGTAACAGTTTTACCACCTGCACCATTCTCAAATTTAATATCATTGCCATCGGCATCAAGAGTGATATCTCCAGAAGCATCTACTTCGAAATTACCAGTTACGTTATGCGTTTGTGAATCAGATGTAGTTACGAACGTCCCCATTGTGGTAATATCTGCATTACCAGTGGCACCAATATGGTATGTACCAGATGCACTATCTGACTTAAATCCTGCAACTGTCTGTGTTAAGTTGCCAGTTGTTTCTATTAAGTTTGTTGCACCCAGTTCATATTTGTGTCTGAGTTGACCTGCATGTTTTAATCTGAAATGATCACCATCAACATCAACATTCATATCACCTACTATATCAAGTACATAGTCGGAAGGTGCGGTCATTGTATAGGCGGCATTATCTGCAAGTGTATGGGTAACAGTATCTCCACCTGCACCATTTTTGAATATAATATCATTACCGTCTGCATCTAATGTAATGTCACCAACCGCATCCACAGTAACACTGGCAGGTGCATCTATTTCATAGTTTGCATTGTCTGATAGAATATGTTTTACTTGATCTCCACCTGCACCATTCTTTATTATAACATCATTTCCGTCTGCGTCAAGAGTAATATCTCCGACTGCATCGATAAGAACATGACTTGGAGCAGTTACTGTGTAAGTGCCGTTATCATTAATGTTATGAGTTACGGTGTCATTACCTGCACCGTTTTTAAAGATGATATCGTTACCATCTGCGTCCAGTGTAATGTCACCAGAGAAATCTAAGTTAAGGGATGTACCCTCTTGTGTTTGAGATCCAGTAGTTGTAAGTGTAGAGTTACCTGCAATGTCTGCATCAAGGTTGCTTGATATGTTAAGATCAAGGACACCAGTAACATCTAATACGTTAGTGGCACCTAATGTGAAATTGAATCGTGCGACAGAGTCATCAAGGAAGTTGATGTTTGCTCCACCTGCATCGAGATTGATATCACCCACTGCATCAAGATTAATATCTAATCCTGCCTTCAGTGTAATGTCCGTACCACTGTTTTGTGCAGTACTTAGCAATAGTCGAGTCTGAGTCTCCCCCTGTAAAGAATTACCAGTAGGATATAAAATCTCACCTGCCGAAGCATCGAAGACCCGTTCTATCTCATTAATTGCCATAACGACATCACTGTCACCATGGGTAAGCAAGTTAACTGGATCACCGACATTATAAGAAACAGTATTGAGATTGTCTCTTAATATCTTGAAGGAGTCTGTTAGTAATGTATACGGACGTGCCATTTATAATTTCTCTACTATTGCGGAGAGCATTGTTTTGATATCATTTATGTCGGTCTTTAATGAATCTACTTCTGCTCTCAATTGTTTATCTTCTGCTTGTTTTCGCAGTCGTACCTGCTTTTGCTCTCGTGCTCTTTGTATTGCACTTCTATTTATATTTATAATGGCACCAGATTCTGGATCTCTCGCAAAATCTGGTTCATCTTTTACATGCACTAAATCACTCATATTACACTGCCAATGCTATTACTCGTAAGTCACGGAACGTTGGTACTTGTGCCGAGTTAGTACTACGCATAACTATCTTAGTTTGGAACTTAGTGAATGGGGGTAATGCACCACCTTCACCACCTACCAAGTATCGATACTCACGGAAAGTGTTTTTGTTAGTATCTGGTGGTAGAGTGTTATCTGGATTTACCAGTGTCCACAAGTTCTGTTCAAGATTGACACCTGCATCACCACATCTCCAATATACTTGGAAGTCTGATTCTGGTGGACGGTTAGCAGCGACTAATATTTTTAGACCAACTGCTTCTTCGGTTAGTGTAGTTATCTTAGTTACATGCTTCGCAGATTCACTACCAAACATCGGGTGAGTTTCACTAATGTACGTTAATGGTACATTGAACCCTTGTGTGGCAGAGGAGTCTTGCTTTGAAATCAAGTTATGCATTGTCATCACTTTAGCACGTTCGAGGTCAACAATAGGTGACAAGAACGGTGAAGTAGATTTTAATGTTACCTGCATCTCAAGAGATCTTGCACCATTCAATTTACCTGCGGTAGAAAGATTCTCTGTTGATCTATTATAGACTGCACGTGGTGTACTATAGTAAATGTTCTTTTCGTTCTCAACTATCTGGAACTTAGGTTCTTTACTAAATCTTGTCTGATCACCTGCAAGTGATTGCTGTGAAGTAGTCTTCATAGACAATGTTACGTTAGTCTGAGAAGGTTGTGTAATATCAATACTTGGACGTAATACTTCAAAGTTTAAGTTTTGTGATGATGTTACAGATGAACCACCAAACCACATACGAGAGGTTGCCGAAGCACCAGCGGTATATGTGTATCCAGAGTTATCGTAAGCAACAACAGTTCTTAGACCATTAACGTTAGCACCTGTCAGTCCGTTTCCGAAACTTGTTGCCGAGTCAATACCACGAATGATTGTCCTATCACCAGTACGCAGACCGTGATTAGCAAATGCTACCCTTACAGTGTTAGAACCAGAGTCTACGACTAATGGATCTCTACTTAGTGCTTCTGGATCTACGTTAGCATTCTGAAGAATGATATTACCCGAAGAAACAAAGTTAGCAACGTTGACTTTATATGTTAAGTCAGATCCAGATGCCGCTTCCCAAGTCTTACCATTCTGAGACTTAAAGAATGCACCCAATGTTGCCTGTTGTGTTACACGTGCTTCTTGAGATCCTAATTGGAACTCACCTACTTTAGCGGCATATGCATTGTAGTCTGGAGAGTTATCGCCAGGAACTAATACTAATGCATAGTCTCCGACAGGACAGAATACTGGTGTGTCAAAAGTAAACTTAGTTGACTGTGCCAACATTGCTTTGTTATTAGACCCAGTAGTTACTGTAGTAACCTGTGCGGGAGATAACTTTTTACTTGCTAAAATAACGTCTGAGTGTGGTACACCATTTACTGTGGGTCTTAACTCACAGAATACTGGAGCAGTACTTGACTTAGTAGCAAAGTAAACTTCCATAGATGTTATAAACAATCCACCTGCCTCTAATACTTGGAAAGTCTGAGCAATTGGATCTCTAAATCTACGTCCACGTCTACGTCCTCGACCCCTTCTCTCTTGTACTGGAATACGAGTAACTACTGGAGTAGTGGGTCTTGTTGCCGCTGGTGGTACAGTTGGTGTAGTAGCAGGTGGAACAGGTGTAATACGTGGACGAGGAACAAATTCAGTAGTTGTTGATTCATTCTCTCGTGTTGTTTCCCTATTACCTGTAACTGCTGTTACCGTACTGCTTGACTTAATGTCTGTAGCAGGTTCGGTTGTTACAACAGTATCTGTCCATACAGTACTATCTGCTGTAGTGTTTTGCTCTACAGACACATCCGAAGTACCAGTTATCTTTAATGTACGAGTTACATGGATGTTATGTTCGAATTTCTCAAGAGTACCTGCTGATTGGAACAGAGTCTTAGCAAATGACATCGCACCATCTTCATTAGCAGTGTTGACATCAATTAGCATAAACTCACGTTTACCAGTATGGAATCTCATAGAAGCATTGTTTGGTACAACGAACGAACCTATTACAGTACCCTCTGCATCAGATGTGAGATTGGTCTTTCCTTTGTTATGGACTTGACTTGTTTTAAAAATAAAGTGGTTGTCTTTAATACCACCACCCAAACGAGTGTTTAACCAACGTCTACGGTTAGAGAACTTAAATGATGATTCTGTTCTACAGAACTGAGACACATTAGTGTTATCAAAGAATGGGAAGTATTGTGTATTTGGTCGCAATCCTTCTGCTTTGAATCTAATCTCTACTGAACGCATGAATGGTATTACTGATACATCGATAACTCTCTTACCTACGATATCACGAATACTTGATTCACTTGCAACACGGTTTACCGTATTGGAAGTTGAAGTTGTCGTGGTAGTTTCTGTAGTTTGTTCGAATCTATTCTCTTCAGTAATAGTCTTAGTAGTTTCGAATGTTGATGTATTTGTACTACGAATCTTTGAACGAGTTTCTGTTGTAACTGTATCCCAGTTATCAGTAGTTACATTCTCACCAACTCGTATTCCAAGTCCTCTCCAACCTTGGTTTCGGAAAGTTCCCCCACCAGATCCTGCAAGTCCAAAGTTACCACCTGCCCATATGCTACCACCACCAATGAAGTTGGAACCGAGAATATTGGCAGCTGCCCAACTTACTCTTGTTGCTTGTGCATCGATAGCAGATCTGGATACTTCTTCTTGTCGTTCTCTGTTAACTTCTACAGTTTCTGTAGATAGAGTGGTATTATTAGTAACAGTACCTGTCTTGACCCACTCTCCCAATTCTTCTTGGGTTGATGTACCAACGAGTACAGGGTCTTGAGTATTTTGAACTACTGTGGTTGAGGTTCCCGAAACAAATGATTTGGCAGTTTCACCCACATCCAACGATGCAGGGTCAACCCCAAACCAAGCGTTATTCGAGTTATTCCAGTTAAGTGCTTCACGTAAATCAAACTCTGTTGAATTACCTACAACACTCTCACCAACCTTTTGGGTTTCTTTCCAAGTGTCGGTTTCTGGAGAAATTGTTAATCTACCAATAGTAAATGGTACGTGGAATGGTAGAAGGTTTTCTGTGCTTGAAGAAAGTTCCTGTGCGTCATACGGTACTTCCGTATGATCAAGCATCATCATATCACCATGTAATTGTACACGGAGATTACCAGTTACATCAGAGTCATAGAATAATGAAGACTCTTCTTCTGGTGCACGTGGACGTAGCATCTTAGCAACCTTATCGATTGCAGACTTAGCACCTTCTTTACTACGTGTATGCGTATGTGCATGGTTAGCAAAGTTATCTACAAAGAAACCAGACTTAGCACGGTCATTACCTGCTGAGTCCAGAACTGATCCGATTTTAGTATTCAACTCAAGTAATGACAATGAAGTCATCTCTTGTAGTTTATCGATCTTCTCTTCTAACTTATTGATATCCTGCATAGTATAACCTTTGCGAGGAATCAGTGTTGATTTCATATCTTGAGTATGAAGAGTATTAGGATTCATACGGATATTGTATAGATCCATACAATCTTCTGGAACTTCTGGGAACTTAGGATTTAAAGAAGAAGATCCTTTTACCAATCGCAATTCACTGTTTTTGGATATAACCAATTTGTCATTACGTGGTAAGTAGTATTCTGCATCCGCAGTAATAGTATCAGATGGAATAGGCAAGGAAGGTACAGACGTAAATGCCCCTGCACCATTCGTTGAAGGACGTAAATCGATAACGTCTCTTAAAGATACTTTACCTCCATCTGGAAGTGATTGTGCGGGAATGTCTAAGTAATCTAACTGACCTTCATAGGAGTTGACTGCAAAGAATTCTCCATTAGCACTTGGAGCAAAATATTTCATTCTAACAAATACATTTTGAGTCGTACTGGTTAAACCACCACCAGTGTATATCAACTTAGAGTCTCCTTGGTGAGACGGTTCATTGTTAGGTTGGAATACAAAGTATGGGAATAAATCATAACCATTACTATCAGCAGAACGTATACGGTCAACACTATAGACATCTGATTTACCGAGATCTATGTATTGAATACCATATCCATCTGAATCCAGTTGTGCGGTAACAGTAGCATCTGTAATTGCTTTAGTTTTTACTGAAGAATTGGTCTTCTTAACCTGTCCAATTACCTCATATGATTTACCACTTGTTAGTCCACTACAAGTAATTTTCTTATTACCTGTACCACCGATAACAGTAGATACACCAGATTTCATAAAGGATGATGCTCCATCACCCTGTGCAATCAATATATCTGTTTGGTTTACAAATGATTCACCTGCATCACCAAGTGTTATTTCGTGAGTCGTTCCAGATGCAGTAAAGTTAAACTTCTGCATTAATGTAATTGTTGCGGGACGAGCAGGTAACTCCTGTGCGAAACCTTTTGGTCGAGGCAACGGAGTATCAAATATTAGTGCATCTTCTCTTTGATCTACCAGTAAAGAACCCTTGTTTCCAATACGAGGAACAAGGTTAACCAAGTGAGCATCTGTTGAAGATTTAACAGATAATGCATCTGCCAAACTAAAATTTAAATTAGTCAGTTTAACATTAAATAAATGTGCTTTGTACGATGGAACACGTTGATATTGTTGTCCACCTGCAAGTGTTTGTGTGCTACCTTCTGTGATTGCACGAACGTTTGCTGTACCTATATTGGTACCAGTACCACCATATCCAGTATGCAAAGTTACTGACTCTGCTGTTTCGATGTTAAGCATACCAACACCACTATCAAAGTGGTAATAGTTTCCGTAGGTAATACCTACTTGCTCATCGTCTCTTGTGATAGTATCAGTAGCACGAGGCAATACAATTTGTTGTGGGATGTTAGTAGCAATACGTTTACCATCTAAGTATGCTACGCCTGGATCCACATTAAGTATAAAATTGTTGGCAATACTTTCACCGTCTGGACGAACACGTAGTTTCCAGTACTGTTTAATGAAGTCACCGTTAATTTCTTTGATACGTTTGTTTACATAGTCAAAGTTTTGAGAATCTGTTTTAGTAGAGATGTATTCTTTACCGTCAATGATTCGACCATAGAATACAAAAGTGTCACCAATATTAACATCATCACGAGACGCAAGTACCAAACGAATACGCAGTCTGTCTGCACCAGGCGATGCTCTGTTAGGTGTGGCATTTTGGTTATCATACAAGGCATCTGTATCAGATACTGTTACGATATCTTGAACTACTTTAAAACCAATATCAAGTGTTTCACCAGTGGTGTATTTGCTCATGAATAGTTGTTGATGTGGTACGAATACAAAGTGACCACCAACATAGAATTCAGATTCACCAACCTCTACTTTAGAACCAAATCCAATATTAGTAGAAATGTTAGATACAGTAAGGTTTACGTTAGATCCGTTACTTAGGATCTCGTTAGAAACTACAGTAGGTGTAGATTCTTGTACTGTTGTACTGGCAACTGTTGTTGGGTTATCTAAGTACTGAACATAGATTGTGTCTGGATCGGATCCAGTTGCCGCTATTGCTTCCAGAACTCGTACTTTTATTGAACTTACGGATCCAGTTAGGATTTGACCTTTAAGTGCCGCTACATTTGTGAATGAGTTGTTTTGGTCATTAGATATTTTAATGTATGGATGAGCATCGTTAACCGATAATCCACCTTGAACAACCGCAACACCATCTTTGCCATAAACATTATTAGCAAAACGAGTAATTTCAGACTGAATAATAGTCTGCATTTGTGTAAGTTCACGTGCTTGTAACGCACGACCTGCATTAAACAGAATACGGTGATAGTTATCACTATCGTGATAATCATCTTTGTATGTTGAACGTAATGTTTGTTCTGTAAAAGTGTTTGGCATTTCCTATTCCTAAATGGTAATTACTATTTTCAAGTCTTCAATCTGGTCGTTCGATCTGGTTACTGAGGATCTATTATCTATGTATACTAAATCTCCAGTAAAGGGATTGAACTCTCCACCAAGTAACTTGGTTACTGTTCCTACAATACTACTGTTGCCTACTATTGATACCTGTTCACCAGAGTCAAAGTTAGTAAACCCAGTTTCTTCAGTCTGGTGATACCAAAGACCATTACCAGAATCAGCGACATCATCGATGATTGCAACTGCACCAGATACTGCCCCTTGTACTTTACTTTTTTGTACAACAGACTTGACAAAGTTTGTTTCGGATGTTATAATCTTATTTAGTGCAAACCCAGTAGTAGATGTGAGTAATGTACCTGTCGCACTATCAACTCTTGGGTTTCTCATCAATAATACTTGACGGAAAATATTATCACCTGTGATAAAGTCTCCACCTTCGTTATATGTTGGTTTGGTATTAAACATCATACCTTGTGACTTGAAGTCAACAACTGGATCTGATCCAATACCATTTGGTTGTCCGATAATAGCACGAGCAGTACATGAGTCACCACCCCCACCAGTAATAACTACGTTAGCATAGTCATACCCGTTTCCGTAATATGATGCACTTGAGTTACCCGAACTATCTGCTTTTACTTTGATGTCAACAATAGTCTCACCTGCACGTACCGCAAAGGCAGTAGCATTTGAACCATTACCAACAATACTAACAGTAGGGTTTGAAGTATATCCAGATCCACCATTGGTTATTTTATATCCAACGATCTGACCTTTTACCGCATTGTTCTGTACAATGTTTTGCTGAAGATCTTCGGCAGGTGAGTCTGAGTCAACTGCTGTAACAAATGTTACTGGCATAAATGCAGACGATAGGAACTTATCAGCACGTAACGCACCAATTGAGTACATAAACTTCCAAGTGTAACCATCCGAAGTACGGAATGGAGTACCATTAGTATTACCTGTAGGTTGAATTGTTGATAGTTCAGAAGTACCATCCGTCTTCTTACCTTGCTCTAATACAATATAAATCTCGTTATTAGAGTTAATAGCATAGAATGGGTTTTCTGGGAAACCTACATCTGCATCATCGTATGCATCATAGATTAAGTTAGCAACCCAACTTCTACGTGGTAGTACGTATGATGCGTCTTGAATCAGTTTGAGTGACTGAAGTGATCCACGTGCAAGACGTGCTTCACGAGTATTATTGGTAGGAACAGTAGCAACGTCAGATGCGTTCCAATCTTCGGAACGTCCAATTCCTGCATAATACCTATTACTGGCAGAGTCATTGAAGTCTTGAAGAAGATCATCAAGTACTTGTTTTTTAAATTGGTCTGTTATTACTGGCATTTTCTATTCCTATGTATTTAGAGTGCAACCAACATTGCTAACTACCACCCATTTATCACCCATCCATATTAGGGAGCATGATGTATTTGAAGGCATAACAATATTTGCATATGTTGCAAGGTTGCTGTTTGATTCATTAATTGTTTGTTGTGCAGTACCTGTGTTTACCAGATAGTGTATTTCACCTTGAAGTCCATTAGTACCACTTGTTAACGTGTGTGTACCATTAGTACCAGATGTGAACTTAGTCACCACGTATGATGAGTTTGTTGATCCACCAGTTGAAGTAATAGCATGTGTCTTCAATGCTACCTTACCGTCTAATTTAACTGCACCAGTTCCTGTAGAACGTAGTGATAAGGATGCGTTAGACTGTCCTTCTGCTTGTACGATAGCAGGGTTATTAGAGGATGCATTTGCAATTGTAACATGGTTAACAGCAGACGCAGAATCTCTGAAGTGAATCAATTCGTTTGTTGAACTATCAAGAATGGCAGTACCAATCTTAGGAGAGTTAATCTGTGGTGTTTGTAGTGTCTTATTAGATAAGGTCTGAGTATGACCATTAAACGTTAATTCATCATTTGTTGTTAATACAGGTAGAGTCACAGTACGGTCAGCACTTAATTCACTTACTGCAAATACGTATTGATGATTTGCACTTGTGTCGTTGATCTGCGGTGTAGTTAACACTGGACTAGTCAGAGTCTTGTTTGTAAGAGTCTGCGTGTTGGTGTCCATAGTAAGGATACCAGTATGATCCGGAATCTGTACTGTGTTAGACCCAGTTGGGTTTACTACACGAAGTGCTGTTTTATGAACATTAGCAGTTGTTCCATCGAATATAATACCCGAAGAATCAAAGTCGATCAGTGCCATCAAAGATGCACCGTCACCTAGTTTGTTATATATTTCAGAGAAATTCTGTCCTATTTTTAAACCGGCAGTACGGAGTGTATCTCCTGTACCATCGTTTGCTACCGTTCCTCTGTTTAATACTTGTAATGTCATGTTATCTACCTAAAGATTAGTACTTCTATTTATACTAGAAGTTACGATTAATTGCTTCTCTTAGAGAAATTTCACTGTCAGAATCTCCAACAGGTGTATTGAATGTACTGTGATCCGAATCTATTCTAGATACTGCGGGATTCCAAGTAAACTGTTCTTGGTCGATTGTCTCTGAACTAGAGAAATCAAATCCTGCAAACTGTGTAGATCCATCACTGTCATCATCGAATGTCGGTGAATCTGGTGTGAGGTACTCACCAAGACTTGAGTACATTCTATCGAGGTTATCAATAGTTAAGTTCTCAAGATCATTAAGGTCATTACCTCTTGGAATACCCAATGATAGTTGTGCCGAGTCTTGTGCAAACCCAGAACTACTACCCATCCTCATCCTAAATGTTCTTCTTGGTTCATTCACAGGATCTTGAGGATTGTTGATATTGAACAATGCAGTATGTTGCTCATATGCTCTTTCATCAAAGTCTGCTTGACCCTCCAATACGATTGGTGGTTTGATTGCTTCGCCTGGATCGAACTGTAATGCTTCAAGTTTACCTTCTCCTACTATCTGTGTAAGACCCCCAAGATACATACCTGCGGGATGCACCAATAGTTTATATGCATCTTTCCACTGTGACACTGACAATTCTGATCGGATCTGCAATGCAAATGTCTGATACAGTTTATCATCGGTTAAATATCTAGCACTCTCTGAACCTATCTTAGATTCATTTAGATTAAATATATACTGTTTGGTATACACTACATCTGGTTCAATACCAAAGAATGTCTTAAAGAACTGTCTTATAGAGTATTTAGTACCTTTACTACGATACAAATAACTAGAGTACTTTACTGCGGTTCTCTTATCGATAAACCCTTGAAAGTAATTCTGCCCCAATAGATACTCGTCTTCAAAGTATTCTAATAGTGCTAAATCAGTTTGTGAGACATCTCTTGTTTCGAAAACATTATCGATGAAACGAGTTAGAGACTTGTTATCATTCTCGAAGTCATAATACTTTTTTAAGAACGATACGAACTTAGGATAGTCTGATAAAAAATGACTGGGTAAAACGGCATCAACCTGCGGTTCACGCAGATTGATTGCACGTCTATTAGTATCCTTTAATGTTTTATCAAAAACAGTGTCCATAAATTACTCTTAGTTTGATGCTGTGGTACGAATACCTTTAGCACTTAGTCTTGTGGTGTCATGCTTGAGAATATATTCTCTAGATGGTACAATAGCAGATGGGTTAGCAGGTGATACTGATAGTTTAATCTCATCTCCAGTATCTGATTTAAATCCTACTAGATTGACAATACCTGCACCGGCATCATATGAACCTACGTTATCTACTTTAATATCTCCACTAGCAGTGTCTACTACTTGTAGTCTTCTACCAGTTGTAGTATCTGTCTTTAACTCGTTTTGAATACGACAGTTTAATATCTGACCACCAAATGTTCTTTTAAATATAGATGATTGTACCACTAAGTTAAGATCATCTGGAACCTGTATCGGTGATGGGTAAGAGAAATAGAAATCCTGTTCAACACCCGAAGATGGATTAATCCTTTGTTGCATTTTAGTCTCGATACGAGATGATAAAATCGCAGGACTCACGTCATCGATCTTAGTCTGTAATTGAGATGCCCTAAATGCTTGACCGAACTTACCAATATTGCTAGTATAGTATGCAGTCATTGCAGTTTTTACATTTTCCTGCAAAGTATTGATTGACAAGTTGGTGTAATCTGGGTTATACTGGAAGAACACATTAGTCTCAATAAAAGTATCGATTGGATCTGTAAACTTCAATGCGAAAGAAGCAATTGATAACTGATCAACAAGCACTCGTATATTAGACTTGGCAGTATCTTCTACCACTTGTTGCTGTGCAGAAGTGACTCCTTGTGATTCTTTAAAGTCGATAGACACAAACGTCACACCATACTCTGGTATGAGGTTGTCTTCTCCACCCCAAGAAATAATATCATTAATCAATGCACCGTAATTACGGATGATTAGATTAGAGTAATCAGCAT
>ENA-OSIY01001013-OSIY01001013.1-marine-metagenome-genome-assembly--contig:-NODE-1013-length-15368-cov-4.784318_pt1 | contig 15368 bp, 12 predicted proteins | sample MGYA00237884_ERZ534233 | MGnify/ENA primary metagenome ERZ534233 (study PRJEB26412, sample SAMN06343840) | marine metagenome | isolation source: estuarine water | place: USA: Columbia River Estuary... | reverse complement strand
AAGAAATAAAATTGATCGAACGCCTGACCGAGCTTTTCCAAGGCCCTAAGGCTATAGTCCATAGTAGTGATATTAAGACTATTGCGATTGTGATGCCAATCCCCCATAAATATTCCAGTATCACACCCTTCCTCCTTTGCTTTAGCAATGTACCAGTCTACAAAATCTTCACAGTCTTGATTATGTACGCTACTATTGCTTTTTAATCCAAAATGTATGTCTGTGAAACAGGCAACTTTTTTAAACAAATTACTCACTAGACGTATCCTCGTTGTGTCGTTTAAGAGCGGCCGCATGTTCTCCGGCACCGGTTCTGCTGTAACTAGGATTCATCCCATTTATTTCCAAAATGTCATCTCGTATGTTTTGATTACGTTTTTCAATATTAATAACACGAACAAAACTGTTAGTAACTGCCGCAGTAAAATAGGCAAACGGATTGTCCGATTTACTTTCGTCAAATTGTAATCCAATCTGTGTTAACTGCAAAATAGCCTGGCCCTTCATTTCGTCATTGTAAGTATAGCCACGAACGTTACCGCGAGTAGCATATCTTTCGCATAATTTTAACATCATTCGTGCTAAAGTTGGAGTAATTTGGCCTGCATCTTTGTCAAACTTACCTTTAATTAGATCACCCTTCCAATGGCTTTTCCCTACACATATCAGTTCGTCTTTATCATCAAACTTCCAATGTTGGAATGGTGGGAAGTTAACTTTATCTCTATGATCGGCAAGTGTTTTTGGATTTTTCTTTCTGATACCGTTAAGCGGAATATGATCGAAAGTCATTATTCTAAACACCAAATCGGTTTTTAACATTTTTTTATAGTCAACTTCACAGTCTGCTTGTTTGACTTTTTCGCCAGAGGCTTTTCGTCTTTGATATTCAGCATCTCCAATGCGTTTAGCTCTTGCACGTTTGGCTTCGGCTATTGTTCTAATATTAATTTTAGTTACATCAGGCAAAATTAAGTCATATTGGTGATAAATTGGATCTGTAAAACTACAATATGAGCTTTTACTTCTATGTATTTCTAACAACATATCCTTGTTGTTTAGGTAATTTACTTTTACTGTCATTAGATGAGTCCTCGTAAGTTACATTATAAACTACGTAGTTAATAAAGTCAAATAAATAATACACCAAAGAGGAATACTATTATGAGTTTATTTGATACAGGTGCTGGCCTTGCTTCGACATTAGGGAAATCTGCTAATGCTATAGGCGCAATTGGCAGTGCAGTAGGTACAGCAAGTCGATTAAGTTCTGCTATTTCTGCTGGATATAATAGTGGCGGCATTGCCAGCGCAATTCGAGCAATAAACTTACCAGCAGCCGGCGAAGCAATCGGTGATGTGCTAGGAGCCGTTGCTGAATTTACAGACTCTGACAATGCAAACGACTGGCGTGTTAGGTTAAGCATGGCTAAGTGGACTAGTTTCAGAGGTAGCCCAGTATTAAAACCGCTAAAAGATGCTGGTGGATTAATATTTCCTTATACTCCTAAAATCAACATTGCATCAAAGGCAAACTACGGACAAATACAAACAGTACATACAAACTATATGTTCCAAAACTTTAAAAATAGCGACCCTGGATCGATAACTATTACAGCACCTATGTATGTTTCTGATGCTGCCGAAGGACTATACTGGATTGCAATGGTACATTATTTAAGAAGCTTAACCAAAATGTTTGCAGGAAATGATCCAAAGGCTGGCAACCCGCCTCCTATCATATTTTTAAACGGATACGGCAACTATGTTTTTAAAAATGTACCAGTTGTTGTAACTGCTATGAGTGTAGGTTTAGAAAACACTTGTGATTATATTAGTGTGCCTGTAGTAGGATCAGCGGCCGGCGAAATAGAAGGCCTTGCTGATTCAATTGGCGGCACTGCTACTGCACTGGGCGGCCTATTTGGTGGTTCAGTAGCAGGGGTTGCTGGAGCAGTTAGTAGTATTGCCGGTGGCATAGGACAAGTAGCAGGCCTTGCAGGAAGTTTAGGCTTTGGTGGTTCGGTTAGCGGAGGTACTGCACATGTTCCAACAAAAAGTTCTTTTACTGTAACTCTACAACCTATCTATAGTAGAAACAGCAGTCGTAAATTTAGCCTTGATAGATTTGTATCAGGCGGATATCTCAACAATCCTTTTGGATATATTTAAAATGGGTGCAACATATAAAAATACGAGTCCGTGGTTTTCTACTCCTATTAAAAAAACCTATTTGGATGTTTTGAGAATTAGGACAGTTAGTGCTGAGCCTGATGATTTCTTATATGCAATAGAAAGTCAATATACTTATAGACCTGACTTACTAGCGTTCGACTTGTATGGCGATTCCGCATTGTGGTGGGTGTTTATACAACGCAATCTTGATGTACTTCAAGATCCAGTATTTGATTTTGTTCCGGGAAAGAAAATATACGTTCCAAAAAAATCAAGTTTGTTTAATATATTGGGATTATAAATGAGTTTTCTTAACACAGCAACAAGTGCAGTAGGCAAGGTAGCAAAAATTGCCGGAGTTGCTGTTGCGGCTTCTAAAATAGTTTCTAGTTTAGGATCTGCTACAGGCTTGTCATCACTAATTGATGCTGTATCAGGAGCTTTCAAATCCTTCAATACAATATTCAAACAGCTTGACGGTGTATCGTTACCAATACCCAATGCATTACATTCATATGCAAGCTACAATTATATTATAGGTCTTGGTGTACTAACAGACGACGAATTAAACGACCCAGCGGCAAGTTATATGGGAGTGTCTAGACCAAGATTAATTTGTAAATCTGCAGCCATGGATCCTAACAATCGTGTGGAAACTGCTTACGGAAAGTTTGATTTCTTTATTGACGATTTAGTATTAACTAGCCAGATAGGATTTCAAGACGGAGAAAATACTAACGTAGCTGATATATCTTTTAAAGTAACAGAACCGTATAGTATGGGTATGTTTTTAATGTCTTGCCAACAACTTGCTCTTGAACAAGGACACGATACTTGGCAAGAAGCGCCTTACATATTAAGTATTGAGTTTAGAGGCAACACGGAAACTGGAAGACTAGTTAGTATTCCAAAAACGTCAAGATATATTCCCATCCTTATTACCGACATAGATTTCACAGTAACTGACAGAGGTACAGTTTATGAAGTAAAAGCAATGCCCTTTGGCGGCATAGCATTTACAGATGCTAACAGCAATCTTACTAGTGATGTAACTGTTACTGGATCAAGTGTACAGCAACTATTACAATCTGGAGAAAAAAGTCTTCAGGTTGCCCTTAACAAACGACAAAAATTATTAGTTGATGCAGGAGTAATTGATGTAGCCGACGAATATCTTATACTGTTCCCACAAAATTTATCATCAGAATCTACAAGTTCATCTTTTGGAGACTCTGAAAATTTTGCACCAGCTAGCAGTAGTACTAATGTTGCATCAAGTTCTACTGTGGAAAAATCACTAGGAGTTTCACGGAATGGTCCAAACAATAATTTGCAACAATCAGGCGATCAAGCTAATGAAATTGGCGCCGCATTATTAGACTTTGATAAAGACAGTGCAACAAGAGACGCAGTACCAGCCGGCAAAGACAGTGAAGTTTATGATAGTAAATCAGGAACATTTTTTAAAGGTAAACTAACAATAGATCCGGGAAAAAGTGATTTTAAATTTGCTCAAGATAGCGATATTGTTAATGCAATTAATCAAGTAGTGCTCAAAAGTACATACATCAAAAAAACATTTGCAACACAAAACTTAACACCTGAAGGATATCGAAACTGGTGGAGAGTAGATGCTCAAGTTTATAACATTGGCCCAACTAGACCAAATACTAATACAAAACCTAAACTGTATGTATATAGAGTTATTCCGTACAATGTACACTCTAGTAGATTAATGCCAGCAGGCAAACGAGCGCCAGGGTACGACCAGTTAAAACTACAAGTGGTAAAAGAATACAATTATATCTATACTGGTGCAAACACTGACGTTATAAAATTTGAAATAAAATACAATACTGGGTTTTCTTATGAAATGGCCGCAGACGGCCTGCAACGAACACAAGACAGTGTTAAAGAAACATCACAAGGCGGCAGTCGAGATGCCGAAAAAGAAGTAGTTAACCCATTGCCAGACGGACAACTGCCTACTCCAGGAACTACCTCCACTGTTGTGAAATTTATTAAAACATTAACTGGAACAGATAAAGGTGGCGGCGGCTCGGCAGATAGCCAAGCAACACGGGCCGCAAGATTATTTCATGATGCTGTGACTAATACTCAGCAGGCAATGATGGATTTAGAACTAGAAATTATTGGAGATCCGTATTACATTGTACAAAGCGGTCAAGGAAATTATACAGCTTCTGCTACTCAGTATACTAATTTAAATGACGATGGTTCTATGAATTATCAAAACGGCGAAGTAGACATAATAGTAAATTTTAGAACTCCAATTGACATCAATCAAACAAGCGGTTTATATAATTTTAAAGGATCAGCTAGTTCACCAGTAACACAATTTAGCGGCTTATATTCTGTGACAGACGTTATTAGTACATTCAGAGACGGACAATTTAAACAAACATTAAAAGGTATGCGTCGTCCCTTACAAGAATTACAAGAAGAAGCAAGCCCAAGCGAAACGTTTGGAACAGTGAATGAAGCTAAACCTAAAGCCGCTGAAGTGGCCAGTGAGGATGAATAATGGGCTCTGAAAATAATTTTAATTATTCATCTACTGGATCGCCTGATGCTCGACCCGGGCCGTTTTTAGCAACAGTGATAGGACACCAAGATCCGACTTACATGGGAACTATCGAAGTTGAATTATTAAGACCAACTGGCAATACCAGTGACGAAACGTCGATTCATCAAGTAAAATATATGAGTCCATTTTACGGAGTCACTTCAGCAAGCCACCTTGGTGAAAACAACGATTACGGCAGTACGCAAAAAAGTTATGGATGGTGGGCAGTACCTCCTGATGTAGGTACTACCGTAGTAGTAATTTTTATTGACGGTGACGCTCGCCGTGGTTACTGGATTGGCTGTGTACAAGACGAAGGTATGAATTTTATGGTACCTGGACTGGCCGCCACACAAAAAGTTGTTGAAGATGCCGAAGCAGATAATGCTGGCAATTACGGCCGAGTTCCAGTAGCAGAATATAATAAAAAAGTAAACGATTTAAAAGATCCAGACGTTACACAACTACTTAAACCTAAACATCCTTTAGCAGATGCACTAGACCGCCAAGGCTTGTTGTTTGACGACATTAGAGGAATTACAACAAGTAGTGCTAGACGAGAAGTTCCTAGCATGGTATTTGGAATTAGCACACCTGGACCAGTCGATAAAAGAGATGGCGCTCCACGTGGCCGCATTGGAAAGAAAGAATGGAAAATTGACAATGCATTTGTAGGTAGACTAGGCGGCAGTACATGGGTTATGGACGATGGCGACGCCAGATTTTTACGTAAAACTACAGCTAGTGAAGGTCCGCCTGAATATGCATCGATAGAAGATGGCGAAACGGATGGCGATGTAGAAATACCGCACAACGAATTAATTCGTTTTAGGACGCGAACAGGGCATCAAATACTGCTACACAATAGCGAGGATTTAATTTATATTACTAATGCTAGAGGCACAGCATGGATCGAATTAACCAGCGACGGCAAAATTGATATTTTTGCGCAAGATAGCATTAGTATTAAGACTGACAATGATTTAAATTTATATTCTGGCCGAGATATTAACATAGAAGCAAAACGTAATTTTAATGTTAAAGTACATGAAGAAATGCATACCCATGTACTTAAAGATCATATTTTAATCGTGGATGAAAATCAAAAAATTCATGTAAAAAAAGATGTTGATAAGACTTATGATCAAAAGTATACACATCATGTAAAACAAGATGTAAACAAGTTGTACGATACTAATTATTTGCAACATGTATTAGGTAATGTTGATAAAGTGTTCGACGGTGCATATCAACATAAGGTAGGCGGAGATTTTGACTTAAACATTGGCGGCCACAATTTTCAAACGTCAGGCGGCTCAAATGAAACCAAAGCAGGCGGCAACATAATAGAAACAGCTCCAGCTATCCATATGAATGGTCCTTCGGCCGCAACCGCTAGTGAAGCTACTGAAGCAAGTGAAGCAGTATTACCTCAGCGTTTAAAACTACATAAACTTTCTATTGAAACTGGCGAGTATGATGAAACAAAATTACCCCCCACTATTATGCGTAGAGTAGTTACAACAGAACCATATGTTTATCATGAAAATGTAGATCCAGTCAAAGTCAAATCAGCGGAAACTGATAGAGACATTGATGGCAGGTATGAGGATACCGACGAGGAACAAATAGCAGAGCAAAGCGACTTCAGTGAAACCATGGTGGAACCTCCTGAGTTATGGAAAACATATTCAACAGCTAGTGATACATTTAAAATAATTCCGCCCGCGGCAGAAGAGGAGCAATAATGAGTTCAAATGCAAATTTATATAAAAAAATAACCTTGCCGGCAGCAAGCCAGCCTGACAATCTTGGAGAGAAAAAATATAAAGGGTTTAGCACAGTTAACACTAATACAGAAAACTATAATCTTTATGATTTTGAGTTAATTAAACAAGACTTGTTTAATCATTTTTACACACGACAAGGCGAACGATTAATGCAACCCGAGTTTGGAACAATTATCTGGGACTTGTTGTTTGAACCGTTAACACCTGAAATAAAAAATTTAGTTTTAGAAAACATCAATCAAATAATTAACTATGATCCACGAGTTAAAGCAGAGAATGTCATAGTAACAGCATATGACCAGGGCATACAGGTACAATGCACATTGATATTTTTGCCTTATAACATTTCGCAAACTATGCAATTAAGATTTGATCAAGCTAACGGACTACTATTGCAGTAAAATACGCAGTTAATCTTTGAAAATAAATACAATACTAGGATAAAATATGAGCTCCATTGATAGACAAAATAACTTGCTAATTACCGAAGATTGGAAAAAGATTTACCAGTCTTTTAAAAATGCTGACTTCCAAAGTTACGACTTTGAAAATCTTCGCAGGACTATGATTACCTATCTGCGTACAAATTATCCTGAAGATTTTAACGATTACATTGAATCCAGTGAATACCTTGCCCTAGTGGATCTTATTGCATTCTTGGGCCAAAGCATAGCTTTCCGTGTTGACTTAAATGCCCGTGAAAACTTTTTAGAACTTGCTGAACGCCGAGACAGTGTACTACGATTAGCCCGCCTGATCAGCTACAATGCCAAACGTAATATACCAGCACAGGGGTTATTAAAATTTTCAACAATTAGAACTACTGAAACAGTGGTAGACAGTAATGGCAGAAACTTATCTGGCCAAATGATCACATGGAATGATCCTGCTAATTCAAACTGGTATGACCAGTTTATCAAAGTTATGAACGCTGCAATGAGCTCGACACAGCAATTTGGAAATCCTAGCGATAAGGCAACAATCTACGGAATACCAACTAGTCAATATCGATTTCAGGGTGCAAACACTGACATTCCTATCTACACTTTTTCAAAGTCAGTTGCTGGTCGAAATATGAATTTTGAAATTACCAGCACAACTTTTAGTGGACAGGATTATATCTACGAAGAAACTCCAAAAATTGGAAATCATCCAGCTTGCATTTATAAAGAAGACGGCTATGGTGCAAGTAGTCCGGGTAGCGGTTTCTTTTTTAATTTTACACAAGGTACATTAAGTACTGGCACGTTTACAATTACGCAACCAAGTTCAAACGAGTCTGTTGATTTAGCAACTACAAACATTAACAATAATGATGTATGGTTATATAGATTAGATGAAAATGGGAATGAATCAGAATTATGGACAAAGATTTCTAGCCTCGAAGGTAATAACGTAATCTATAACAGTCTTAATAAAAGTATTAGGAACATATATGCTGTAATTACACGGGCAAGTGATTCCGTTAGTTTAGCATTTAGTGACGGCACATTTGGAAATTTACCGCTTGGAACATTTAGAACTTATTATAGAATTAGTAACGGCCTTAGTTATGTAATTAATCCTGCTGATGTTAGAAACATTTCTATCTCAATTCCTTATATTTCAAAAAAAGGACAAACTGAGACATTGGTAGTTTCATTGAATCTTCCTACATCTATTTCTAATTCAGATACTGCTGAGACAAATGCATCTATTAAAGCAAATGCACCTGCAACTTACTATACACAAAATAGAATGATTACTGCTGAGGACTATAATATTAGTCCGTTATCAGTTACACAACAAGCCGCAAAGATTAAAGCAGTTAATAGAACTGCTAGCGGAATTAGTCGATATTTTGACCTTAAAGATCCTACAGGAAAATATAGTTCAACTAATTTGTATGCCACTGACGGTGTGATATACCAGGATTCGTATGTACAATATACAAAATTTAATTATGCGACTAAAACAGATATCGAAGGCATTATAAGAAATACTGTATATGATATTATTAAAAAATCAGATTTAAGAAATTTTTATTACTCTAACAATGTTACTTTTTTGTCTGCCAGTCTTCCGATTGCATGGTACAAAAAAACAACAGATAGTAATTCTTCTACAGGATATATTGGTGATATTTTAGACAACAAAATTGCTTATACTGTTGGATCATATACTTCTACAGATTTAAAATACCTTACACCGGGTGCATTAATTAAATTTTTACCACCCGACGGAAAGTATTTTGATTCAACTAATGGAAATGTGTTGTTACCAATTCCTCTAGGAACTACTACTGCAAACACACCTGGTGCATTGTCTTACATATGGGCAGAAGTTATAGCAGTAACCAATGCAGGAACTGATTTGTCCCAAACTGATGGTCCAGTAACATTGAATGAAATTATTCCGTCAACTGCAAGAATTATTCAAATTATTCCCAAGTTGTCTACATCTTTAAGTAGTTCAGTAATTTCAACAATGATTGATTTAATTTATTCTAACAGGCCGTTTGGCCTGCGGTATAATACTGTTATACAATCTTGGCAATTGGTTTTTGAAACTAATTTAGATCAAACTAGTGCATTTAGTTTAAGTAAACAGGGTAACAATACTAATAAAAATCAAGATTCAAGTTGGATATTAATGTTCACAACTGACAACGAATATTATACTATAACTACTCGATTGTTAAGATATGTTTTTGAGAGCGATAAAGAAACTAGATTTTATTTTGATGATAATATTCGAATTTATGATAACACGTCTAACTCTATAGTCGGCGATACAATTAATATTTTAAGTATTAATCCTAAACCGTCGAGCATTACGCCGTTTACGACAGATTTATCTTGGGATGTTGTTTCCTCTTATAGTGGAATGGATGGATATATTGATAATAAGAAATTAGTAGTATCTTTTCAGGATAGTGATAATAACGGTGTGGTCGATAATCCACAGATGTTTTTAGACATTGTTTCTGCAAACGGAGTTGATTTAACACTGTATATTGTACAAGAAAAGTATGCAATCTCAGCGGGTCAAGAAGATTACCGATATGTTAGTAATGCCACTAATAAAATACTGATTTTAAGTTCTCAGCCTAGATCGTTTGCAGGATATCCTAACGGACAATATTTTTATTTTGCAGACACTGGTGTTGTAAAAGTATATGATGCTGTACTTGGTATTGCTCAACCAACTCTTGATTATAAAGTATATCCAGGACGTGATAAATTAAAATTCCAATATACCCATAGTGCCGATTATGAATCGCGTATTGATCCTGGTGCAAGTAATATTATTGACATCTATGTTTTAACTAGGGCATATGATACACAATTTAGACAGTGGATTGACGGTGCAGCCACAGCTCAACCCTTGCCGCCAAGTTCTGCTGAATTATATAATACAATAGGCCCGGCACTCGGATTAATTAAATCTATTAGTGATGAAATTGTATATCATCCTGTAAAGTATAAAATTTTATTTTTATTTTAACAACCTCCTCCTCCGTTACAACAAGCACAATCTCCTTGTTGTACATCATTAGCCGCTATACAAGCAATACTTGGTGAATCTGAACTATAACATAGGTCATATAGGTATCCTATTGCTGAGTATGCTTTAATGTAGTAGTCTGTATTTGCTTGAACAGTAAAAGTATAAGATAATGATGCAAGGTTAGCAGAGTGAGATTCAGGTTTCCATAAAGATTGGTTATAAATTAATGTGCCATTTGCAGTTATTTCTAAAAATCCATATCCATCACGATTCCATCCCCAGTTTGATGGAGCTGTTTCAATAGTATCTCTACCAAAATTAGCTTGAACAGACATAACACTTCCTACCCAAACATTAGCATTCATTTGAGGAGAATATTGTGGTCCTCCAAAAAACAAGCCATTTAAAGGAGGACTATTATTTGGATCTAATACTAATGATGATCCATTAACTTGACCAAATAAGTCTACATTTAAATAATCAACTCCCGCTACTTGTTCCATTTCAAATAATATTGAATTTTGGGTTGGTAAAGGATTTATATAATTCCAATTACATGTAAGCCATGGTGATGGACCCACTTGATATTGTCCTCCACCTATTGACCAAGTACTAGCAGGAATAGATGGAAAATAGGGGTCTTGAGGACCTGTTCTAGCATATACTTTACTAGCAACTTCAGCGCGAGTTAAACATCGATTAATAGCAGGAATGGTTTGACCTGGTCTTAGACCAATCAAATTCTCATTCACCATCGCCTGGAGTTCATTTCCTGTTATCTGTAAATTTCCACTTCTGCCCATTATTTAGATTCTAATTCTTTTATTCTAGCTTCTAATTGTTGAATTGCTTTTATTAACACACCTACTATTGAAGCAATATCCATTGCATTTTTCTTTGGAGTAGATAATTCTACTGGAGTATCTTCTGCAATGAAACCAATATGAGGTATTTTTTCTTTATCATCCTTATAATTAAATGTTACTATATTAACTTGATTTAATAGAGCTAAAGCATCAATATTAAAAGGAATAATATTATTTTTTAAATAGCGAGATGAATTCTGCCAGAAACCATCTGCATAAATTGTATTTCCACTTACATATACACTTGCGTTTGTAAAGGCTCCAGATGATGTACCATTTGAAATTACAATAGCATTATTTGTTGCTGGTGAAATTGCATTAAATCCAGGACCTGTAGGGCCTTGGTTACCTTGTGGGCCTTGGTTGCCTTGAGGGCCTGCACCTGTTGGACCTTGATTACCTTGATTACCAGTACCTGTGGGACCTTGGTATCCTTGTGGGCCTTGATTTCCTTGAGGACCATCACCTGTAGGGCCTTGACGGCCTTGAGGGCCTGCATCTCCAGTACCTGTAGGGCCTTGATTTCCTTGAGGACCAGCTACTGTTGAACTAGGGCCTGTAGGGCCTTGACGGCCTTGAGGGCCTGCTGTTGTAGAATCAGTACCTGAAGGGCCTTGACGACCTTGAGGGCCAGCTGTTGTTGAATCTAAACCACTAGGGCCTTGACGACCTTGTGGACCCGCTACTGTTGAAGCATCGCCTGTTGGGCCTTGACGGCCTTGTGGACCGGCCACTGTTGAAGCATCTCCTGTAGGGCCTTGACGTCCTTGATCGCCTTTTGTTCCTTGTATTCCTTGAGGGCCTTGGTTGCCTTGATCGCCTTTTGTTCCTTGTATTCCTTGAGGGCCTTGGTTGCCTTGTGGGCCTTGGTTACCTTGTGGGCCTTGAAAACCTTGGTCGCCTTTTGTTCCTTGAATACCTTGTGGGCCTTGGTTGCCTTGAGGGCCTTGGACTCCTTGTATGCCTTGTGGGCCTTGGTTGCCTTGCGGGCCATTTGGACCTTGGTTGCCTTGAAATCCTAAAGGACCTTGGTTACCTTGAGGGCCATTTGGTCCTTGATTGCCTTGAGGGCCATTTATTCCTTGTATTCCTTGAGGGCCTTGATTGCCTTGATCTCCTTTTGTCCCTTGAGGGCCTTGAATACCTTGAACAGACATGTCTGTTGAAAAGTTCCATGTTCCTCCACTTCTTAAATATAACTTTCCATAATCAGGATCTGATTGAGATAAACTGCCCCCAACCAAACCAAATTGTCCCTCGGGACATGAATTATCAGCTAACAATAAAGCTACTGAGTTATATATTTGGTAAATTGTAAATCCTTGTCCTGTTATTCCTTGGTAACCTTGAGGGCCTTGCACTCCTTGTGCTCCTTGAACTCCAGCACCTTGGAAACCTTGAAAACCTGTTGGGCCTTGATTACCTTGTTGTCCTGTTAGACCTTGGTTGCCTTGAGCACCTTGAGGACCATTTGGACCTTGGTTGCCTTGAAAGCCAGTTGGACCTTGGTTGCCTTGGTCACCCTTTAGGCCTTGAGGACCTGTAGGACCTTGGTTGCCTTGAAAACCAGTTGGACCTTGGTTGCCTTGAGGACCTTGATTGCCTTGATCGCCTTTGTCGCCTTTTGTTCCTTGGATACCTTGTGGACCTTGGTTGCCTTGAAAGCCAGTTGGACCTTGGTTGCCTTGAAGGCCTGTAGGGCCTTGGTTACCTTGGTTGCCTTGAAAGCCAGTTGGACCTTGGTTGCCTTGAAAGCCAGTTGGACCTTGGTTGCCTTGGTTGCCTTGAAAACCTTGAAAACCAGTTGGGCCCTGATTGCCTTGAGGGCCTGTAGGACCTTGATTACCTTGAAAACCTTTAGCACCTTGATCGCCTGTATATCCTTGAGGACCGAGTGGACCTTGATTGCCTTGATTACCTATAAATCCTTGATCACCCTTAATACCTTGAAGTCCTTGTGGGCCAACTCCACCTTGTATACCTATTGGACCTTGGTTACCTTGAGGGCCAACTACACCTTGTACACCTATTGGACCTTGAACGCCCTGAAGACCTAATGGACCTTGATTACCTTGTGCACCTACGGGACCTTGAATACCCTGAGAACCTGTAGTTCCTTGAGTGCCTTGAAATCCTTGAGCGCCATTTGATATTGTGATTGCTGCTATGCTACCACTTAGTGACGTCCAGTTAGTGTCCATTTCCTGCCAGGTAAGCGGGCGTCCTAAAGTTGATCTTAAAGATAAAGCCATAATTTTTTTAAATTTGTCACGTATAAATATGAAAGGGGATGATCACTCATCCCCTTCTAAAAATATATATTAATATCTAATTAACAATCCTGGTAGCTACCTGTACCGAACACTTCATCAACCTTTTCTTTTAATTTAGCATAACCAAATTCGAAAATGTTTGCTTCTTCTACTGCAGTAAAATCTGGGATCATGTACGTTACACTTTCAGAAATTGTTGTTTCTACGTTAGTGTAAGTAATACTTCCTGATTCACCAATGCTTTGAGAAGGCATGCTTACTGTTCTGTAAATAACACTTTGAGATGGAACTCTTAAATCAACGTATAAGTTATCACCAATTTGTTGGTTACGAGCTACTGCTCCACCCATTCCAGGACCTGGATATAAGTTAGATGAAGAATTTGCTGCTTCAGTGTCTAAATACAACTGTGTTTGGAAATTTGCATATCCACCTTTTTGAATGTTATAAGTAGTAATACGAAGATATGCTTCGCTTGTGATACCTAAATCAGTACCAATTTGTTTTGTAATTTTGATTGCCATTTTATGTTTTTTTTACGTGTATAAATATTAGCGATAATGTTCTCCCCCAAGCCACAACACAAATGATCTACGAGTTCCCACAGTTACTGGTGAAACACGATGCATCATGTATGAAGGGAATATAACTACTGTACCTTTGCCGCGTGGTGCCGTGATAGGTTCTTTACCTCCTTGCCAAATATCCAAATCACCACCTTCATATTCGCTAGGATCGGATAATTGGACTGTAATAGACACTTTACGGAGCGATAACATCCCAGGTCCAATGTCTTGGTGCCAAATGTAGTGACCACCTTCTGAAGCGTAGTATTCAGTGTATTGTATTTGTTCTGGCGCTGAATATAGGTCAAATCCCCATAAAGCATCATTTGCTTCAACAGCCATGTCCATTAGTTTACTGTATAACCAATCCCATCTTATATTTTGTGGGACCCATTTAATAGAAGATGAACGTGCTTCTTTATTTTCACCACCAATAGTGGTGGCTTCTACAAAATCAATATCATTCACATCTCTATAAATTTTATTTAATTCTTCTTCATTAAACCCATTATCAAAATAGTAATAGTTTTGAAGATCAACATGTTTCTTTGAAAATAAATAACCTGTTTGTACCATTGTTTATATTTTATTAGTAATTTGATTTTTTAAGTACAATATCGATATATTCATCAATATTCACCGGAGGTAATTCTTCGTTTGTTAAAATTCTTTCTTTAATAGTTTCTTTTGGTTGCTTTGACCAAAACGCATGGTGAATTTCAGTTTCAAAGAATATGTTGTGTGATTCCAAGTCAGTAAATGCTTTTGATGCTCTACATCCTAAACAAAATTCTTCACGAGGAAATAAAAATCCATATTTGCAATTTATAACTGAATTGGTTTTAAATCCACATCCTTTTATATCTTCAATTGCTTTTTCAAAATCAGTACCATATTGCCAATGGTCACAATGAACAAAGTTTCCAAATTTTAATGCAGCTGAGCCTAATTGTTTTCCCAAACCAGATGATTGTATTTTAATCATTCCAATATCAAGAAATAATGCGGCAGCAATTATTTCCATGCTGGCTACCCGCAACTGTGCATCTTGAAATATTACCCTAGCAACAACTCTTGCAAAATTAATGCCCTTACATGCTACATATCTTGCCGGGTAGTCGATATCTTCCCGGAGTAGTCGTAATGTTTCCCCGTTTCGTACTTCTTCAAGAATATCTTCTGGCCTAGTTACATCTATACGGTATTGAGGAACAGATACTTCTATGATATTATTTAATTTTTCAAATTTAGATTTAGGTAAATTTAATTGTTTAAATAATGAATGTATAGAACGTCCTTTTTTATCAGATATCCAACAATGCCAATGATTTTCTCCGGCACTAGTTGTTTTAATGTTAATTTCTAATTTTGGCTTGTAATGTGAAACGAATGGAGAGAAAAATGCGATGTTGTCTCCGGAAGTAGATTTCCCTTTACCCAATATTGATTCTAACAATTGGAGGAGTTTAAGATTCGTCATATTATAATATAATAAAATAATGTAAGGAATCCAATTAAATATATTATATTATATTATTAGTTAAGCACATACATTTCATTACTGGCTTAATGATCAATTCAATAAATGAATTAATCTATTAATATCTGTCTCTTATACACAT
>ENA-OSIY01001012-OSIY01001012.1-marine-metagenome-genome-assembly--contig:-NODE-1012-length-15373-cov-7.115390_pt1 | contig 15373 bp, 17 predicted proteins | sample MGYA00237884_ERZ534233 | MGnify/ENA primary metagenome ERZ534233 (study PRJEB26412, sample SAMN06343840) | marine metagenome | isolation source: estuarine water | place: USA: Columbia River Estuary... | reverse complement strand
AATATGCCCCCAAAATTGATATACTTTGTCCGAAATACTTTCTTGAAATCCATTCACTACCGACAAGGTCAAAATAATGGCTGCCACGCTTATGGCCGTGGCGGCAATGGAAAGGTTTACGATAAATCGGGTATAACGCTTTCCTTTTTGGAAACTTATTTTTTTTGCTATGTCAAAAGCGGTAGACAAATGATAAATTTTTCTCAAAACTAGTTTTTTCTCCTTACATATTTAGATTTATCATTTAAATTGAAACATTATAAATGTGGAGAAATTTGTGACATAACATTACACCAATTATATGATAGACATTTAATAAATAATCCATTATGTTTATATTGCTACCCAATAGCAGAAAATGATTCAATTCCTGAAAAAGAAATAATGAATTTTGTTTTAGAATTAGGATTTGATGATGCAATAAAAGATAAAACAATATTAGAAGGAAAAGAATTAGACATCTATATACCTTCTATGAATTTAGCAATTGAGCATAACGGTTTATATCACCATAATGAAAAAAATAAAGATAGAAATTACCATTTAAATAAAAGCGAATGTTGTCGCAACAAAGGAATACACCTATTACACATTTGGGGTGATGAATGGTTCAATAAAAAAGAAATAGTAAAATCTATAATAAAAAACCAATTAAATAAATCAGACATTAAAATATATGCTAGGAAATGTAGTATTGGAGCAATAAAGGATAATAAAATAGTTAAGAATTTTTTAAATGAAAATCATATACAAGGATTTACTCAATCTTCTATTAAAATAGGATTATATTATAATGATGAATTAGTATCACTTATGTGCTTTGGTTCTAATAATAGGAATGGGAATCGTTTAGAACTATTAAGATTTTGTAATAAATTGAATACTAATATCGTAGGAAGTGGTAGTAAATTATTTAAACATTTTTTAAATAATTTTAATTATGATAATATAATTAGTTTTTCTGATATACGTTTATATGATGGAAATCTATATAAACAACTTGGTTTTGTTATAACAAATATTAACAAACCTGATTATTATTGGACAAAAGATATGAGTAGATTACACAAATCTAATTTTACTAAGAAAAAATTGGAAAAAAATGGTTATGATACAATCAACAAAACAGAAAATGAGATAATGTACGAAAGAGGATATAGCAAAATATTTAATTGTGGGCAAGTAAGATGGGAATATAAAAGATAAAAATTAATATATACTATATGAAAAATATACAAAATTACGAAGAATTTATTAATGAAAGTGTTAATAATTTTAAATTATCAGAAGACGAAGTAAGATATCTATGGAGTAAAATAGAACTTTTGAAAAAAAGAAAGGCAAGTGATACAAAGAATGATTTATATCAATTATTAAATAGTGATAAAACAACATTTTCTAATGAAGAATTTATTAAAATATTAAATAGTTTAGAATACAGTTTCAAAAAGAAATTAAAAGATGGTACAATAACAACAGAGTTTGGAAAATCTATACATAATAAATTACCCGATGATTGGTTAGGTATTAAATATTCTAATATAGATAGCAAAAAGAAAAGAGATGACAAATCAAAAGAAAAGGATACTGAATAGTATCCTTTTTACATTTCTATTATATTACTTACAATATTTTTTTGTAGTAAATAAACTTTATCAAAAACATTTTTATCTAAATTACTATCATGATGAATAATAAATATATTAATTTTATAAGTTTTTGCAAAATCTTTTAATAACAAAAGAACATCTTCAATACCTTCTATATCAATAGAAGCAAATATTTCATCCAAGAATAATACATTGATATGTTTTTTCTTTCTTATCAATTTAAGATAAGCTACCATTATTGCTAGATTAACTTTTTTAGTTTCACCCGTTGATAAAGTATCCCAATCAATTTCCTCATTTCTATTTTCTATATTAGCATCAAAATTTTCATCTAAATGGATATTAAAATCCAAACCTAATAAATCAACATTCTCTTTAATATAAATATTTAAAGGTTTAATTATTCTTCTTATTATATCTTTTTTAATATCATCATTAGAAAACAATCTAATCATTTTATCATATATATCTTCTTCTTTTTTAATTTCAGAAAGCTTATCTACTATAACAGCTTCTTCTTTTTCAATATTTTCTACACTTTTTAATAAATCATCTATATTAATATTAGAATTATCAAAACTGATATTATCTATTTCACTTTTTAATGATTTTAGATAATAACTCATATCACTAAAAGTTTCATCAGTAATAGATATTAAATCATTAACTTTATTAATATTATCATCTATTTCTTTTTTATTTGATAACAATTCTACTTGAAGATTTTTTAGAGAAATTAACTTATCATTATAATCCAATTTAAATGTATCATAGAACACATCAGATAAATCATTTTTACATGTTGGACATTTATCATTATTAAATAATTCCAATTTTTCTTCTGTGGTTTTAATATTATGCTTTAATTCTATTAAGCTATTTTTAATTTTATCTAATTCTAATATATGTAAATCCTTAGTAGCAATTAAAGATAATCTTTCATCTTTTATTTTAATATATTCAATTTTTTTAGAATTAAATAAAACTATATTTTCTTCTTTTTTATTTTTATTATATTCATTATTATTATTTTGTATATTATCAATACTTTTTTTAAATTCTTTTAATGATTTTTCATATGCTAATATTTCAGAATTAAAAAGAGATATATCTTTTGTATATAATTTCTTTTTATCTTTTAGTATTTTATTAATATCATTAATCATATCCATGTTAAACAATTTATCTAAAAGAAGACGTTTTTCTTCGGGTCTTAAAGAAGCGAAGTTCTTAAAGTCATTAACACTCATTGATATAAAAGAAGACCATGTATCATATTCAAAAGGAAGATATGTATTTATTTTATCTTGAATATTAGATTTACCTTTGGTTTCATATAAAACATTATCAATTTTTAATGTGAGACTATCAGGAGAAACCTTTCTATTAATATTAATGTCTGTATTATCAATATTATATTCAATTTCAACTTCTAAATTTTTATTAATTCTATTAGGTAATTTAGAATTAGTTATTTTAGAACCATTATTTTTAATAAAACCATATAGTGCAAAATCCAAACTTTTTAAAACTGATGTTTTACCCTCACCATTTTTACCCAACATCAATATTAAATTGCCATTTTCTGTATCAAATATTAACTCATTTGTATTATTACCAAAACTTCTAAAATTTCTTATTTTTAATCTTTTTAATATCATAACATTTATATAAAGTTGATAAAAATAAGTTTTAATAAATAAAATATTTTAAATCTATAAATGAATATTTAAGCGATAACAAAAATACATATGTCCAATTTATTTCTAAATCTATTATAAAAGAATTAAAATCAAAAGGTTATGATATTTATAATGATAAAATATCTGTATATAATTCTGCATATTTTGGATTTAGTGTTGATATAGGAGATAAAGATAGTAAATTTATTAATAAAAAAATTATGAAAATTTTAAAAAATTATGAAGTTAAACTTTTAGAAAAAGATGGTTTAATTTTAGTTGTGTCATCAGAAGATTACAACACAGCAATTAGATACAATTTATATTTTAAAGAAGCTAAAATAAAAAGAATTAAACCATTAAAATATGTTTATCACCAAACAAAAAAAGAAAATATTGATGATATATTATCAAATGGTTTAATACCTTTTGATTCACGGAATTGGGATAATGAAGACAAATCTTTGAAATATCCACCTTCTATATTTGCTATTAATACAGAAATTTTATTATCACCTTTCTATAAGGAAGGTGATTACATCACAGTGAAAATAGACACCACAAAAATAAAAAATAAATGGTGGAAAGATTTGAACATACCAAATGGAAAATTTATTATGACATTTGAACCTATGCCACCATCAGCAATTAGTAATATTTAATATTTTCTATATTAATATTTTTATCATCAAAAATAACATAATTATAGCCACCGTATCCTTTTTCATGTGAAAAAGGATTACTAGGCATTTTATATTTTAAACCATCTATACCACATTTTAATAAAAACAAACTTGTTTGTTTTTTAGCTGTATTATAACCATAATCAAATTGTTGTTCTATAGATAATTTATTATAAAAATATTCCCAAAGAGTTTTCAATGTTTCAAAACCATTTTTAAACATTGATATATCAATATCCATATTTTCACCATTTAAACCTTTTTGTATTTTTACAATTTGAGCATCTGTTAATGGTTTATCAAATATTAAATAATCATAATTTTCGGGTGTTTTACCTTTGTGTAATTTTACATGATAAACATAACTATTATCTTTTTCAGATGCATAAATTTTAGCAACATCTTCACTATCAGTGAAATAAATTCCCCAACCATATGTATCTTGACCACTATTTCTACTTAATTTATTAATATCAAATTTATCAAAACGATTACCACTGCCATGATAAAGATTAATCTCTTCAAATGTTTTTAAATATTTCATAATCTATATATTAAATTCTTTAAATATATCTTCTTTATTAGGTAATATAGAATCTATATCTTTACAAACATCTTCATAAAATGGTAAAGATATTGCATCTTCCGCACCCCATAAATTTAAAAAATCTTCTTCTAATTCTAATATATATGTACCATTTGGATGGATATAATACATCCCTTGAAACGAAAAATGATATAATGTTATTGATATAGATATTGGAACACCACCATTCATAGGTTCTAAATAATCTATTATAGATGTTTTTAATTCTATTATATTCTCATTCATAAATTTTTAATTCTATTTTCTATATTTTCACAATATTCTTTACTTATTTCGGTCGCAACCCATTGTCTATTATTCTTTATACAAACTTCAATATCAACACCACTACCCGCAAATGGTATATAAACTAAATCATTATCATTAGTATGTTTTAATATAATCTCTTCCATTAGTTTATATGGCTTTTCTGTTGGATGTATGCGACTTTTACCTGATATACTATACTCGTATATACCCTTGTCATAAGATGCGTTAAAAGGTGCTTTAAACCATTGTTTTAGATAACTTGTATTCTTTGCACCATATACGAAATATTCCTTAGCATTTGGAAGATATGAATTATTACTTGCTATTGGTGGAGAATTTTTCTTTAGCCATTCTACTAACCTAATCTGTTTAAATTTATTCTGTTCTAAACATTCTTTCACATAGGAAACTTTCCAAACATCATACCAAATGATTAAAGAACCACCTCTTTTAAGTATTCTTTTAAATTCTTTTATACAATCATAAATAATTTCCTCACCCTTATCCCATTCTTCGTTTAAAAGTCTATATTTAGAACTATTTTCTTCTGATATTAAATAAGGAGGGTCAGCCATTATAAATTGAATAGAATTATCATTTAATGTTTTCATAAATTCTAAACAATCTTGATTAAATAACATATAAGTAAATAATATTTTGTTTATATATTAAAAACTATTACATTTGTACTTATATGAATAATGAAATAAAGTTAAAAAGATTATCTAATAAAAAGTTAAATATAAAATATGAATTGCCTATTATATTTTATGATAACAATGATAGTATCATTTATCGTGATATATATAGCTTAGATGGCGTTGTAGAAATTTATAAAGGTAATTTATTTACTAAAAAAGACAATTTATATGAATTGACTAATAAAACAGTAAATAGAATTAGGATAAGAATATCTCAAAAATATTCTATACAAAAGTTATTTATTAGTGTAAAAAAAGACATGATAGAACATTTATTCGAAAATGAAAAAATTGAAATTTTAACACCATTAGATATTGAAATAAAAGGTCATGATGTTTTACAAAAAGTTAGAAAAATTAAAATTGATAAAATATGGGAGTAGAAGAAATAAAATCTAAAATAACCGATTTAGTATCAGGTGATAAAAAAGGAGAAGTTAGTTCTTTATTAAAAGAATTAATTAATTATACTAAAAAAGAAACCCTTTTTGAAATAAAAAAAGGAATGAATTCTATTATTAATAATATAGAAAAAGATTTAGAATAAAAAAATCCCCTATAAGAGGGGATTTTTTATTTATTAATTATTTAACGTTTTAATATGACGATTTTATTCTCCATTTTGATGTTGCAACATTCCAAATAAACTCAACACTTAATTTGTCTGTATTTACCGTAGTTGTTAGTAAAGCAATAGTTGAAGCTTCAAAACTCCCACCCCAAGAAATTGCTCTAGAATCAGTCCCTGTAATATCAATACATAGTTTTTGACCCCTTACAGGAGTACCCGTTAAGTTTGTTGTAAAACTTGTAATATCTTCAGCTTGTGCTGTTATTTCAAAATAATCTACCAAATCGGTATTTATTGAAGGTGTCGCACTACTTTCAATACTAACAGGTATCTTAAATCTCTCGGTTATTTTATCATTCACGTATTTTTTATGCGGAATCATAAGCGGCCAACCTGCTCCATAAAGTTCATCATCAGCATCTGTAGAATTATATAAAATATAGTAAGGAGAATCTACTATTATAGGAGCATTTTCAGTAGTTAAAAAAATAGGTCCATCATTAACTGTTATAGAAGTTGGATTACCTGATGTTAAAGTAATTCCAGAAGATGTATTAACACTAAAAACATTCGAATCAATATTTAATACATTAACATCAACAATTTCTAAATTACCTGAATTACCTGAAATAGAAACAGGATAAAATGAGTGAGCAATTCTCCATTTAACTCCATCACAATAAAAATAAGTTTTCGATACTTTACCTACACTTCCTACTGCATATAATGTTTTATGCAATGAACCATACTCAGCGGTTTTTTTATTAATATTAATTGTTAAACCTAAACTATCAACAACAACAAACCATTTACCACTATTACCAATAACATCGGGCAAAATAATTGATAGTTCATCAGAACCATTATAAGATGATGTATAATACTTACTTGCAGATGCTTGATAAAAAGCAAGATTGTCGTATGATGTTACATCAGAGACTGTTATATTAATAGTTTGTGTTGTAGTATTTGATAATAATGTATTATCTGTTACTAACACCCAACTATCATTTGTCAATAAATATATTTCTTGGTTTAATTTATCAACACATAAAGAACCATTTGGTATATCAACACCATTATCCAAAACTGTTGTTTCGGGCACTCCATTTTCTTGATAAATTACAAGATTTTCGTCAATTTCGTTAATGAATTTTAACATAATTAATTGTTTTATTTATACTATATATAAAAAAATCTACATAATTAATTAATTATGTAGATTTTTTTTAATAAGTCATTATTTTATTAAAGTCTAATTTGTTTATGTTCATTATCTACTCTGTAATTTATAATTCCTTTAAATGTTTCATCTAAATCACATGAAATTAATTTATAGTTAGTTATTTTTTGTCTTTCAAGATGAGCTTCAAACCCATCATAAAAATTAATTAATTTATCTAACATTTCACCAATAACGGTTTGATATTTTCTACTATTAATACCATCTAAAATTTCTTTACCATTTTCTATGGTTTCAGGATTTTTACTTGATAAAAATGTTTCTTCTTTTTCTGTTAAAGTTATTGGTAATATTTCTTGCCAAATTCCTTTTGTTGTTGATTGAAAATTTCTCATATTTTATTATTTATTTTTTTTATTGATTATTTTTATTGGTTATTTGTATTACCATCACCATCTACACAGTAGTAAGTTCTACCACTTTCTGATACTGTTCGAAATACCCCTTCAATCAATCTACAATAGTATAATTTACCTGATAATGTCCCATTAAAAGCAAAACTATTATTATTACCTATGCAATTATTAAATACGCCTGATGCTGTTCCATTACCACCAAAATTATAATAACTACCTACACAATCAGTAAATATACCTGAAGCTGTTCCAAAACCACCAAATGAAGACATAGCACCTATACAATTATTAAATGTTCCCGATGCTGTTCCATAATAACCAAGACTATAATTACCACCTTCACAATCAGTAAATATACCTGAAGCTGTTCCATAAGAACCAAATGAAGAATCTCCACCTTTACAATTAGTAAATATACCTGAAGCTGTTCCTTGATAACCAAAACTATATTGACCTCCTTTACAATTAGTAAATATACCTGAAGCTGTTCCAGAAATACCAAAACTATAATCACCACCTTCACAATCAGTAAATGTACCATTAATTGTTTTAGCACCACTTCCTCCGCCAAAACTATATTCGCCACCTTTGCAATTTTCTACAACTAATTTGTTTAAATTTGTAGCAATAGTAAAGTTTTTATCTACAACATCAAACCCTTTAATAAAAACATTATTGGCTGTTATATTAACAGTCCCTGTTCCATTAAAAATAATACTACGATTACCATCTAAACTAACTACATCTACATAATTAGTATCTACTAAAAAATTTGAAGAAAAATTAAAATATCCAGGAGATACAATAACTTTTGATTTTTTAATAGTTGGAAATAATATGGATAAAGTGTTATAACTTCCATCTGGTGCAGTTATATTAGTTAACCCTAAAGACCATTGAAAAGAACTATTTACAGTCGCATTATATTGAACATTGTTTAATATAATATTATATTGTTGTCCAACTACTAAAATTGGAAGATAGCTCATCATCCCTGCGTATACACTCATTTGACCCGAACTAACAGTAAATCCAGTCCATGGAATTGGAATTGAAATTGGTGAATAAGTAATAATAGATTTTAATTTTGCTTTATCATAAGCATCTTGTAATTCTTGTGCATTTTCTACATCTGTTCCATTAGCCATAACAAATTCATAATACGTACCTTCTATTTTAGTAGAAACGGCAGGAAAGAAAGAATGGGCAATTCTCCACTTAACTCCATCACAATAAAAATAAGTTTTAGTTATTTTACCTACACTACCTACCGCATACAATGTTTTATGTAATGAACCATATTCAGAGGTTTTTTTATTAATATTGATTGTTAAACCTAAACTATCTTCAACAACGAACCATTTACCACTATTACCAATAACATCGGGCAAAATAATTGATAGTTCATCAGAGCCATTATAAGATGATGTATAATATTTGCTTGCAGATGCTTGATAAAAAGCAAGATTTTCATATGATGTAACATCAGATGTTGTTATGTTAATAGTTTGTCTTGTAGTATTTGATAATAATGTATTATCTGTTACTAATGTCCAACTACCATCTATTAATAAATATATTTCTTGATTTAATTTATCAACACATAAAGAACCATTTGGTATAACAATACCATTCTCTAAAACTGTTGTTTCGGGAACTCCATATTCTTGATAAATTACAAGACTTTGGTCAATTTCGTTAATGAATTTTAACATAATTAATTGTTTTATTTATACTATATATAATAATAATAATAATAAAAAAATGATTTTTCATAAAATTATTTATTAAATGACCATTTTACTTGACCACAACCCCATATTTTACTATAACCTCTTTCGTGCATAATTTCTACTTCTGTTTTATTTTTATCATATCCTTCTTTAATAAGTTTATGTTTCATGAAATTATATCTTGGAAATCTCATACTATCTTTAATCCAATAATATTCAGGAACAGATAAATGATTTTTAGTAAAGCCTAATGTTTCATACATTTTACCATCAAATAATCTAAATTCTGAATAACTTATTATAGTATCATAACTATAATTATTAATAAAATACTTAAATAATTTACTACTCGCACCAATAACATTAGTATTTAATATATTACAAAATCTTATTAGCTCAAATTCTGTTTTATTACCTATATTTCTACTACCAAATGTCATTAAACTAACCAATTCATCATTAAAATATAAACCTAATTTTGTTGTTGAATTAGTAAATCCTTGAATATGATTATCATCTAAAAACTTTCTTATAATTTTAGTATCTTTAACTTCTTTAATAGAACATTTTCTTGCAAATATTTTATTTTCTATTTTATTTAATTTATTTAAAATAATAGATTTTACTATTTCTTGTTTAAGCACCCATTCATCTTCCCAAATATGTATTAAATGAATGTCTTTTTCTTGACATTGTAATGATTTATTTAAATGATAATCAATATCTTTATATAATTCAGAATGCCAATATAAACTATTAAATTCAATCGCTAAATTATGAGAAGGGATATAAATATCTAATTCTTTTCCTTCTAATATATTTTTATCTTTAAAAGTTTCAATATTAAAACTTTCTACGAAGTTTTTTATTTCAATTTCTTTAATAGACGAATTTTCTGATATAGGAAAACATTCAGTACATAATTCAATACCACATTTTTTTCTATTTAAAAATCTACCTAATGTGATATTAAATATTTTATTACAAGTATTATGCTTAATATTAAAATTATCGTTTTTATAATTTATGATTTCGCAATTTTTACTTGTAATAAAATCTTTATGTGTATTGAAAGTATTTATATTATGTGTTTCTACTATTTTATTTTTAATTATCGGTGATTGGCTTGGATTTTCAAAACCATAAATATCAATATTAGTTTGCTTGGTCTTATCTTTAACTACTTGTGATTGAGTTGGATATTCATAACCATAAATATCAATATTAGTTTGTTTAGTTTTATTTTGTATTTCAATTGATTGAGATGGATATTCTACACCATAATTAATTAAACAAGTTTCTTTCTTCTTTTCTTTTATTGTATCGGATTGTGAATTGTGTTCTACATCATATTTATTGATTGTTGTCTTTTTTATTTTTTCTTTTATTTCATCATTACAAAAAACATTTTTTACGCCATATCGTTCAATATTAGTATTTTGCATTTTATTAAAAATTTCTTTATTCTGCAAAGCACTCTTTACTCCATATCGTTCAATATTAGTATTTTCAACTTTATCTTTAATTTTATCAGATTTCATTGGGTTATCAACTCCATATCTTTCAATATTAGTTTCAACCAACTTATCTTTAAATTCTTTGACCTTCATAGGATTATCAACTCCATATCTTTCAATATTAGTCTGTTTTGCTCTTATATTTGAACATTTATTACAATAATAATTTATTGTTAAATTTTTAGTATTTGAAAGATAAGTCATATAAGAAATATTTTTCTCTATTGGACAATTATCACATCTACATAAAATTTTTCTTTGAGACCCGTTAGATAAATCATAAACAGAAATTTCTATTTTATCACCAATCTTAACAGAATAACCTTTCTCTAAAAAATTTTTATAATTAGATGGTGCAATATTAACTTCTATTCTTTCTTCTATAATCATACTTATATAATATATACACTTTTTTATTATATATAAGAAAAAATTAAAAGTTTTATTTATGGTAGAACCAAAAGAAGTTCAGATGATTTTTACAACTGAAAAAATTGAAGAAATAAAAGATAAGGTAGACCAAGGATATAAGATTACAAGACAGGAAAAATATTGGGCAGAAAATTATATTCAGACTAAAAGAGATGGTATAATTTTCACACTTAGTAAAGATGAGCAAGATGAATATTTTAAATGTAAATTGGGTGTTGATACTAATGAGAAACCATTTCTTGGAATAGGTGGTCAAATATTAAAACAGAGTGGAATTCAATATTTTGCTGAAAAATATTGTAAAATTAAAAATGAATTAGGACAAGTTAAAAATATTAAATTAAGAGATTATCAAAATGAAATTCTTGATATGTTTATGAATAATAGGTTTAGTATCCTTATGAGTAGTAGACAAAGTGGAAAAACAATTAACTCTGCTATATCAATTTTATATTATTGCACATTTGAGAAGAATAAAAACATATTAATTGCTGGTAATATTGCTAAAACAGCAGAAGAAATTTTAAATAAAATTAAAGACATTTATTACCTATTACCGTTTTGGTTAAAACCTAGTGTTAGAGTTTGGAACGTATCACAGATTACATTTGGTGATACTAAATGTAGAATAAAGATGACTGCTACCACTAAATCAGCAGCAATCGGGAATAGTGTAGACATGTTATATTTGGATGAATTTGCCCATGTTCCCGATAATATATCGGAAGATTTCTATAAAAGTATTTATCCAACAGTATCTGCTATTAAAAATTCTAAAATTATAATAACTTCAACACCAAAGGGTTATAATTTATTTTGGAAATTGTTAGATGGTGCTGAAAAACCATTAGGTGCTGAAGGCAAGAATACATTTGCTTCAAAAAGAGTATATTGGCATCAAGTCCCAGGTCGTTTCGTGACTTATCTACGATTAAATGAGTTCAGTATAGAAAAATATGGATTATCAAATGACTATGTTTATAATTGGGTTAAAAATCTTGGTTTTGAAGAAGAGACCTTAGATAGTAGAGGGTTTACAGAAAAAGAGGGTTTGAAAATGGTTATAAATTATGAAAATAATAAAACAGAAATACATATTCCTAATAATGAAAATTATTTACCAAATGATATTAAATTACAATTAGAAGATAAAGAGTGGGAAAATCCATTGTCTGATTTATTTAGAACTTTTTTTATTGAAAAAGAAGATATAGACAAAAGTGGTAACAAGAATACGAAAAGAATAAAATTGATTGATTTATGTGATATATCTTCATGGAAAGAAGATGCTATTACTGATATTGGTAGTTTAGAAAGTTTTAATCAAGAATATAATTTACAATTTTTATCAGGTTCTAAAATGGTTTTAGATAGTTATACTATGACAAGTATAGAAAAATCAATATTTCCATTTGAATATATTGACATACCTGTAATAAACAATAAAAGTTTTGTACCATATCATAACATGACATGGATTAAAGATAGAGAAGATTTATTTAAGATGGAAAATATCAAAGATTATTATTTAAATTTTAGTGTTGATATATCAGAAGGGTTAAATGGTGATTATTCTGTTATAAATATGTTTAGATTATTAATTAAACCCGAAGAAGAATGGTCTACTAATATCACATCTTTATACGATTTTTTCAAATTGGAACAAATAGGGTTATTTCATGATAATAGAACATCTGTCCAAGATTTAGCGGAATTATTATATTTATTAGTGTTTGAAATATGTAATGAAAATAAAATTGGCGTAGTAATAGAATCTAATAATTGGGGAGGAGAATTAACAAAGACTATGCGTAGTATATACAATGGTAGAAATAAATATTCAAGTTATTTCTTATATCGTTATAAGCATAGAATTGATGCTACTAATACTGACATTGGTATAAAATTAAGAAGTAATAAAAATGATTTTGTTAAAAAATATCAAAAAAGAGTTAAGCAATGTGATATTTCTATTCATCATCATGGTACTTTACAAGAAATGACAAAATTCATTAAAAAAGAATCTGCGAATGGATATACATTCCAAGCTGATTCGGGTGCGAAAGATGATATAGTTATGACAGTTGTTGAAATATCATCAGTTTTCGAAAATGTATTATTTCATGATTTAGTAAATCGTTATATGAAAGAGTTATCAAGTGAAATAAAAAGTAAAATTGAACAGAGGTTAAAACTCATACCAATACCCGAAAGTATTGACTATAGTTCATTATTTAATGCTACACAGAAAGCTAATAATATGAGAAATATGAGAAATAACAACAATTCTGATATCAATAAACCAAGTTATGGTTGGGGGATGTAGCAGTTAATTAAAAATAAAATATAATATATACAATAAATAATTTTAATATATGAAAATTAAGAAATATTCGGATTTTTTAAAAGAAGATAATGACAGTGGTTTTAGCAACAAAAATAATACTATAAGAGCGATATACTTAATAAGTAAAAAAGGTGAAATTGTTGAAAAGAGTGGATATATTATTTTAGGTGATGGTATATATGATGAAGATAAAAAATCATGGGTAGGTGCTATTGGAGAAGATATGAGATTATATACAACTATTAGAGATACGAATGGTTTATTCATCACAACAAATTCTAATAAATATAACCAAGATAATAATACATTTACAGAAGAAGGAATATAAAAAATGGAGCTTATTTAGCTCCATTTTTTTGCTCATCTTCAATGTCTTTTTTCAAATTTTCAATATAATCGTTTAAATTATTAGTAGTAACAATATCTGATTTTGCACTTTTACTACCAATGCTAATATTTTCTTGTAGTTCTGCTGATGTAATTTTATTTGTTAAAATATCATTTTTAACTTCTTTATAAGTAGATTCAACTGCAACGGTCATGGTAGTAGATTGTTTAATATTCTCTCTCATTTCTTTAACCATCATAGACATAGTTTCTATATGTCTTGGAGAAAATTCTCCCATTTCCATTTGTTGCATTTGTTTAACTAATGTTCTTTTTGAAATTATTTGCAAGAAATTCATATCTGCTAAATTTCTTGCATCACCATCAATTTTATTTTTAATATATTTATTTTTCAATACTATTGGATTATCATCTAAATAAAGTGATGCCATATTAGTCAATCTAATTTTAGATTCAATAAACAAATCTTCTTGTTCTTGTTTATAATCTATTTCATCATCATCGGTCAGTTCAATACCAAACATATCGGAAGTGGCTACTAATTCATCAGTATCATATAATTCACCACTTTCGGTCTTGCTTTCATTATATAAGAAATCTAATTGTTCCTCATATTTTCTTTTTTCTTCATTTGTCATTAATATAAAAATATTTTTAGTATATATAAAGAAAAATATTCTTTTAATGGAAAATAAAGTATTAGATAAACATAATTGTGTTTTAACATTCATATCATCTACGAGTGGTGACTATTATATATGTAAAGAATGTGGTTATATAAAATTAGTATTTAATAAGAGAATATATTAGATTTTTAATATATTCTCTATTCTTTTTTGGCGAATTAAAACTTTAAAAACATCGGTATTAGATATAAGAAATTTTTCAATACCTTCATATGTAGAGAATTTTTTATTACCACTTAATGATAAATAAAAATCATTATATATTGAATATTTATTTTTTTCTAATTTAATAAAATATTTAATATCTTTATATTGAAAAATCCATTCAATATATTTATATGATTTTCGTTTATAAGCATCATAACCTAAATGATAATTTTTCATACCATTGAAATGTTCAATAAATTCGTTTATATTTTTGAAATACATATATTTTATTTTAACAAATCTAACATTTCTTTCTGTCTCCAAAATATTTTAGTTTCAGCTTCTGATTTACTCATAAATCTTGCTTCGTCTATTTCTTTTATTGATAATTTTTCATATTCAATAACATCATTTATCATACCAATTTCTGACAAATCATTAATATTAATAATATGATATTG
>ENA-OSIY01001011-OSIY01001011.1-marine-metagenome-genome-assembly--contig:-NODE-1011-length-15387-cov-13.765121_pt1 | contig 15387 bp, 7 predicted proteins | sample MGYA00237884_ERZ534233 | MGnify/ENA primary metagenome ERZ534233 (study PRJEB26412, sample SAMN06343840) | marine metagenome | isolation source: estuarine water | place: USA: Columbia River Estuary... | reverse complement strand
ATAGACTTGTATGATAATGCAAATCCCAAATTATTATCGATAGTGCCATTACCAATTTGATAACCAAATATTTTAGTACCACCAACCAATGATGTGGCGGTTCCTGAACCACTGCCCACACCAGTCGCAATAAAAATTGTGCCCAGGGTATTGGTTGATGCACCAATTGTCGTAAAATCTGTAGTGCCTATGGATTCAATCTTATATTTTAAGCCAATACTAAAAGCACCAGCAGATGTAACTCCGAGATTGTCAGGTGTTAATGCAAATGTTGAGCCAGGATACTTGTTAGTGTCACCAAAGCTAACACCACTATCATCAAATACATCAAACATGGGAGTTTGGTTTATATTGGTTTTTTGTTGTCCAATATGCCATGCAGAACCATCAAACCAGACTGTTTTGCCACTCTTGGTGGCACCACGAGTAATTAACACAGATTCATTTGCATCAACGTCAGCATGTTCAACCAATGTTAAATGTTTAAATTGACTACTACCATCTCCAAATGGGTCAACTACACTGACCTTATAAATCTTGTTAGCAACATCAGGATTAATATCTGCAGAAAATATCACTGTCATACCATCAGCTATATCAACACTATCAACAAGTTTATATTGTGTTTTTTCAACATTGCTAAACGCATCAGTTTCTGTCATATCAAACAAATCTACCGTTTGTTTAAACGTTTTGCCTGAATTATATAATTGCAGATCGTAATTAAACTCCACAATAGGGCGTTTAGCATTAATTGATTGATCAATTACTGGGGTAAATCCATTATACTCCGCAGTTGCATTGATAACATCAACGTGGAACCATCTATTACTTCTGCTCCAGGCATTTTGATCTCGGCTGGCTCTATTAACAGTGATGTAATCCAATTGCATTGGTCCGGCAAAAGAAGGATCCCATGTAGTAGCATCCCAACCAACAGTATCAAATCGTTGTGATTCTGGAATGATATACGCTTCTGGAGTAATCATATCGGCCACAGCAACCAAGCGTATGGAATCTCCAACACCCTCAACATAAAATTCATTAAATTGATATGATTCAGGAGTTACCGTTGAATCAAATTTAACTTTTAATCCATTAGTAAAGATTACATTATTTGGACTAATGTAGGAGGATTTTCCCACGATGTCTAATTCAGCATTGATTGGGGCAGAAGATACTGCATCAATTAATTTAATAGTGCCAAACATACCATCATTATTTGCATCTTGATAATATAATGTATCAATGTTTGCTGTAACTGGTGGCAATAATTCTAATCGGTAGTTGTGCGGATTTTTATAAAAGTATTTGGCTGCATAAGTTGTTCCGCTTGCGATCTTGATCTTATTGCCGGGTTGACACTCATTTAAGTATCGCAATTTAATAATTGGAGTAGAGTAGGTATAGTCAACCTGAAGCGAGAAGATCCCCTGGCGACGAGTCGTTGGTACTATTGTACCCACATCATATGCTTCCTCATCAAATGCATGTTGATAGTCATCATAAATGTTGAATGATGTCCAATCTTCATCATTTACAGAATTATTAACAAAAATTAATGTCTTGTTTTCAATATCTCTGACGCTGTCAATACTACCGTATAAACTTTTAAACCCAGCCAGTGTTAGGTTATGTAATTGTTTGAATGTTAAACTAGTTGCAAAGTCCACGACAGTTTGTTCTGGTGCTTCCAAAATCCAATCTTGTGCGGTACGTTGTGGAACACCAAATATTACTTCTCCACTGTCAGTACCATTATACATCATTCCATAAATGTCACGAGTACTTTCGTTCGTTTGGTTAGCATATACTCCAGAAATGCCAGGCTCTGCTTGTATATAAAAACTATTGCCATCTTGGTTGAGATTAAATGTATATGTACCACCACGAGCTAATATGATGGTTGGATTTAGTTGCTTAAGCCCACTGAGTTTATAAGCGTTATCTGACGGGACTCTGGTAACTGTGTAGTCTTGATTAAACAATACCCCACTGGACCCAACATCAACTGAGTCTAATCCATTTGTCAACCAATAATATTGACTGTAGTTAATGAATTTATCAAAGTCAAATTGACCATCGTAACTATAATACTCATTTGAAAATAATCTATCATGATTGCGGTTATTACCACCATAAAAATTGATTGAGGATAATACATCAGCATAATTAGATACAAACTTTGCTTCATTGGGTATCGATACCACAACACCTGGCTCTAACTGATACTGTTGCCGTTCTAAAGTTGACTCTGGTAGATAATTATCTCCCTGAGCATGTGCTTGACTAGTGGAACGACCGATGTAACCATGTATTCTTCCAAGGCTTGTTTTAGTTACTAATTGATCTAATGTAGCATTAAGAAATTTCTTATTATGGTCAGTTTGAAATATTTGTGGTAGTAATTTAATAGTTCTAGTTGCCATAATTATACCTGATTAAGTTGTGCATTTGTTATTGCTGGGATGATCTGAATGTCTTCGGCTGTCACTGCACTGACAAAAATTTCATCCGGTCCGGCATTGACTTGAAATAAATTGCCAAACTTCTGACTTGTGTCCTGTGACACAATAACGACACTGCTAATATAAGAAGCTAATTTATTATGTAGATATGCACTAAGTTCAGTGTAATAAAATGTTTCACCAAAATCCCAATTGTCAATAGAAAAATATTCATTTAATGCAGTGATAAGACGAGACTTAATTTCTGTGTCACTAATGTTAATTACTGAACTCTTAACTACTTTAAAAGTACCACGCAATGCTGGTGCGGCTTTTGCACCAAACAATGGTTTAAATACTGCGGTGTTGTAAATTATTGTATCGCTTATCATCTTGTAATTTTCTAAATCTGAGAAATTTAAAAGTAAATCTTCGCTACTGGGAATAGTTGGTTCTGTAATATTTCCTGTTGCATCAGTTACCCAACGCACATAATCATCACTGTAATTTTTAGTTAATAGATATAAATCTATAATATTGTTTGGTGACGGATCAATACGTCTATTGTTTGGGCTATTATGTCTATATTGAAAGGACAGATCTTGCCTACCAACTTTATATTCGTAGCTGGTCGATACTGTAATGGTTCTGGTATTACCAGCAATAGTCAATACATAGAATGCATTGTCAGTACTGGCATAAAATACTGTGCCATTTGCATATCTAGTTTTGGCGGCATTAATAGCGGCCTGTGTAGTATGTTGTAATATTATATCACCACTGGATATTGGAGTACGATCTTCGTTAGATTCTATTTTGTAATAAACTCTCTTTGATGTAGTATTAACACTGGGCGCAACAACATCAATGAAAAAATCTGGATTATTCGGAACACCATCGTCGTCTATATCATTAAATGTCACACGAACTCTTTCGTTATTTTCGTATCCATCAGCACCAATTACGCTATCATATACCGCCAACGTAGTGGGTGTTATTAATGGGGTAGCTGAGTCAGGTTGCGAGTTAATTTTTAATACTTTGATTTGATCAGTAACCACTAATCCAGTCTTGGGATCAAATACTCGTTGTGTATTATCAAAATAAAATCTTGTTTGTAATTCACTTTCAAAGTAATAATCTAAGCCACGATATGTAATAGTGTAAATTGCATTAGTAACCGTAAATTTAATTAACCAACTTGCATCCAAGTTACCAGAGGTGGCATCTGTTGCATATGTTTGACTAAAGCTACCAGTTGCATTTAAATCGTTGGGAGAAATAGTATACCAAGCCAACGTTACCGGATTATATCCCAATCCAAAATTTTGATATTGGTCAATATAATCCACAACTTCTTGCCGTACTGTGCTGTTTAAGGAATCTACATATGGTGCAATTACCTGTATTGCTTCGGCACCATCTGGAATAATATCTGTTAATGCAACAGGTCCATTACCAAACGATGCTATCTCAGCCGCATCAAAAGTACCATCACTATCAACAGACTTAATTGATGTGTATATGTAACGAGATTCACTTTCATATGTTGGAGTACCTGTCTGAATAGTACGATTAATATCAAAGTAATTGCCTGCGCCAGCATCAAATTTTACTATAGCACCAGGGCGTAAATGAATACGCGGAGCACCTACATATGCACCAATTTGCAATAAATCTCCATTACTTTGTTGGAAATTACCAGTAACAGTATTAGTACCTATAGTTTGTTGATTCCAGTAAGTGTTGGTTAATGTATACCGAGTAAAGTAAGAGTAATAAAAATGTTTAGTTGCTTGATCATTTAAAATAGGTGATATTTTACTTTCAATTACTTGTTGAATATCGCTTATGGTTGTAAATTCAAATGTCTGTGTTAGAGCAGTATCTTGTCTGTATACGATACCATCGTCACAGAAGATGTTTGTACTACTATACTTTCCAGTAGTGTCTAATACATCTAAATAACGGCTGATACCACTGCTTGTTCGGTTAACTGCTTTAACTTTAATTAAGTTATTGAATTTTGTAAATGGAAGAATATTGTAGTCTTCACCATTAACCATGCGATTCTGTACATAGTATTGTTGTGGAGCGTTAGTTCTAATATCTGACAGAGTTTCTCTGGATTTTGCATTAGTTACTGAATACTTTAAACTAACAGAAAGAGTTAATGTCTCTGTTCTACCGGCTTTGCTGAGATATGGAATAGACAATTGCACATTGCTAATTTCGTCAGGAGTAATTCTATAATCTAAATTATTACTAGTTCTGTAAAATAAAGTAAATGGGCCTTGTGGGATATCAGCAAATATACCATCACCAAAAACTAAATCAATCTGATCATTGCCACGTGATGCAACTTCAAATATTTTTCTATTAACATTATTAACAGTGTTATAAGCAATGTTTGTGTTGCTTATGTTGGGTAATTGTGCCCATTGTGCCGTGGCAAAATTTAAACTGTTAAGTTGATATAACCAAATATCCAGATTGTTTATGTTATCAGTATTAATACTAACAACTCTGTTTACTAAACTTTCCTGGAAATTTAATGATACACTTTGCAGTTCTCCCTGTTTAAACAACACAAAGAATCCAGTATTGTTACTGGCATTACCTAAATTGTCGTTTCTAGCAATAAGGTTAAAAGTTGAACTAACATTTGGACTGCTTTCATATATAAAACTTTGCCCTATGGTAGTGCCACTTACTGCTTCAAATATCATGTTGCTACCATTTATTTCTGACTTAAATTTATATACGTTACTGCCCTGTGATGACAACCTTAAACTATACTCGTCTGTTTTGACACCATTAAGATATTGACTGTTTCCAGGTTTACCAACTCGCTGTCCTGATATCATCGCTGAATTCATAACTGTAACAAACTGCTCATACCAATTTGAATTGGTATTGTCATTCCAAAATATTAATGCATTGGATAAACTAACACCATCACTGTCTGATATTTCTTCGGTTGTGGATATGCTATCTATTTTTAATACACCGCTGGCTGGAACGTTTCGTTGTGGACGGTAATTGACTAACCGTGCCAAACGCAATACGCTGTCTCTACGTTCAGCAGTATCAATAAAATTCTCTCTGGCATTAAGATCGGCACGAAAGGCCAAGTTTTGACCCAAGAATGCAATTAGATCAATTAGTGCAATGTATTCACTGCTTTCAATAAAATCGTTAAAATCTTCTGGATAATATAGACGTAAATAGTCAATCATGGACTTACGCAACGTTTCATAGTCGTAGGCTTTAAAGTCAGCGTTTCTAAAACTCTGATATACTTTGGTCCAGTCTTCTGCAACTAATAATGTTTGTTGTCGTGTAATTTGTGCCATAATTTACTCTATTTTAATATTTATGTGGCTTATAATACTGTACTATTAAAGGCTCATTACTGCATTTTTGTTCTGATCAAATTGCATAATTAGCTTTGATGTTTGATTAGAGTTTACTAGACTTAAAATAATTTCCACTTGAACACCTTGGTCGTAACTGGTTACCGTGACCTTATCGGCATTAACTCTAGGTTCGTAATCTATAACTTGTTTAATCTCGTCAACTATTTTTTGTCTGGTATCTTCCATAAGTGGTTCAAATAAATGAGCCCATATTCCACAGCCAAACGTAGGGCGCATAAGTTTCTCACCGCGTCTTATGTTGAAGTGATTTATCAAATCACGCTTAATCAACTCAAAATCAGCTAGTCTAAATTTACGATTAGCTGACTGTGTATTAAATCCTTTGTAGGTAGCCATTATGCCATCAAACTCCCATTATTTGTTAACGTATTTATAGCAAATTTTCCCTTGGCCACGAGGGCTAATCCAGACATTCCAATACTATCGGCAGTGGCTTTGCCATATCTAGTGATATATGCTCCGGCTGCGCCAAGGTGATGTGCTGATGCCAATACTCCAGCTACATCAGCGGCACCATCGCCTGGTTTGATTGCTCCGTTGCCCACACAACTGCGAAAATTGCTTTCAGTAAACGATTGCATAGTAAGTTCTTGTACACCTGGTGCTTGTAAGAACAGAGCTTTACTGGTTATACCATTCATGCCAGTCCAAGCACCTGGGTCATTTAACACCTGATTACCACTACTTAAACCACCATACAAGGAGTACAAATCTTTGCTGACTAATCCTTGACCAACTAATGCACCAGCACCCATTTGATATTTGCCCACAAATCCCCCCAACGTCACTGCATCATATTTCATATCAGGTGCTGCCATTCCTACCATATATGCTTTGGTTTCATCTTTGGTTAATGTACCTATTGCGACAACTGGGTCTGGTTGTTTACCAAGATTATTTGCTAGGGTTCCGGCATCCTTGGGAACTGCCGCAACAGCTTTATTGTTATCTACCAGAGGAGGCGGTGTTGCACTATTTGGTACTCCTTCAATCACAGGAGTACCAGTGCTGGTAACACAATTCTTTGCTGGTGGAGGAGGTACCACTCCCTCAGTACCTTGTTTTTTTGCTTCTGCATCAGTCATTGCAATTGCATTTGGATTTCTAATTTGCTCAGCAATGACATTGTGATTGATATCAGGCTCATGTGTTGGTACTCGTGTTGCCACACTGCTTATACGTTTTGGCGAGCTTCTATAACTATCTGCTGTTAATAATGCGTTTGGATATGAGGAACGAGGAATGTCGGCTAATGGAGGCACAGCGGCAGTACCACCACAATTTAAATTTACTTTCTCACCACGCAATGACAATGCCCCTGATGCTTTGACGTTTATTGCTGTACCACCATCTAAATTGGTAATTGCACCGCTTTTAAAATTTAATGTACCACACGCATGAATTGTAGTATTTTTAGTAGAATTGATATTAACATACAAACTCTGTAAATCTGTACCTTGTTCCGCCACAACTGTTAATCTGTTACCAGCATACATATTGATATCTTTGTCAGCATGTAAATTAATACTGTCGGCTGCTCTAAGACTAAATGTACCTTCACTGAAAATATCTATGTTGCCAGATGCATCCAGTTCTACCCAAGCGGTACCTTTGGAATTACTGATATAGATAAAGTCACTGGTATCATGCATCAATATTTGATGTCCACCACCAGTCTTTAGTCGTAAAAAATTATTTGCCCCAGTAGTATCTCCATCATCCATCACAAAGGTGTGCCCACCTTTACGTATTTTTTTATTAGCTACATCTTTTCTATTGATTAATCTACCTGGTGTGCTGATACCAAATACTTGACTGGGACTTTCGCGTTGACTTGAACTGAGAATTGGACCACGAACGTAATCAAAATCCAACCCTTGTTTACGTAATTGCAACAATTGTTCTTGATGCAATGGTTTATTATTCTTTTCCCAATTTGGTTGCGATCCTAACTGTTTATTTCTATCATTAAATTCTACTACCGGAACTCGATCTGGTCGTCTATCGGAAGGAATTTCTTTATTATCGGTTATCCAATCACTGTTTATACTTGCACCCATACTGGGCACCATATAATGATTGTGTGCATCCATTATACAAGCAATCCAAAATCCTTTTGTAATATCCCCTTCAGCAAAAATTACCAATACTTTAATGCCAATATCTGGTGGCACCATCCACATACCATACGATTGTCTAGTTGTATAGTATCCGTTTTTGTCTTCTTTACTATCTATGTCAGTAGTATAATGTCCATAATATGGCGGGGCATAATTTACTGTAACCCATTTGGTGTTGTCTTCTTCTTGTGGACTTAGTAAACTAACATACACTTGTAATCTGCCCATACGTTGTGGGTCGACGTTGTTTTTAACAACGGCAATGTATGGCCCAGAATTTACTACTGAGCCATCTTTTGTACCTTCCTGTGTAAACGGTGCTGGTTTATTGGTTGTTTGTGATCGTTCAATTGGCATATTAGATTTCCATATATTTTACTTCATTTCGGCGCGTTTGGCGGCCCGTGCCGCTTCCCTTTGTTCTGCCAAACTTAGCGCACCTGGGACACCTACTGGGCCGGTGTAAGCACCCAGTCGCTCACCAGTATCAGGATTAATGTTGGACATTGCAATTCTAGATTTTTCTGCCGCGATTACAGCATTTTTGTCGCGTATTACAGCATTTCTATCTTGAAGTTGCGTTGCTGGACTTCGACCAAACTCATCAACTCTAGTTATACCAGTGGCCGCACCGCCTTTGTTTTCCACAAATGTCGATCCAGCAGTACTTAATCTTGATGTGGTTGGTGTGGTTGTTAATGTGGCAGTTGTGGTTGTTGTGGTGGTTGGTGTGGTGGTTAATGTGGCAGTTGTGGTTTCTAGGGCAGCATTGGCTGTCATTGCCGCGCCCAAATCTGCATCCTCTTGATCTGCCGCAGTAAGAGCACTTGCTTTTTTAACGTTGGCCAAATTGGCGTCTGTATCACTATATAACCTTATCATTTCAAGTTTCTGTTTAAATAGTCCTCCAGATAATGTATTTTCAATAGTTAAAATTTTATATATACCAGTAAACGCATTCATTGTATCATCAGTTCCACCAGATCTGCGGGCCGAATCATTTTTACCAGGCAACTTAATTAACCCAGTTTCAGTATCTATATCAGTGGGAAATTTAAAATTTACTTTTACTAATAAATTTTTATCGCTCATAATCAAACTACCATCTTTATATGTCCGAGCGTTGGGGTCATCGGTTGATATCTTACGAGATGCAGTTGATGGGTTAACCGTAAATTCTTCTTGTTGTAGATATCCAGGATCACCAACAATTTCCATACTCATACTTAAAGTATCAACCGATCCACTATATATGTTAGCCATTAAGTCATTGGCCAGCATTGCATCAGTTTGTGCTTGTGTTAACTTATTCCCGCCCGGCATGGCCGGAGAAAAAACTAAAGATGTTGGTATTACTTTATTAAATTTAGAAACTTGTTCACCTTCACCAGTGTTTACCGGCTGTGGTGCCGCGGCACCGACTGCGGCAGCATTATTAACGTCTTGTAATCGAGCTGGTCTAGCAGAAACCGCGGTGTAAAATGAAGAATCAAAGTTAATTTTTAAATCTGTCACATCTACGTTTTGGCCAGTGAACAGATAATTGTATTCCTTAACGCAATCAACATCTTGAGGTACGGTGCCTTTTTTAATGCCTGGATAATCTACTCCGTGCATCTTGTAAGGAGAAATCACAAATGTGATTTCTCTGCAATAGTCATTTCTGTCGGGATCAAAATCACCCATGGTAATTATTGGTGTAACTCTAAAGTGATTGAGCGGATCTCCTGCTTTTGTCAACTGTTCTTTAGCTTTGACTGGATCTTGTGCTTTGTCGGTGTTATTTGCCATAGCAGTATCCACTTCAATTTTAAGTTGCTCGGTTATATAGCTTGAACTTTTCATCATTTGATTAATAACCGTAAGTATGCTGGTACCTTCTCGGAAAACCACATCAGTTCCGGTTAATGCCGCAAACTGTTGTGATGTTGCTATACCAACTGGTTGCTCTGCCGCAGGTGTTTGAGGGTTAGTTGGTGGACAATCAGTAGCAGCGGCGCCTGTGGAACTAGCCCCGCTATTGACATCAGAGAAAGCCGAACCACCACCGTTAATTGTACGTTGCGATTGAAGTGCGGCTATTACAGCGTCAGGAGGATTATGTGCAACGTTACCACCAGCGCCAGCGTAATATGATTGCCCGCGCCGTTTTCCATTTATGTCAAAGGGCACACCAATCGAAGCAAATTCCATAGCCAAATCTAATACCGCGGCATTTATGTTATCAGATTTCCCTGAAAGATATGCTTTAACATTTGGTCTTTTAGATCCAATAAGATATTGACCAAAAATTGTCTCCTGCGTAGACGGAGTAAGATAAGTGGTTTTTGGATCTAAACTCAAAGACTTAACTGCGTCTCCCATTGTTCCTGGAATAATCTGATACTTACCAACAGCAAACAATGTATCAGGATCATTTATTGGTAATCTTGATCTTCTAAGATATTCTGCAATAGTCATTGAAGAAAAGTCTATTTGTTTATCGGAACCAATCATTCGGTTACCAACGGTCCCTTTGTTGTATGCATTATATCCAGCACCCCCACTCTCATATTTTGCAATGCAGGCAGCTAGAGGTTGACCGGCCAATGCGGCCCCGGCCACCGCGGCAGGCGGTTGTGCGCCTGGTCTAAGAGTTTCAGCATTTTGTTCTACTGGTTTTTTAGTCTCCATGGGTGCAGTATCACCAGGTAGTCGCCCTGTATCGCCTATTGTTGCTGTGTCGATTGGTGGTAAAAACGAAAACTTATATATAATTGGTGGTCCAACTAAATTGTATTCCTTTTGTAAAAATCTGTTATAATCGTTTAATACTGTGGCTAACCCAGTTGCATGGGTTCCTGTTGGTTTAGCAATACTGTTTGAATTCCTTTTATCATATTCCACTGTGGCTGTTTCTGTAGTAAGCGGAGTTGGCGGAGGTTGCATGGGCTTGGTTGCTACTGGTACCGCTCCGCTTCCAGAAGTATTCTGCCCTGGTGCGGCAGCTTGCCGTGATAGCTCTGCCTCGTATTTCTTTTGCAATTCAGGTAAATCTTTATTATATTTGTCTATCTCTTTTTGTCGGGCGTCAACCATGTCAGCAATTGCTTTATCTCTTCGTTCCTTGGTTGCACCACCACGTGCTGAACTAAGTGAGTCCACTTCAGCCTCATTCATTGAAAAGAAATCTGTAAGTAAACGAGTACCACCAGCTCTAATAGTTGTAGTGGTAGGCAAGGTAATGTTTAACTCACTAAGTGCAGAATGATTGTAAGGTACCGCAGTAAAATTATATGTGGTACCTTTCTGATCAAATGCTATAGACATACTCAATAGCCGAATTGGGAAAATTCTAGTCCCTTCAGGAACTCGGACTGGATTGTACGGTTCGTTACCTTGAATAGCCTTGTCACTGTACCCAAAAAAGTCCAATTGAATTATGTATGGGACTGCTATATAATTCTTAATACCATAATCACCACAGGTATTGATTAATCTATCTAAAAAACTAATCCCATATGGTTCTATAATGGTAAAACTCATCTCAAGTGAATTAGTACCTTTATTCTTGCTGTTATGTCCAATAACCGAAGTCATTTTAAATGCGTCGAAATAAAAATCTGCTTCCCAATTTTTATTCCTAGAAAAGGTTGTGGCATCAACTCTACCAGCACCAGCTACCAATACACGATTTCCGTCTGCCTTATACTCGCCAGTGTCTTGCAATGCATTAAATTCTTTTTTTGGTAAAATATGTAAACTTAAGTTGTATGTATATGTGGCATAACCATGTAATGGATTCGTTATTGGTTCAAATTTTGGTTTGTTGCTGGTTGATCCTGTGGATTTAGCAGGATCAATACTTGTGCCGGTGGTTACTTCTGGACCACTGGATGCGTTAACTGGTTCTGGGGGTTCGGCAGTAACCTCTTTGGAATTATCATCTACATTTGTAGTGCCGCCAGGGAGTGGCAAATCATCGGTGATATATGTAGGAGGGGAGGCTGTATTATCAAGTCTATCTTTTTCTTCAGCAGTTAATGTGCCAGAAGGAATAGGTTGCGGTTCGGCTTGGGTACTTTGCTGTGGTACGGATGCCGCAGTTTCAGCTGTGGGGGTTGGTGATTTTTCGGGTTCAGCGGGCAGTGCTTCAAGGCGGGCTATTCTTACTTCTTCTTGTTTCGCAAGGCGCGGATAGTCAGGATCGTTAGGGAATTCCAATGCCTTAAGTTGGTAAGAAGCCAAATGACCTTTGGCCTTAATTATGGCAGCCGTAATTTGTTCTGCTGTAGCCACGTTATATTCCCAACGCTGTAGTTAGGTTTTGTTTTTTAGGTACAAAAATTTGCAATCCCGGAACAAAATCAAATACCGAATCTTTGATTGTGTTTGGATTACGTACCGCAAATACCCACCACAATCTGGAATCCTGATATAAGTCATATGCCAATAAGTCTGGTCTATTTCTGTATGCCTCAGTCAATGTCACTTGCACATCATCAACTTGCATAGGAAAAGTTCGCTTATTCATAATATCTAAAAAGTTGCCATACGATGACGTATCGTAGTATGGACTGGATTTGCTATAGTCAGCCATTAAATAAATCCTCCTTTGATCAGTTCGCCACTGGCAAATGTTTTCATATCAAACTTCCTCACTTGCTCTCTACTATAGATTGGCGCAACTGTAAAACTCATGTTGTCAATTTGACTTGGTACTCTGGTGTTGCCATATTTTTTAACTGGTATATAATCAACATCAGCTGATAAATTATATGTGAAGTTCTTGACTACTATTGGCACTTTCTTCCACTGATAATCTCCATGTCCATACAGGTGCAACACTGGCGGTGGCGATCCAGCATCTGTGCTTGCTCCAAAAAACATCTTGGTAACCATTTTGCCAAACGTAAGTATAGCCAACATCATTTCTGCTTCAATTTGATTTTGTGCTGTGAACATACCTTGCAATTGTATATCTTGTATTTCACTACTGTTATAAAATTGTGCCGCGTAATTGCTATGAGTTAGTTTTTGTGATGTCCACTCTGCCGCATATGTCACTGTGATATTTGGTGTATATGGAAATACCACTCCGCTACCTTTTAACGGTTCCATTATTCCAGTGCATAATCTGCTGGCCAATGCCGATGGCAATACCATACGTACTCGCCAATCTGCATCAAAACTCATGCCGTTGTTACTTGGTGATACCGCCCGGTTAGTATCAAATGCTGATGATGGAGCTCCACGTGATCCGTTTGAATTTAATCCAGCCCCTCTTAACCGAGCTGAGCTGCCATTCTCATCTGCCGCATTTTTTTCATCAATTTCTGATTGAGTTAATCCCAGCTGTTCTGGTTCCCCACCTTCATCTTCAGCTTCTTCACCTTCATATCCTTCTGTTGGATCTTGCGGTTCATCAGCAATTGCTTCATTGTTTTCATCGTTTTCAGCATCGGCGGCAGATTGTGCCCCTGCTTCTGCAAGGTCTGCATTGTCGCTTGATCTAGCATAATCATTTGTGGCAAAATTTAATGCTTCTTGTGCGGCTTCATGTTCTGGAGTACCTGGTGTGGTCGTATCAATATCTGCTTGTGCTACTAACAGAGATCCGTATGCACTGTCTTTTTCTGCTTTGGCCGCGTTGGCTGCTTCTTTGGCCAGTGATGCAATAGTATTTGGGTTGGCATTATCAGCAGGCTGGCCGCCAACTGTTGGTACCGTTGCCAAAGTTGACGTATTAGTCACTGCTCGATTGCCTTCGGGAACAATTTGAGTACCTGCTATAGTTCCGGCCGCTTCGGCAGTGGCTATATGATTTACGTCTGTTGTTCGCGCTTCAACTATACGTTGAGTTGTGTTTACTTGTTCAGATATTTTGTGAGCCGCATCAGATGCGTCAGATCTGTCGCTGGCATATTGATCGGCTTTGTTTTGCAATGCTTGAACTTCTTGTGGCGATGCACCAGTGGCTTTGGCTGTTTCGACCGCAGAATTTAATTGCTTTTGTTCGGCCCGTGAAAAACTATTGGCTTTTTCATATGCCGCCGCTTCCTGAGTGCTTAAAACTGTTAATTTATTTGTTGCGGCTGACAATTCTGCTTGTTGCGCTTCCAGAACCTTTTTTTGCTGTTCGGCTGGAGCCAGTGTAATCTCTGGTTTCAATCCAAATATTTGAAGTACTTGAGCAGGAGGAGTTGGCCCGTATTGCAGTTTAAGATTGTCCCGAATATCCTTATCCCTTACTATTTGTTTTGCTGTTTCAGACAGGTCGCCATACTGGCGCTCAATGCCGGTAGTTGGGTCAGTAACTAGTGTACCGCTGGTGAAGAGGGCCATATTATTGTCCTGTCCTTGTTTTTAGTATTGATGAAATTTTTGGCATAAATTATTGGTAACCCATTGTATCATCTATTTATTTGTGTTAAAATGTACTAGTATTAAGTATCACCAACAAGGACCCAATACTATGAGAATTAATTATCTAAATAACAAAGATCTGCTGAGCGAGATTCACAAAAGCAAAACATCTTATTGTAGTTATAAGACTGATCGCGATGTGGATTACGACATGATCTTAAAAGGTGTTGACGAAATCAACACTAAAAATGTAAAAAAGGCTAAAAAAGCTCGTGCAGAGCGGTTAAGTAAGCTATATTACGATCAAGCGGTCAAAATAGATCTAACGGTTAAGTTAGATAAAAACAAGATCAAACCCAAAGATATTTTGGATACTGACGTAATTTTCAGAGTAATGACCTGGGATCATATTCCAGTAGATAAAGTTAAAATGGCTGCTATGGACGAAAAAGACAGCACCGACACTGAATATGATGCAGATATTGAGCCTGTTACACAATATATCAAAGTTAACTTCCCACCATTCCAACATTATAGACTAGATAAGAATAACTTGCCCAAATGTGTCGCTAAAAGTCATTGGAAAGGCACACTAAGTGGTGGTGAATATTCCCGTGACCATGGTAAAATGACCAACAAATTGGCATTGATGTTTATGAAATTATGTGAGCGTTATGCCACACGTAGTAACTGGCGTGGATATACTTATAACGACGAAATGCGTAGCCAAGCATTGCTACAGCTAAGTCAGATTGGATTACAGTTTGATGAAAATAAAAGTAATAACCCGTTTGCTTACTATACTGCGGTTATTACCAATTCATTTACCCGTGTGCTAAACGTGGAAAAACGCAATCAAAATATGCGTGATGACATTCTTGAAATGCACAATTTAAATCCATCATACACACGACAAATGCAAAAATCTACACAAAGCGATGAATAGAGTGGTTGCTATAGTCCACTATAATGTTATATAATTGATGCTATGAGCCTATTTAAAAAAGCAATAGTATTCACTGATCTTCACCTCGG
>ENA-OSIY01001010-OSIY01001010.1-marine-metagenome-genome-assembly--contig:-NODE-1010-length-15389-cov-8.780956_pt1 | contig 15389 bp, 33 predicted proteins | sample MGYA00237884_ERZ534233 | MGnify/ENA primary metagenome ERZ534233 (study PRJEB26412, sample SAMN06343840) | marine metagenome | isolation source: estuarine water | place: USA: Columbia River Estuary... | reverse complement strand
ATACAAAACTATCTTGTACATTTTGTGACCATTTTCCAAAATACAATTGTTTAACATATGGTAATTTTAATATAGAACTAATCATAACATTAGTATTCATTGTATCCAAATACTCACCATTCTCCTTTACATCGAATCCTACGAACTCAATTTCCTTCAATCCATAATCATATCCCTTTTGAATTCCGGCTCCGTAAATCTCACCATATAAGGTAATACCATCACCAATGGTTGGGGTTCGTTTAACATAATCCCACAATTTATTTTTAATATCATATTTCTTTTCAATATCATACCAAACATTAGTATCATAGAATCCATTGGAATCAGAACCCTTCTCTACGTTATGAGAACCAACTACGAATTCATACTCTGTCCATTTATTACCAAAGAACTTTTTGATTCTATCTAAGATAGATAATTTATTCTTTTTAACAATACCATATCGAGCATTTGTTCCATGTATCTTACGAGTGATTTCAATTGTATCTTCTTTAGTAAACATATCAGGTACATTCTTTAAGTTAGGAAACTTATAGTACACATGAAAGTTTGGATTATCTTGATAACGAATCTTTCTACCACTTGCTAACTGAACCATCTTAACTGGTGGTTCGTATTTGTAAATCTCCATCACATTCATCATATCCTTACCTTCATAATAGTTTTCCATAAATGGAATATGTTGGATTGGAATGATTAAACATTCTGAATAAACTCCTCTTAATTTTACTGTCCTAACTCTACCACCTTTTCTAAGGTAGTTAGTTACACCCATTTTTTCGGATAAGTTAAATGGAATAATAGCATCAGTTGTTGCAATCATTACCATATCACCTATCTTTTGTTCACCTTTCTTTGTGATACAATTCCACCCACCTACTACTGCTAATTCAATATTATCAGCTCCTTCGATTGGGTTAATTTCATTTATTGTTGCTATGTAGCAAATTGAATTTAAGTTTTCCATTTTATAACTTTATTTCAAATCTATTTTTCATTTGTTCTAATTTTTCAGCAGGAACTCCGTGCTGATTTACTCCACCATGTCTATTCTCTACAATAATACTGAATACTTTGTATCCGTATTGTTTAGCCAATTCAAAGTATTCACCCATCTCCCATTCTTTTGTGAATGTGTTTGATACTACAATATGTGGATAAAACTGCTCATTAATTTGGTTATCCTTCATTCGGATTTCAACTTGTTCTTTACACCATTGGTGTGCTTGAGATATTTTAGTTCCATCGAAATTATAGTTACCTTCCTTATCATAAAAAAACTTATCAGCTTCACATACTGAAAATTTATTTGTGATAGTATTGGCGAATGTTGATTTACCACTTCCTGGTAATCCTCTTACTAATGTTAATATTTTTGGTATCATATTAATTTTTATTTACTTCCCAAATGTGCCATACAAACGGACCATCAAATAATGAATCAATGTAGGTGTGTGTTAAATAATCAAATTCAAAAGAATGACCCGTACCCAGTATTTCAAAATTACGTTGGGATTTATTTTTCTGATTTGGGTCTACCAATGCCCATATATACATACCACCATTTTGCATTCCAACTTTTAAAACTTGTGAATCAATTGGTAGTTGAATTGTTCTTGCTAATTCGTATTTATAAATTACTCTCATATTATTTTAAAAAGAAATTAAATGTTTCTTTGATAATACTCATATTCACTTCTTGCATAATCAACCACTTACACCAAACAATTGGAGCAAAGATGAAATCCATAATGGCCCAACCAATACTTTTATGTATTGTATAACCAATCATTGCAGTTGGTAATTGAAATAGGATGTAAGGGAAATTGAATATCTTAATTGTTACTTTCTTATCTTCCATTATTTATAATTTTCTACAATTTCGTGATGGTCAAATGTGAACATACTTTTGATTGGTTGATTTTTCATCATACTTAAAATCGTACTCATTTCATTTGGATATAAAGCATTACCATCTACACCAACATCCATCATCTTACCTTTACCGATTCTCATTTTTGGTTCAAAGTGAACGTGTCCATGTAAGTGAATTGCTCCTCTAGCCATATTATCCCAACTTGCGATTGGAAAGTGCATTAGAGCGAATCGTTGTTCTCCCATCATAGGAGTACCTACATTCCATTTAACAACTAAATCTAAGTATTTGTTTACTGAACTAAATATAGATTGACATCCTTCTCTATTGTTCTCAATGTGATGGTCGTGATTACCTGTAATAATGTGAATATTTTTACATACGATTTGGTCTCTGAACTTTTGTATTTGTTCAAATCCACCAAAACTCCAATCACCTAAGTGAAATAGAATATCATCTTGTCCTACCATTTCGTTGATGTTACCAACAAGGTGGGTGTTCATATGTTCTAATGTTTTAAACTCTCTACAAGTTACGGGGTCTGTCCACTGCGTAGTGGCGGAACAAATGTTTGCATGGTTATAGTGAGTGTCACTTGTAAACCATAACTTCTGGCCTTTGTTTAATGTTATTCTCATATCTTCTTCTTTATGAAGTAAAGATACAAAAAATAATTGTAATATCCAAATATATTTGTGATTATTTTATAAGTGATTGAACGTCAAAGGTTTCTATAACTCGTTCTTTCAATCTAACTAACATTGCACAATCTTCATACATCTCACGCTCTACCCCCCATTCAATGAGTTCATCAATATCCTGCAGTTTAGTTGGTATATCGATTGAGTCTTCTAATACATATTCCAATTGAAATTTGGGGTCTCTCAATACATCAATAGAGTTTTCTATTAATATATTCCTAAATCCATCAGTGGCCATTAGTAATTGGCCTAAGCGTTGAGGTAACTCATCCCCCTCATAACTTTCAAATTCATCGTCTTCGTTAAACATATTATTATATTTTAAATGTATTTTGTACTTAATTTTGATAAAAGTATTTTTGAAAGAGTTTGGTGCCCCTTTTCACTATAATGTGAATCTGATAATAAACCTTTTGTTTCTTCACTTATATGTTCAATGATTCCCAAATCCTTTGGTGAATATATATCAATATCATTTTTTATAGCAGGTGACCAAAATAAAATTTGATTATCATACAACTTAAATAATAGTTTCATCCAATTTTTTATTTCTAAAAGTGGATTTAAACTATTATCTCTATCTATTATCAATTTGGAATATTCAGAATCTCCCATAGGTAGTATTGTTTTCCAAGCTCCTAATTCCGTAATTATTCTAAATCGAATAGGTGATGTCCATCCCACTATTATTAAATCATTTGGGGATATCATATCACTACATTTACATATACTTTCAAATATATAATAATTATCTGCACCACCCCTAGCGTGATTTTCCAATTTAAGGTTTAAATCCTTAGCAATGATATCACCAAATACATATGGTTCATATCCTTTAAAATCTATATAAGGTTTACCCCATGTGATTGAATGTTCATTTGAAAATGGAGCTGAGAATGAGTCGCCAAATATCCACAATTTATTCATATCAATGAATGTTTATTCTTAAATGATTCATAATTTTCAATAGTATTGATAAAATCTATTGATAATAATTTATGTGCATTTTCACTAAAATGTGTATCATCTACTACGCCACCAGTTTCATCCGTAATTGTTTCTAAATTAGGAATACTTGATTTAGTTGTTTTCATCCCATTTAAATCTTGTCTAAATGGTGACCAATGAATTATTTTATTATTTTTAAAACAAAAATTTAATATTGTTATAAAGTTATTAACTTCATTTATATACAAATTACTATTTCTACTAAGTACCATTTCTCTAATGGTATCATTAGATAAATCTATATAAGGAGTTTTTTTATTTAATTCAAATACATCATCTAAACCAGCTAACCTTATTGTGTTGAATCCACCCATTTTATTAGCTATTCTAAATCTCAAAGTATGTGACCACCCAATTATTATTATATCGTTTGAATTGATTTTATTCAAATGTGGTATTATTGATTCGAATATTGTGTAATTATCAGTACCACCAATAGCATAATTTGCATGTAATAAATTTAATTCATTTGAAATAAATTCACCATAACACAATGGAGTATATCCTTTCCAATTAATATAATCCTTTCTCCAACTTTCAATATTTTTTCTATTATTAGTTGCTGAAAATGAATCACCAAATATCCAAAGAGTATTCATATAAATAATTTAGAGATATAAGGTTTCCCACATTCCACCATTATCACTCTTATGTAAATATCGTTTACATTTTCTATTAGGGTCTTTTCTTTTTAAATTATGTAAATGATGTATAAATGAACCACCCTTTTGTTTTTGTTGTCCTCTGATTTGGGTTTGATAAAACTCTTCTATTTCAGTATATGTTGCAAATCCTTTTTCCTCAACATAATTTAGAATAGACCAACCAACATACCCAAACTCACCAGGTACTAAATCTATTCTACTTCTATTTAATCTACTATAATCCCAACGTAAACGATTTAATAAAGGAATTAATGTAATCGGATAATATCCAGTCAATGTAATATCTTGCAGTAATTTAAATATATCAGCTCGAACTTGATTTGGATATAATTTGTTACTCAACATCCAACTACCTAATCGCTGTAACCAATACTTTTTATCAGCAGTAAGACCAATATTATCAGGCCCATTATACGTTTGATGTTTTGGTATATGTCTATGATGTAAATATAACTGATATAATTTGATATTGTGTGGGTTAGGCCAAGTATGAACTAACATTGCATTAGAGCATACCTCTAATTGTTTTTCATCCATCAATGGTGCGTAAATATACATCGTTAATTATTTAAGGATTTAAGTAATTCTATCTTTTTTTTATGTGAGAAACAAGATTCTGATTCGTAGAAATAATCATCATTGTAACAAGGATGTTTGATATCCATTTCATACTCTTCATTGAAATCACGAATTACCGAAAACGATTCACCATCGATTGTTAATGTAAGTGTTAGAGTTCCAATCCATACTACATCTCTAGGATTATCAGCCTTTGTGTATTTATCTTCTTGAAATACTTCAATTTTATCGGGCTGTATTCCAAACTCTTTAAAAAATCTTCTGCCTAAAAAATCTCTTAATGAAGGTCCAGATGCTGTAATGGTATTGTACATACCTCTAATCATAAAAACCTTATACTCTTTATTCATATATTACTATTTTAATTTACTAATTCAATTCGGATAGTACCATCTTCATTAAACCATCCTTTAATTCTATACTTAGAATCAATTTCATTACCACTTTCTAAATAACCAGTAAGATGTGGAGCATCTCCATGTGAACCATCTTGCAAGACAGTGGTAAATTCAACACTATGTTTTTTAATTATGTGTTCAGTATCTGCAAATATATCATCAGTTTTACTTACTCCGATTTCCATTTTACTAAACCCATTAATTTTTAAATGACCTGCAGCTAATAGTTTACCCAACTTATGACGATAGTTATCAATTTTACTAACATCACCCGATTTTGGTACGGCAGTTGCACGCGTGTTACTCAAACTTCTTACCCTTTCTTTGGTATATACTCTAGATTTTGTGTTGGCAAATATTCCCATAGTTACTGATTTAAAAATTTAATGATTTGTTCTTTTATATTTGATTGTTTAATTCCTTCTCTACTTCTCGGTGTGTGTACAAAATTAGTTAATCCCCACTCCATTACCATATCTCCCCATGTATCATGTGTTTGAGGGATACCCATATTGAGGTCATCAACTGCAACCCAATGTGTAATTTGTGGATTATCTCTAAGATATTGTCTAATCTCTAATGAACGAGATTGTTCTAAATCCCATTGACGTGACCATATAAAGTTTTGAGGTACATCACAATCACCTAAGTTTTTAGTGAATGCTATTGGTTTCTTTTTGATTCCCTGTGACTCATAATATTCACCCATCTCATCAACACTCGCCCATCTTTTCCAATCAGATGAGACAACAATCTCAGCGTTAGTAACTTCCAATATTTCATTTAGTATTGCAATTGCTTTTTTATTAAAGTTATCAAATCGAGCAAGGACTGGTAAGGATTCTATCGATTGTGATAATTTCCTTTTTGCTTCTTGTTGTTTCTTAAATCTTCCACCAAACTCCGATGATAAACATATAACACCATCGTGGTCTAAAAATATTACTTTCATTTTAACAACTTAATTGTTTAACTTCTATTTCAGTCCATTTATCTACACCTACTCTTGGACAGAGTTTTTCTTTAATAAACTTATCTGCTTCTTCTAATGTTTTGAATTCGGTTCTTACATTAATACAATCTCCCATACCACATATTTGATATTTGATATCTTTCCAATATTGAATACCTAAGAATTTTCTACTTTCTCTAATCGAATAGTATGTTCTGGTTTCAACTCCGTATTCATTCCAATAGGAATGTTTCATAATTTTATAATCCCTATCCATGTCTTACTTTTTAGATTTCTTCTTAATCTTCTTTTCTTTCTTAGGAGTTTTCAATTGTCCGTAATCATCGTACTTCTCCAACTCTGGAAGTTCTATATCAGTTGCAAATGGGTGAGGACATTGTTCTTTCCAATATTGTTCTTCCATCTCATCTGTCCAATCAATTTCATTTAATCCATCATTTAATGTGGAATCGAAATCGGAAATAAGTTCTTCATCTCTATTATGTTCTGCAAGAGCTTCATCAATTTCCTTTTCAGATAACATCTTAACATACTCTTCTGCTGCTCTTCTTAACTCCGGTGATGGTTCATATATCCCCATATCCTTAGCATTCTCAAGTTCTTCTTCTTTGTATTCATCTGCGGTATCTACAATCCATTGTTTCCAAGCTGAATCGTGGTAACCCAATCCCACAATGATGGTTTTAAATGCTTCGAACAATTCATCGATATCAGTATCACTATGATTGATTTCTACGGAAACTTTCGTACCATATTGTTGGCCGGTGATTATTGTTGGTTTAATAAAATCTGCTATACTTTTGTTACTCATATTATTTGTGTTTATGTTATTAAGCTAATATACGAAACTATTTCCATATATCCAAATTTATTTAATGTAATAGGTTCAATAGTACATAGGATAGTTTATATCCTACAAAGGCGCCAATCGCCGATGGATATGGGAATATAATCATTTTACCAAAATCGGTAACATATTTTGGTCTATTTACAATCCTACCCATAAAGGTGTAGTAAGTGATATATCCCAATAGTACGGCAATATCGGTACGTGTGGCAATAAACACCACAAGAGTTGCACCTAAGAACCCAAAGATGAAATTATCCCTAACTCCTTCCCATACCTCTTTGGGTGAGGCATCTTTCCATTCTTTAATTATCTTCTTATATCTCATTCTCATTTAATCAAAATTGAAACTTATTTAATAAATCCATGCGGAGAAGGTTTACCTCTTTTATCCAATCGAACAAATACTATCTTATCTATCTTAACGATAATCTCCTGTGTTTGTTTGTTGCGTACTTCACATTCTAATGTGACCGATGTGGTGCCAAATGAAACTAAGTTACACCCAATCTCAATGATATCACCAACATATGCAGATGATTGGAAATCAATCTCCGATATCGCCTTAGTTACGATGTTCGGCACTTCGTTATCACCTTCACGAGATAATTGACACATAGCAAAGATTGCTGCTTCTTCATCTATCCATTTTAGTAGTTGGCCACCAAAGAGAGTACCCCTACTATTCAGGTCCTCCGGCTTAATTAATTTTCTTGTCCTATATTTCATATTGTTCGTTTTAGTCGAAAATCGCTTTTTTGAAACCTACGGCTTTGTTTGATAGTATTACCATCCAAATGCTTCTTTCTCACTCATAAACTCATTCGTCCGCATATTCATTAACCAATCTAACTCCGCACCATTCTTATTCCAAGTCCAATCTCGTTTGTAAGTCTTTAATCCTAATCCCTTAATGAATCGCACTAACTCATCTAAGTGTTTCTTATCATCATCCGTATAACCCGATGATACCATAATACGATGGATGTTGTGTTGAAGGGGTTGCCAGTTATGAGTATACCCTTTAGTCTTTAACCATTCGTAGTTCCGATTGACCCAACCTAAGAATGAGTATTGTTCTATGGTTAAAAAATGAGTATTCATATTAGTGAGGTTGTAGGCTTTCTAAGATAGTATGGTAATCGTTGTGTTCATTCAAAAGGGGTTTCTTATATACCCAATCTGAATTAGGTAACCACTCCGTTACTTCTTTTAAGAATGCCCTATCGTATTCGGTGTACTTACGTTCGGTTATAATAGCACGACCCCATGCTGGAATGTTATTAGATATATCTTTGTATTGGGAGTCAAAGCCTTTGTCTTCTAAGAACGCAAAGTGCATCATTAACCAATAGATGAAATAACCTTTTTCTTTTGTTAGAAGGTATGGGATGGCACTTCCCATTATTTTGTTTATTACATCATCGATTCCATCATCGGTAAGAGTGTCATCTAATGAGTGTGATGATGGGGTTGCAGTCTTGCTCATCATCATTGATAACGCCATTATGATATCTTCGTATTTGATTCCGTCTTTCTCTTCCATTCTATACTTCTACCTTTGTACTTTTAACATTTACCTTAGTTACTAAATCATCTCCCATATACACCTTATAGGATTCTTCGTGCATTAAACAAGCCTTCTCCTTATCGGAATCAATGTGGACGGAGATAATATCCACCTCATTGGCTAATAACGCATCTCCATCCGAATCATAGTATTCCCTATGGGTTAATACATACTCATCGAATTCTGCCGGTAGTGAGTTTACCCACTTTCTAAAATCTTTTATATTCATATCTTTTGTTTAAACAGGTGATTCTCTTATATAATCCCAAGTCGAATACCCTTTGTTATAAATTGATGTCATCCAAAACTCTCTTATAGTATTAAGTGCTATCTTTTGAGAACTATCATACTTCCCACTATTATAGATGGTGGTAAGATATGATTTGATATTAACGATATCCTTATCCTCCGAAGCTTCTACATTATCCAAATCGTATAGGATTGCCATTATTAAATCCTTTTGGTCATCAGTTAGTTTATCTACCATACTCAGTCGTTACGTTTTTTATCTTATGTAGTTTATCAATCCCCATACTAAGAACCAAATACCTAATCCGATTCCTATAAGGATTCCTATGCATCCCACCAACCTCTCTACGCCCTTACTCACCTACCAACTCCAACATATCCCTCAACGCAAGTTCACACTCGTGGGTTTCCGAACCACCTTCATCGATTTCACTCATTGCAAGGAAATATAAATCTCTTAACTCTTCGGTATGTTTAGGGTGCATATCGATTAACTTTAAGACCCTTTCTTTCAATTCCTTAATTCCCATTTTCTTCCTCCTCTCTCATTTGTATTAACTTAAAAATGTGGATTATCAATATCAACGTATTAACAAGTAGGACAGGAATCGAATTGGTAAGAATACCATACCCAATCCACAATAAACATCCTAACCCATTAATCCCTCGTAGGAGTTTAACATCACTTACTACCATTGATAACAACGTAACCACAGTTGCGAGGTATCCTAATCCTTCAATCCAATTCATATCATTTGTTTTAATTATTTACCATTATAGTGCATCCACATATCCTTAATAAGAGAATCCTTTTTAAACTCACCCAATATAAAATTGAGTAATTCTCGAGTTGAAGTATCATATTCCCTATCAATCGTAACCCGATGTAATTTGAATATGTTACCATCCGCTCGGATATGTTCATTTAACCATATCCTACCAACCGGTTGTGTCAATAACCATACTAACCACTCTCTTTGTAATGTCGTTACGTTTTTCATATTCATCTTAATCCATCGTAGTAACCAAATCCCTTATATACTTCCCCTTATTGAGATTATAGAAATCCCTCATACCATTGAGAATCTCCTTATCACCATCTTTCCAATCCTTTTTGGTAATAATCTTATCAAGGTATAATACGATAGCCTTTGATGATACACCCCATAATCCACCTATACTATGTGTCCATACAATGGATTCGGTACACTTACTAATATCGTAATACCAACACCGCATCCGAATAACACCCTCTAATTGCTTTTCTTTAAGTTCCATATCCATATCAATCATATATCCAAATATACGAAATAAATTCCAATTATCCAAATTTCGGTAACACTATTTATACCATTGACTCACTATATAGTAGTAATAGGAGAGATAACCTCTTTACCCATACCATTGATGATATACAACTCTCTCATCCAGTTAAGTACGTTCTTATGTTCTCTCTCACTATATCCACCCCTATCTATGATATCATCCAAATACTCTATCATAGTACGTGTATAAACACTACCTCCTAAGTCATTAGAAGACCAATCTATATTATCTCCCCTACTACTCATAGTAGTAAACCAATCCCGTATCTTAATCAGTAAGGACATCTTATCCTTATCAAGTATTATCATTTCCATATAATCCATTGTATTCCCCTTTGAACGATTTCGATTAATACCCATACCCCTCCTATTACGAATGCGGATGTGACAATAACCCATCTCAATACTTCCCTTTCGGTTAAATCTTTTTCACCCATATTATACCTTATTTAAACCTTTCTTCTCATTATACATCCATTCCCTATATAACCCTACTATATCATTAAGCATTCCACCATCATTCGCCTTATCGTATTCCTCACATATCCATATCCACTTAAATGCCTCTTGTGTATCCTCATTAAACGCACACCAATTCAAAAACTTCCTACCGGGATGTGTAGTAAAGACCCATTCCAACCATTTCATCTGCACGGGGTCTAACTTAACAATCATAGGAATATTGGTCTTCATCATCATCCCATCATATTTCTTATAACTCATATTCTACCTATCTAACAAATTTAAAAAAAAGAGTACCAACCCATCACTATATTCCATATTCCGATATACGATATAACGCCTGAATGAAAGTGAAGACAAGCCCACAATCGTGCAACAGTACGCCTTTGATACATTCCCTTCCCCATAGGGGTAACCAGCCTATCTTTTCCTAGAGTGGAAAAAGCTAGCCCGCACAATAAAACGAATACGAGCCCCCTTATGCCAAAATCACTTTTCTTCAGTTACAAGAAATTCGGAGGGGGCGGGGGTAGCGTGAGCTCCCCTCCCCACATGTGTGAATTTACATTTGTGATTTTTTATGCATCTTGTGCTAACCCTATCTCTGCCATATCTTTTAGTGCCTCCTTATATCCTTTTTGGATTAGGGATTCTGCAGAGAGTACATCTACTGCGATGATAGCCTTTTCTATGGTTACATACTTTCTACCTAATAGGTCTTTCAATCTAGCAGGACCTCTTTCTATTTGTACCATAGTGGTAAAGGTATCATGTGGGTAGTCTACTATCTTTACATTCTTGTATTTGTAACTACCATCCTTTTGTATCTTATATACTTCTTTCATATTACTGGGTTTTAATTGTTTATACTATATAGTTGAGTCATTATTGGTATTAGTGTTACGCAACCTTTAAGTAAGGTAACGCTTTAGAGATAGTGGCATCAGTTACTTTGTAACCTTTAACCTTCTCAATTGCCTTTTCTAGAGATAGGGGACCGAAGACGTATTCACCTTTAATCATACCCTCTAACATACGAACCACATCAGGATAAGAACCGAAAGGCGCCTTATTGTTACAATGTGCGTATTTCACACCCGCTTCGATTTCAGTACCATTCTCAGTCTTCAAACCACTAGTCTCATATGAATCGTAACAATCTGTCCAACCATTGAACTTACCATACTCAAACGCATTGACTAAGGTATTGATATCAGAGTAGGTAGATGCATTAACCTCATCACCATTAGGTTCACATACATACACATCTAAGGAGTTACCATTCGCGAAGGAAGATGACTTGGTCCAAACTAAGATGTTTGGGTACTTAGACTTAACATACATCTTAATGATTTTACCCGCCACTACTGGACTACCATACACATAGGGAGTAACACCATCATTTCTCATTTTGATGACCTCTGCAGGTAACACCATCTTAACACCATTAACTACGATTGCGATTTTAGAAGATTTCATATTTTTACGTTTTAATTGTTTATCTCTCATTACTAAGCTAACATACGAAGAATAATCCATATATCCTAATAATTAGCCATTTATTTTTAAATTATTTTAAGGCGTTGGGAACGAAGGACTTACAACTATGGAACTTCGTGTTCATTCTCTTCCATATGTTCCAATCCACCATCTTAGGGAATGAACTATGCATATCACCTACTGTCAGTACCTCTAAGATACTCTTATCAATACTATACCATTTACCACCTTTAGTAGTAAGAACGTTGAACCAATAAGGTTTACCACCTACTTCACTCATCACCTCCAGATAGGTAGTGTGTTTAGATAGGTAATAAGGTAACCCCTCTATGGTAGATGTAAACTCTACAATCATAGGGAATCCTGCTCTCGCTTTACCAATCATTCGGAATGTGTATTCCTTATCAGTACTCAAGTGGTTTGATACTGAAACATTATTACCATTGATACGGATAGTACCATAGAAAACCGAACCACTCAATGTACCTGTTGTCAACTCAATTAAATTTGTCATATGTCTTATCATTTATTACAAAGCTAACATACAACATTATTCCGATATATCCAAACAATTTAACATTTATTTTTACTGACAATGTGTCATACTATATAAGGGCAAAAATAAACCCACCCCGCGGAGGTCAATCTTCGGAGTGGGTAGTTCAGAATGAACATTTAGGATAGGAGAGAATTTGAGAGGACCTCCCTTTTAGACTACCACATAGTGTACCCCTACACTACGGATAGAGTTTCATAGATGCCCGAGTATCTTTCATTGCCTATTGGGACTTATACCATATCGTGGATATTACCTAGAGAACGTCTCAATCGGTATATCTCCTATTACAAAGCTAAGATACGAATAAAAATCGATATATCCAAATATTATGAGAAGAATTTTTGATATCTCTTTACATCGTATTGTGATTGAACATCTCTTGCGTTCAATTTAAGAGTAGGGTCTTCATAGGACTGACTCACATTTAACTCACTCATCCATTGTTGGAACTTAGGGTCAGACATGGTCAACTCCCTTTCCTTTTCTAATTGTTCCCATTGCGTTACATCTATATTCATATTACTTCTCTTTAATGTGTTCGATTAAGGTTTTAACGAATATCCATCCTAAGATAGTAACCCCTGAGAAGAACGTTACTATTAACGCCTCTCCAATTGTAATTGTTTCATTCATAGTCTAATCATTTATTATACAGCTAATCTACAACTTATTGCTGAGACTACCAAATAATTTAACATTTATTTTTCCAGTGCGTTGCTGTTCGTTGGACTATTCCACTAAGGCGCCGTTCTACTTAACATAATGTAAATTATATAACAAAAGCGAATTGTATTTTTCCAACACTGCATAACTCATTGACTCTGAATGACTTATATTTTTGTCTAGTCACGAAGGAAATTAAACTGGGTCACTTCAGTCAAACGCTTACCGCCCTCCCACCCTATAAAGGTACGGAAAATTTTCCACAATTCCAAATAAAAAGTATGACAATGTGTCCGATTGAAGCGATTTGTCATTCATTCAACCATATGGGGATATCCTTGATAATATTGCAATCGAGAGGATTTTGGCACTATGACATAATGTCCGATTCACAAATGTTAATAACGTGTTTACAAATGTGTATAAAAGCATATGAAAATAAGCTCTATAAAATTTGTTCGTGTGGACATAAATGCGTATATGCTTGTGTTTTATATTGATTTAGTGTCAAATAGTGGTCGAAAGTGGCTATATATATCATTTCCCTATTATCCCATATTACCTATTTTTAAACCTTTTAATCGAGTAGCCACATCCACAATCCATTTTAACCCCGCTTATCCCTTTATAGAGAGGTTAATTATATATGGGTGTAATAATTTCACCACATGGGTATCAAACCCCCTTAAAAACCCCTCGTATTCCCTACTATTTCAGCACCCCCAATCCCCCAGCAGTGTGAGCTCAGGAGTTCATGAGTGAAGGGTTGATACTCTTTCTTTTATACTCTTATCCTTATAGTGTTTATGTGTACTATGTGTACTGGGTGTGTTATCGTATGGACATAAAAAAAGGATATCCTCATTTCTATTGAGTGTATCCTATGTACTGTCTTATTGATTACTCTTCCCTATATCATTACTACTATGTGAGTCTGAATTAGTATTAGTGTTACGCAAGAGGTGATTATTTATAGCATTGTTTTGGGGTTGGGGAATAAATCGTTATGTAAGAATCCTACGAGAGTAAACCTTTTACCAATGGTATTCTCTACCCTATGGGGTTCATCGCCGGTGAAATATACCATAGTGCCTATCGTTGGTTTTATCCTCATTTCATTGAAGACCAATTCCCCTCCTTCGAACTCATCGTTTAAAAATATAACGAATGAATACCGGTTAATGTGTACATGTGTTGTAGGGACTTGTCTAATCGTTTCATCCGTATATTGTATTCTAAATTTCTTAAAATCACATCCTTTAAATTCGGGTATGATATCAATCACCGATTCCATATGTGGGATTAGATTGAAGCCATAGAAATGATATATGCCATCATCTACGTTGGTAATAGTATTATCATTCCATAGATTGATAATAGAATGACATTGTGTTTTTGTTATGTAATTATGTAGTATTTTTATCATATATGAATGATACTATCAAAAAAAATCTAGTGGACGACTTCGGCCAAAGGGATTCGACCATATCGATGTTAGTTGGGATTATGGTTGTAATGGGGTAAGTATCATTAATAGTAAGGTTATAGCTAATACTATCAATACGACTCCCATTGCGTATTCTCCGTCTCTGTTGTATTTCTTATTCATCTTATCGGTCTTGTTCCCTATCCGGCCTTCGTATCGGTTGGTATAGTGATAATCCTAAATGGGATGGGTCTTCATTGAATAACCCTATTGTTAGATAGGATGGTCCCGTTACCATATCGTATGATATACCGATTAGTCCATATGGGTATTTCGTTGCATTATAGTACGGATTGTTGATTGAATACATAAGTGGTTTTTCATCTACTGTCCATCTACTTATCCATTCTAACACAAGGATATCCTCTATTGTATTCACTTCGTGTTCTGTCCAAAATTCTGGTCCTAAATCCGCGAAATTAGGGAAACGTCTCTTTAGTATCATATTCTATTTTTTGATTTCGAATTCCTTATTGTATATGTTATTCTCTTTGATTCGTTCTATTGTACGTTCGATACCTTCAC
>ENA-OSIY01001008-OSIY01001008.1-marine-metagenome-genome-assembly--contig:-NODE-1008-length-15407-cov-11.183953_pt1 | contig 15407 bp, 22 predicted proteins | sample MGYA00237884_ERZ534233 | MGnify/ENA primary metagenome ERZ534233 (study PRJEB26412, sample SAMN06343840) | marine metagenome | isolation source: estuarine water | place: USA: Columbia River Estuary... | reverse complement strand
GCTCGGAGATGTGTATAAGAGACAGAGACAAAGTATTTGTTGGTCTTTCTATTCAAGTTGAACCAAGAAGTAAGTTTTCTGTAATTGATATACATGGAACAGGTTTAAGATTCTTTACTTATTCAGAAGATTCATCTAATTCAGATTGTATTTGGTATTGTAATGTTTGGATAGTTAGTGATTCTAAAGAAATAAGAATACCCAATGAAATGTGTCGAGAGTTTATTGAAGAGATATATGAACATACTAAGGTTCTAAATAAAATAAATGTTAAAGTTACTTCAATAAAAAAGAGATTTGCTGAAATGAATAGTCAAGATGCTATTCGAGATATGAAATTAAAAACGATATTAGATGATAAAAATTCATAAATTAGAAGATGGTGATGTCATTAAGATATTACCAATGATTGATAAGAATAATAAGATTACTTGGATAAAGCCATATGATTGTTCTTTTGTTGATATGAAGATTGTCTATGACGATACTGATAAAAGCTATCTGAGAAGAATATCACATAAACTTAGAGAATCTAACTCAAGTACTAAACTACCAATCACTAAAAGATATGGTATGAATATTTATATTGATGGTGAAATTCGTATTTTAAATGTCACTAAGACTTTATTTGAAATGATAAAAAATAATAAAGATTTATTAGATATCAGAGGTAATCACCAACTTTTTGTAGTTAAAGATGAAGTTAGTGTTGGAGGTGGTCAAGTTTTCCCATCATTTGATAAGTCTTATGTTTCTGAGAAAAGTTGGACACCTCCAGTTGCTGATATTAATTCTAAAGAAGAATGGTATTCATATATTAAAGCAAATCAACCAGACTTTGATTCTCATATTGAAAAGAGCAACATATTTAATCAAAAGCAATTATTAGTTAATCTATTAGGAACTGATATGTTATCTGAGTTGATATCAGATGATAGAGAGAAAAAATTAGATAAAATATTAGTATAATAATTTGTATTTACTCTAAAGTTTCCTTATCTTTGATATATCAAAAACAGATAAACTATGATATTTAATATAATCGCAACATTAGTAATTGGTTCAGCCCTTTACAGTTCTTACAAAGATTTTCGAAAAGACTCTTCTTTATTGAAGATGGCTTACTTCACTAGACCTATGGACTACTTGTGGTCTTTCTTGATGGTCATTGGTGTTATGACAACTGTTGTCACTTTGGCTTCTGTTGGTTTGCCAAAGTTTATGACTTGGTCTTGGATTAGTATGTTAAGTAGTGACGGTACTCAAAGTGGTAACATTATGGCGGCTCCTTTCAAAAGTGGTTCAGTAATCATCATCGGTATCTTCTGGTTATTATTGACTTTGGCTTTACCATACTTAGCCAAAGGTGAAGAGCAAACTTTTCGTGGTTTAATATTCGGTACTAAAAGACGTATCATTACTTCTATCAAATTCGGATTAGTTCATATGATTGTTGGTGTTCCTTTGTTTATCGCTTTAATACTAGCAGTGGTTGGTTATATCTTCTCTATCTTTTATGTAAAGGCTTTCGATAAAGCCGCTAAAGTAGACCCATACACTGCTAACGATGTTGCTATCAATGTGAGTACTTCAGTTCACGCTAAATACAACTTCTTGATTATCACTATCGGTTCTTTGTTGGCTATCTTAGTAACTGTTTTAAGTTAATAAATATTTTTATAAGTTGAACCCATCAGAAATGATGGGTTTTTTGTTTTAAACTAAATAAGTCATTTAGTATATAAAATAAAAAATACAAATTAGATGAATAGAAAAGATATTAAAATTATACAGGTATCATCTGAACCTGAGAAAGATAGAGAGATTAGGTCATATGATTCTCTTTCAAAACTCGGATATAGATATATTAGGATTGTAAATCCAAGATATATGGAGTATCCACCAACCTATAATGTATATGATAATCGTGTAGATTGGATTGTTGGGATAACTAAACCGGATCCAAATAAATGGGGATTAACATCTGGTCACTATGGAGCTTGGCAGGGGCATATGTCTGCTGTACTTGCCTCATTTGTTGATAAAGATTACACATTAATTTGTGAGTGTGATTGTCTATTAAATGTTGATGAACAATTTTTTAGAGATCGTGTTGATGAAGCTATTTCTGTTTTAGAAAAAAGTAACTATAAAATTGTTAGATTTGAATCTCCTAACCATCAAGTTGAGTTTGGTGATAAGGTTAGTGATAATCTATATGAGTGTAATTTGATTACTCTAGGTCATTGTTATATGATACATTCTAAAGACAGAGACTTTTACTTAAATAGAATAGATAATGTTGGTTGGCATACACCAGATTGGTGGTTAAATTTTGCTTTTGAGAAATCTAATGAGAAAATGTTAGTTTTTAGATATCTAGAGCTAACTAAACAGTCAGAGGGATTTTCTATAATTGATAATGTAGAAAGAGAAGAAAAAATAAGATAAAAATATGAATATTAAACTAGTGCATATATTATTAGACCCAAATGATCCACAAGATATACCTAAAGAAAATTGGGAATCTACTGTCAAAAAACAAAAAGGATCTAGAGATTATTGGGAAAGTGTTAAACATAAATTTACCTCGTATATTCCAAGGTATTCGGTTGTTAATAGAACTGAATTACCTGTCGAGAATTGCGCACAACCAAATATAATTAATCCATCCAAAGAGCTAAAAACTGGTGGTGGTCCAATGTTATCATATGGTCATTATGGATGTTATAAGTCTAACAAGTTAGGTATATTAGAAAATTTCACAGAAGATGTTGATATATTAATGCTTATAGGTGGTGATGTTGTAACAGATATGTCAGCTGATGATCTTTATGATAAAGTTATGGAGGCCTATAATATAGCTCAATTATGTGATGCTAGAATGGCTAATTTTGATGAACCAATTTATATGAGTGGTGGTGAATGGTGGAAGATGTCTATACCTTTAGGTAATTGGGTCAAGGTTCCTCATTTTATGGTAGGTAATATTATATTAATATTTAAGTCTGAAAGAGAAAATATAATCAATAAACTAAAAACCGATGGTAAAAGTGGATGGCATTCTTTTGACATATGGTTAGCTTGGAACTATCATGACACGGTAACTTTATTAACGTCAAAAGAACAACTCGCTTATCAATTAGAGGGATATTCGGTTTTAGATTACAATGAAGACAATCTAAATGTTAAAAAGTAATGAATAAAGTATTTATAACATTTTCGATCGGTGACCAATATGATAAACTATCAGAAGTATTAAAAGAAAGTATTAATAGATTTTCTAAATATAAATTGATTATCTATAAGCCAGAAAACTTTGATATTAAATGGGAACCAGAAAATTGGCAACCCTCTTATATTTTTATTTACAAAGTTCTTTCTTGTTTGAAGGCATTGGAAACCTATGATGAAGTTGTTTGGTTAGATAATGATTGTTTACCTACTCACAATATAGATAAGATATGGAGTAATAAAGTTGATAATTATCCTTTACTGCCAAAGGAAAGATTTAATAATTTTCATGTTTGGCCAAGTGAAAAACCTAACTATCATGATACTAATTTTTTAAGTGATGCTAAAAGAATAATTGGAGTCATTGGTACGAATTTTAGTAATTCTTATTTACAAGCTTGTTGTATGGTATTTAATAAAAATTGTGTAGATTTTTTTAAGGAAGTTTTAAAATACTATCAAGATTTTGACAGTAGAGTTTATCCATTTGGAGATGAAAGTATTATTAACTGCATGATATGGCGAGATAATTTACCCAACAATTTAGGTGACGTTTTTTTATGTTCTCATTATTTTAGTCCTTATATAATAGAGTTGGCTTTGAATGCTAAAAATCATGAAGAATATAGTAATTTATTTGATATTAACCACCGTGTTGGTGAGAATGAAGACTCCTCTATTTTAAAACATGGTTGGACTTTAGCAAGGCACAATAGAATTGGTCTAATAAATAATAACTTTGAAAATTTATTATTTTTACACGGTTCAAAAGATTCAAATCTACACAGTAGATATTTAAAATCAATTAAATGAAAAAGATAATAGTTATTAGTTCATATGCTACAACTCCTGAAAAGGAGAAAACACTAAATGATTGTATTGATAAAGTATCTAATAAAGGGTATGATGTTATGTTAACATCTCATTACCCTGTTCCAGATTATATACAAAAGAAAGTTAATTATTGTATTTATGATTCTGATAATATATTATTACCGTATAGTATTTCACCATCATTTTGGATAGACAATGATATGTTTGAAATTGAGGTAAACATAAACTCACACAACTTAACAATATGTAGAAATATGTTAAATGGGGTTGGTTTATCTAAAGTAATGAAATATGATTTCTTCTTTTTTATGGAATCTGATAACATATTTGAAGAGTCTGATTTTATTAAACTAGATGACTTGAGCAGTCAAATGTTGATGAGTAATAAAAATTTAATATTCTTCAAGAATCAGTGGATATCAGAACATAATGAACATCATATAAACTATGAAACTTTAATTTTTGGAGGTAAAGTTAATTACTTCTTAGATAATATGAATTTACCGTCAACAATTGAAGAATATATTCAAATGTACTCACCTAACAGAGATGCTTTATATAATATTGTTCTTGAGAAGATATTCTTTAATAAATTATCACACCTAGAAGATCAAATTTTCATAATTGATGGATCATCGAAAAATTTATTTTCTAGTAGTATTATAAATAAATACTTTATTACTAATATATGTGATGTTGTTGTTAGTAACAGAGATGATAATTATATTCTTTTTATAAGTAACTTTAGTGATCGTAACTTGATATATGAAATAAATTCAAATAGTATAGAATTTTCTATAGGAATGTGGCATTTCAACGGCATCAATGAAGACACTCATATAATTGTTAAATCATTAGATGGTGAAATATTAGATAGAAAATCCTTTATAGTATCTGAGTTTGATAGAGAAAAAATAAGTGAAAAATCTAACATTAAATTTAAATAAATGGATAGATATATTGGTCAAGAAGTTAAACTAAATCCCAAATTTAATGAAACACAATTCATTTGGATTAAAAGAGAAGATTGGGATTCCGGTAACAAACATATGTGTAATCCAGCTTTCTGGTTTGAGAATAATGGTTGGATTTATTTTGGAATATGTAAATCTTATCATTTTCATTTTCTAGAAGATTTCTCTGATTGGGATAATTTTAATGAGTGGGAACCCAACTTTCGAGAGTTTGACCATTTAATGTCTTTGAGACCAAAATTCTACAAATTAGATTATCCAAAAGCTTTATCTGTTAATAAAGAACATTGGTGTAAGTTTGAAACCGATTTTATCAAAGAATGGTGGAGAGATAAACAAATTGATGATGTTATAAAATAAAAAAACCTTTCAAATTCTTGAAAGGTTTTTCTTTTATATCTTAGATATGATTGTTATCATTCTTGGTAATTTTTCTAATACTTCATTAACATCTGTGTAATAATTATCTGTTAAATAACTATAAGCTCTGTCTTCTCTTCCGGAACCTACATACTCAATAAAGTAACTAAAGTATCTACTTAATCCATATCTGTCAGATTTAAGTACATTTCTAATAGAACTAATCTTTTGAGCAACTATTTCTAAATCTTCAATATCATTAATTTGGAAATTTTTAAGATTGTTATAGATAGCATCACTTAACTTTTGAGTTAAATCTATCATCTCAAAATACTTTTCATCTTTATTAGCTGATTTAAGTCTTTCTTTAATATTTTTTATAATCTCCTCAGATAGTGCCGCTCTTTTCATACCTGATTTGAATAAATCATTTGTTCTATCAGATATTTCTTCAGCATACATTTTTTTATCTCTATCGTTTGTAGCACTCATAAATTTAATATAATAGTCAATTATATAACCTAAGTTAGAGTAGATATTTGAAGCGTAAACAATATGTAAAGCTGATTTATGTCCTAATGATCTAGTTACTAATCTATTACAATTAGCAATATCATCTGATATATCTAATTTTTGAGAAAGTAAATTAACATATCTTTCAATGTTTTTCTTTTTAATTTCTTCATCAGACTGATCAGGATCTAATTTAGAACCTTTCTTAGCTATTTGTCTACTTGCTTCAGTATCTTGTACCGTTTCAAATTCTGATTTTCTTAACTTACCATAATCAAATACAATACCAAAGTGAGCATCTTTAATTTGAGATTGAACATCAGATGATGTATTGGCTCTTATACCACTATAAGAGAATTCAATACCTGTATTCCAAGTATAAGGATCTACTTCTTCTTTATCTTTCACCTCTACTTTTAGAGTAAGTATTCTCAAGTCTGAATATTCACCAGCGCCTAAAGCCCAAGAGTATCTACCATAGTTTCTCCAAGTACCACTATGTGGTGATGAACCAGATTTAGTATTTTGAATAGCATAATATCTATTACCTTCTTTAAATATATAAGCAATAACTTGATCACTGCCGATAGTCATGCTTGCCATCTCACCACCTCTAAGTTCACTTAGATTTGAAACAGAACGACCAACCGTATAGTCTGAGAAATTAGTTGAGAATTTAGATCCACTTGATCTACCTCTACCTGATCTAATAACACCATCAACAAGTGTTGTAGCAACCCATTTACCTTCAGAAGTAAACCAAAACTTAACTAATTTAATTTCTGATTTTTTTGGTTTAACACCAGAACCACCACAGATAGGACAAACCACATCTCTTGTTCTAGCACCCCATTGTCTTTTTATTTTACCGTTTGTACAATTTTCACCAGCAACAGCATAATCAGGGAACTCTGATTTACTTGTAGCCTCACAAGGTTCATCACCAGTCATAGCCGCTCTACTAAGAGCTGATTTGAAAGGTAAGTATTCAAAATACTCATCAGACATTTTGGATAATGGAAAATCAATTGTTTTACACAATCTTTTAATTCTATCCATAAAGTTGCTTTTATCACTAGTGTTAATATAACCTAGTGTTTTACTAAGAATTCTAGATTCGAAGGCTTCAAATATTTGTATGTGTTTTAGATTTTTCATATTATATAACTGGTCCTACGATTTCTACTTTTATACCACGTTGTCTCAGTTGGTTAATTTGAATTTTAGATTCTTTGTCTTTAATTAAATCACCAGATAAAACTAGTTTTTTAATTTTAAGATTTTCTGTTAAATCTTTTAATTCTTCAATTGTATCTAATGTATAAACAATATGTAATTCTTCTAATTTATCAAATTGAGAGAAACCTAAAGTTCCAGTTAAATCACAACTTACAATTTGTAACTTTATGATATTAGGATTTACTTTATTCATTTCTTCTAAAACAGAAGTATCTAATTTACACTTATCAAATGCAATAGAATCTGTTTTAATTTTATCAAAGTTAGATAATGTATTAATAGTTAAGTATTTAAATTTAACCCAATCTGGATTCAAAGGAACTTTCATTAAGTCCTCAGGAATATCAGTTGTTTCAATAATTAATTCTTTAATCTTAGCATCTGATGCAATCTTAACATTAGACCAATCATGCATTCTATTTAAGTAAAGAGTTTTAGTGTTTTTGCCAATAAAAGGTTTCTTTTGTATTCTTAATCTATCCATATAAGGTTCTCTTACTCTATCTTCAGTATCAATATCTGGTGTGAATATATAAGTTTCAGAATCATTTACCGTCATTTTATTTTCAGTATACTTTTCAACCATTTCATTAAATGTATCTTTCATTCTATCTGGATAAGCTCTATCAAAGAATGTTTTAACCGGTGATTGTTCATCAAACGATTCAATATTTCTTATAACCATTCTTGAAAGAGGTAATTGGTCAGAAATCTTTTCATTACCCCAGAAAATTGGAGTTTCAAATGAGAAGAAAGCTGGAATAGAGTTAGGGTCAAATACATTACCTAAAAGTTGTTCTCTATAACCACCACTATATAAGTGTTGACAAGAAGCATAGAATTTAGAAATTGACATATTCAAAATGTCTTTTGGATTATGAGAAATAACTAAATAAATATCTCTATTAAATACTTCAAAGTCAACTGAATATTCTTGGTTATGGTCTTCTTTAGCCATACTTCTTAAATTATCTAATTGTCTATTTTGAAAACTAGAAGTAACTCTATCTTCTGGATAACATCTGTTATAATCATCTAAAAAAGCGTTAATATTAACTAAGTTATTAGTAAATATAGGTGCTCCTTTTTCTTTAGTAATCTTAATCATATTACCAGCCTCATCTTTAACTGGTCTACCATTTTCATCTTTTTGAATCATCTCAGTAGCGTTAGTCTCAGACACGGCTAACTTTCTGAAAATACTGTCAAAAATAATTACCATTTGATCGATAGTTGGACTTTTAATATTCAAAGAATCTTTTAATATTGTTTTATATTTCTCATCTCTAAGTAAATCAACATTAACTGATTGTGCTAAAATATCAACAAATTTATCAGGTACTCCACTGAATACATTATAAACTTCATTCATATCGCATTGGAAGAATTTACCCAATACTTGATTTTTATCCTCATCAGATAGTTTCCATCTACCTTGTTTTATCTTATTAGTAGGTGTAACTTCCTCATAATCAAGAAATTTTTCTCCCCAAATACGACTAACTTCTTTAGCCTGTCTTTGAAAGATAACGTCACGAATCTTTGCTTCGTTAAGAAATTTTTGTCTGTCTTTTATCCATTTCATAGTAATTTATATATTAAATTTAATTTAGTAAAAACCCATTTTATGAGTTTAATTTTCTGTATATATTAATATCTAAACATTTAATAATGTATTCCATATAAGAAATAAAAAATAAAACATGAATAAAAAGACAATTCTATTATTAATTACAATTTTAGTATTTTCTATTATGGGTGGTGTTATCTGGAGTTACTTTACTTACGGTGATAATGGAACACGATTCGTTAGAAAGAATGCTAACTCAGTTGAAGCTCAATCTGATATGGATGCTATGAATAAAGCTTTATCTATTATGAGAGAGAAAGGATGTACTGATCCAGCAAGTTGGTACTATCAAGGTGCTATGCACTGGATTCCAGATTCAATTGGTAAAAATCCTTTATGTGAATCATATAGTACTGTAGCTGACTTAAAAGAAGCTTGGGATAACTGCACACATTCACCTTCTGGAAAAGAAAAAATTCACTTCTTAGTTTGGCACAGACTTTATATCTGGCATTTCGAGAAGTTAGTTAGAAAATTATCAGGTAAGAAAGACTTTGCACTTCCTTATTGGGGTTATACAAACAACAATGCTTCTGATAAAATGATGCCTGCTTTACTTAGAGATTCAAAATCATCTTTATACGAATCTTGTAGATTTGATAGTATAAATAATGGTTTCCCTATTTCTGGCGAAATCGAAAGAGCATTAGATATGACTAAGTTGATGTCTTATACAGACTATTATACTTTTTGTATGAATATCAACGCAGCTCCACACGGAGCAATGCACGATTATATTGGTGCTGGTAACGATACAACTGGTAAACTTCAGTTTAATAATCCTATCACTGGTACTATTACTAACACAGGTTTAATGGGTTGGGTTCCAACAGCCGGTTTCGATCCAGTTTTCTGGTTACATCACTCTAACATTGATAGAGTATGGCAACAATGGACTAACTCTGAAAATGGTAAAATGATTACCTTAGAAGAGTTGAAGTCTGTAGAATGGCCTTATGTTTTCTTTGATGAGAATGGTAAGAAAGTTGAATATACTATGGAAGAAGTTATTAAAATCATTTATGATATGGACTATGACTTTGACGATACTAAAGTTCAACCTAAATCACAAAACACATTAGTTCAAGCAACTTCTGTTAGAAAAATTGCTGTAATATCTAAAAGTGTTAAAGTTAATAATCACAAGACAGGTCTTAAAGTTGATAGATTATTAACATCTTCAGATGCTTCAACATTTAGTAGAATGAATATGGAAGTCTCTGTATCCTTTAATAAGGTTCCAAGAGGTATATATGAAGTTTACTTAAATGTACCAGCAGGTGAAGTTCCACATCCAAGTAGTAAATACTTTGTTGGGTTTATGAACTTCTTTGGCTTTGATGATAAGACACAAAGTAAGTCTTGTAGAAAAGGATGTTGTACACCATTGAATACAAATGGAATACCTTATACAAACTTCTACTACGAGTTATCAAAAGAGTCTGTTACTTCTGGTGAATACCATGTAACAATCTACAAACACAATCGTGTTAGTTCTGATATGGTTATTGATAACATTACTATTACTGGTAGATAATAACTAAAAATTAATTATTAAAACCCTTTGGTAATACCAAAGGGTTTTTGTATTTTTGTACTTATGAAAAATCTATTGAATTCTGTTTTAGGAAAAACAAAAAAAAAGCAAGTTATTCCACTTGAAGAAATCATCTTTAATGTAGATAACTTTAATATATGGTTTAATCATAAAAATAATCGAGCTGAATATGCCCATCCTGGTATATTTCTCAGAACTGATAAACTATCAGAAAGTCACATTAAAGATTATCTATTGAAATGTTATGGAATTGAAACAGAGGTGTTTTCAAAACCAACACACGAAATGATTTTGACTTTTATACAAGACATTAGAGTAGATTGGATAATCAAATCAAATAAAGAAAATAGACACGAAAGTGTTTACGGATGTTAATTTAAAATAAAATAAAAAATGAAACAATCAATCAGATTATTTAACTTTCAAGGGACTCCAGTTAGTCTTAGTTTATGGTTCTTCTTAATTTTCCTAATGACAACAGTTAGTTATGGAGTTTGTATCTTCATTGCCGTTCTCATTCACGAGTTAGCACACGCTTGGGTAGCAAATCTAAAAGGTTATCAAGTTTATAGTATTCACGTTGATTTATTCTCTGGGTCAGCTGCTATCGATACTAATATGCACGAAAGAGACTCAGTTCCAATTACAGCAGCTGGTCCACTAAGTAACTTATTACTAGCAGTTATTGGATATACTTTAATGGTTTTAGTTCCAGGGATTCCCTATGTGAAAGAATTTGTAACAATAAACACATTCTTATTCATATTTAATATTTTACCAATTTATCCGATGGATGGTGGTCGAATTCTTAAAGATGTTCTTTTTCTTAAAATGAAGAATAGATATAAAGCAAATAGAATTGCTGGATTTACTTCATTGATAACCGCTTCACTTCTTTTAATCTTCTCTCTAATAACAATGAACTTTATAATGGCTTTGTTCTCAGGATACTTCTGTTATCTTTCATTAAAAGGATTAAAGTTGATTAATATATAATTTATAAAATAATAAAATTAAAAATGTTTAATTGGTTTAAAAACCTATTTAAGTCGAAGCCTGTTGTAGTTAGAAAACGTGTTGTTTCTGATGATGAATTCAATGCTATGAGAAGTGCAAAAGAAAAGAAATTAAATTCTATTTTAGAAAAGATTTCTAAAAATAGTTATGATAGTTTATCACAACACGAAAAGAACTTTTTAGATAACTATAAAAATAATCTATGATTAAAATATTCTCCTATGGAACACTTTGTGAGAAAGATGTTCAAATTCGTGAGTTTGGACAAGAATTCTATGTTGAACCACATTTAGATTATATTACTGGATGGGATATAATAAAAGTTAAAATGTATGGTGAATATCAAAAGGTTGCCATTCCAAATGTAAGTTCAAGCTCAACTATAATGGGAGCTATTATTCATATTCCAGAAGAACTGATACATATTGTAGATGAATATGAAGGGTTAGAGTATAAGAGAGTCAACATAAAAACTTTGAGTGAGGTTGATTGTATAATGTATGTAAAAAGATAATTAATAATATGAAATACACAATAGATGTTTCTGGAAAAGGTGGAGAAGCCTTTATTTTCAAATTAAACAAAGAACAATATGAGTTCTTACAAGACAGTGGTGTAGAAGATGATTTGATGGAACACGATGATATCTACAAAACCCTTAAAATAGATGATTATATGGATACCGATCATATTGTATCAGGTCTTTATAATGGTAGTGAGTATATTATGATTACTGTTACTGATGAATCTGGTGATGTTATTTGGCAATCAGATAATGATTTTGAGTTTGAAGAAATAGAGGATATTTATCAATATAATGATGATAATTATTTACTTGTTGAAGATTATCAAAAAGGAAATTTCTTTATATACACTCTTGAAACAGATGAAGAGTTTAATCCTGATTTATTAAGTGCTAAAGTTGTTGAGTTATTGGATGGTAGATCTGAATTAATTACAGACCTAAAGTATAATGGTGAAGAAATGCTAAAAGATTACGGAGATACTGGAAGTAAAGGATTTACTTATATGTTATCATAAAAAAAACCCTCTGAAATTTCAGAGGGTTTTTTTATCACTAAAGTTTTTACTATTAGTTAACACTCTTGTTAAGTTCTGAACCAGCTTTGAAGCGAGCTACGGTCTTAGCAGAGATATTAATAATTTCACCTGTCTTAGGGTTACGACCTTTACGAGCTTCTCTTTGAGAAGTTGTAAATGTTCCAAATCCTACAAGTGTAACTTTCTCACCTTTTGAAAGTGATTCAGATACAGCTGAAACGAAAGCGTTAATAACTTCGTTAGACTTAGACTTTGATAAACCTGTTTCTTTAGCGATTGAATTTGCCAATTCTGTCTTATTCATATCAATTATCTTTTTTTATTACGGAAACCTTTGTTATACCGTATGTTTGTTATATACATAGGCAGGACCTAAGTTTTAAAAAGTTTAGTCAAATTGAAAAATAAATTAAATTTTTATTTATATTTTTTTTGTATATTTGTTGAAATGATATTGCCTAAGAATATACCACATTCAATAAGATGTCCTCATTGTCAACCATTAGATGGTTGGGAAAGTCAGGATGCAAAGTTGGAATGGAGGTTACATCCACATCCTAATGGCACGAAAAGTGAATACTTATCTTATTATTGTGATAAGTGTAAGAATGCTTTTACAACAACCGAGTCAGATACAATATCACTAAGTAGGTATCATTCAAAGAAAAGAAGTTTACTAAGAAAAGAGAAAATAAAAAAATGTATAAAGTAGAGAATTCAATTAAATACAATGACCACTTTGGGTATATTTATGCTGAGACAATCGATATAGATGGTTGGAAAGTTAAAATAGAGCACTTTAGTGATAAAGATTATAGAGGGGAAAAGAGATATTCTTATGAGGTAAAATATCCAGGTGGAATACATGAATCCGGTGGATATGGTGAAGATAATGAAATAGTTTTTTCAACTTTTGATTCAGCATTTGATTCTGCTTTAAGAGTTGTTTGTTACCCGATTGAAGAAAACTTAGATAAGTATAGAGAAATTAAATTAAATATATTATTAGATGTGTAGAAAGCCTTGTAAAGAATGTCCGTGGACTAAAGATAATCCACATAGTATTAAGTTCAGAGATTACTCTGAAAAGATGGAATCTATTGGTAAAATAGAAAACCATTCTTGTCATATGATAAATAAAGATGTGTGGGGTTATAAAACTGAAATAGATAGTAGAAATGTTTGTATTGGTTCGTTAAACTTTAAGGATAAAAAATAATAAAAAGAATATGGAAAAGAAAGAAATTAGAGCATCATTAAATGAGGCAATGTTTACAAATATATGTAAACACGGTTTTATCAAACATCAAAGTACACTTACTGGTACTTATGATATCAGATTTACAAGAGTTGATATGAAACAATTGTGTATAGGCGAAATATTAGAAAAACAAGCAGACGACGCTATCTTAAAATTTGGATTACAAGATATCGGCTCAGAGTTAATCAGAGAAATCGTTAAACGTTCACCTATTTATTCAGACTTAGCACAAGAAATCTAAAATGGAACTAGCATTAATAGTATTGTCTTTGTCAGTACTAATTAGTTTAATCTTTATTGGTAAATTATATTCAAAGAATGTCAGTTTACAAAAAGAAATAACTAATGTGAAATTAGAAGTTGAAAAAACAAAGAAGGCTCAGGAAGATCTTGTATCAATTGACACAGGTGATAGGGCTATCTTACCAGAATATGGTCTAAAAACCATAGATACAAATGAGAATTTTCATGTCACATATGAAGTTGAAATAACTGAAGTATCTATGGATAAGGTTAAAGTAAAAGCGATTGACTTTACATCAAATGATAAGTTTGCTAAAGACCCTAAAAATAAATTATCTATCATTAACTTCTTACAGAATAAGTGGGTATCTAAAAAGGAGATTGAGTTAATTGTGGATGACCAAATGAGAAGAGATCGTAAATTACAACAAATACTAAATTAATATGTCAGTAGTAGAAAAATTAATTTCAGAACAAAACCAATACGATTTGTTCTATAATATTTTACTTTCAATTAAAAGTAAAAACCCAAGTGTTAGTGTAGATGAAGATAAATCAAAAGGTAGGTGTAAGTTAGAATCAAATAGTATTTCAATTACTAAAACAGAAGATTTGAAAACAGATATTTCTTCATTTAATATTAGAATAGAGAGAGAAGAGGTACCAAGATTATTTTCAAAAAATACTTACAAGTATAACATTAGAATTGATGGTAACAATCGTGGCTATTCATCTTTTAATAGAATGAATTTTGGTTCTGAATTAATGTCGAATAGATGTTCAAAAGTAATTGGTGATATCTTTGATTATCTTTTTGATATCGAAGAACAAAGAAAAATTGACCAAACAAATAATACAGTTTTAGATATAATAAATGATATTTCAACAACTGTTGATAAAGCTTACAGGCGAGATAATAAAATAGACGAAGTATTAAACTAAATAATAAACAACTAATATAATAAATATGAATAACGGAAAAGAATTTCAAAAATATGCCTTGAGTGAAGGCATTTCATCACTTAACTTACACTATTTCGAGAAAAACTTAGAGAATAGTATGACACCATATATTCTTGAAGAAAGAGAAATGCGTGTAACTCAAATGGATATCTTCTCTCGTTTAATGAGAGATCGTATTTTGTGGGTAGCCGGTGTTGTTAACGACAATATGTCAACTATTGTTCAAGCACAGTTAATGTTCTTGGATAACTTAAACAACAACGACATCACAATGCACGTTGATTCTCCAGGTGGCTCAGTTAAATCTGGTTTATCTATGGTAGACGTAATGAGATATATCAAATCTGATGTAGCAACTATCAACACTGGTATGGCAGCATCAATGGGTTCTATCCTGTTATCATCTGGTACAAAAGGGAAACGTTCTTCATTGAACTTTTCCAAAGTAATGATTCACCAAGTTAGTTCTGGTGCTCAAGGACACGTTCAAGATAATCGTATCTCACAAATGGAGTCTGA
>ENA-OSIY01001007-OSIY01001007.1-marine-metagenome-genome-assembly--contig:-NODE-1007-length-15408-cov-40.625204_pt1 | contig 15408 bp, 9 predicted proteins | sample MGYA00237884_ERZ534233 | MGnify/ENA primary metagenome ERZ534233 (study PRJEB26412, sample SAMN06343840) | marine metagenome | isolation source: estuarine water | place: USA: Columbia River Estuary... | reverse complement strand
GTTCGTCGTGTTGCTCGCGCCGTTGACAAGGCTTTCTTGTTAGGTGCAGGTTCCGGTTCTGATCCTGTTAAAGGATTGTCAATCTGGGCTGCTAACACTACTGCCACTGGTAACACTGTTGCCGCTGGTTTGAACGTTGCTAAATTGCGCACATTGCGTCAAGGTCTTGGTGCTTGGGGTCTCGATCCCGCAGAAGTAATTTATATCGTTAATACCGATGTTTATTACCAATTGCTGGAAGACACAACCTTCCAAACCATGAACCAAGTTGGTACACAAGCTACACTGTTAACCGGTCAAATCGGTCAAATCGGTGGAAGCCCAGTGTTGGTTTCTGCAGAGTTCGCATCCCCAGGTACTGGTGTTGCAGGAGCTATTGCTGTTAACCCAGGCAACTTTATTGTTGGTAATCAGCGCGGTCTCCGTATCGATACCCAAGAATTGGTTGAAACACAGCGTCGCGTTATGGTGGCTAGCCTCCGTACCGGTATGACACGTGTTACTACTAACTTAGGTAACGCTGTTACAGCTCACAAGTACACAGCATCTTAATTTGATGATGTAATTGTTAACAAGACCCTTCGGGGTCTTGTTTTATAAAGGTATTCGGTGCCTTTATAAAACAAGCGAGGTAAACATGGGATTAAATCTTACAACAAAAGCAGACTATAAAACCTATGCTGGAATTAAAAGTACTAATGACGACGCTGCTATTGATTTTATCATTCCAAAAGTTTCGGACTTAGTAAAAAATTACTGTAATAGAACATTTGTAGATTATTGGGAAACACCCAAAGTCGAAATCTTTAACGGCGGAGTTAAAAGGTTTATTTTAGCGGAAACACCTGTAGTTGCTATTAGTAGCGTTCAAGGAAGCACTGACTACGGTCAAACATATACTGCCTTAACACAATATACAGAATGGGTACTAGAAGATAATACAATACTAAGTTTAGATGGTACTGGTTATTTTCCTAAATTAATTAAAGGCTACAAAGTAACATATACCGCAGGATATAACGACGTACCTAATGACTTAGAGCTAGCAATACTAGACTTAATAAGCTATTACCGTAAAGCTAATAGCGCAGTGCACAGTACTCGCGATATGACGCCAAACACTGCACAAGTTACTTATATAAGTAGCACTAATCTCCCCTCACATATTAAGCGCATACTAGATTTACATAAATCGGACTATACATGAGCGCAGAAGCTTTTAGACGTACCTTAAATAAAATACCTGAATTAAAACAGTGGGCAGAAGGCAAAAGAGATACTAGTTCTATTATTTCTCAGAATCGAGAGTCTAGCAGACCCGAGGTAGAAAGATCGAGTGTAGATTTAATCATACCACTAAATCAACTTTCTAGTATATTAGGTAACACTACTGCTACTGCTATATTTAATGAGATAAAGTCTGGTAAATATTTACAAGTGCCTGACGCTGTAGTTTATCATAATACTGCAGGTCAAGAAACAGTTATATTTCAAGGTGTAAATTTTAGAAGTTTAAATACCAAAGTAGCAGGTTACTTACAACAAATAGCCGTAGATGCTGGTGCACAAAATGCTGAAAATGTTTCTGAAACAGTACTAGAGCAGATAAACAAGCGAAAGTACGATAAAGGCCATGTATATGGATGGGCTAATACTCTACTGCAACGAACAAAAGGCAGTATTGGTGAGACATTAAAAGACCCTAGACGACAAGTGCCCGCAGCACAGGTTGAAAAAGAACTAACTGCTCTAAATGGCTTTATAGATACACTACTGGATATTTTAGAAGAATACGACGAAGTTACTAGTGATATTAAAGGTTTAAAAACTAAATTAGGTGCTAAGTATCGTAAAACCGACTCTAGTTGGCTTATTGAATGGCAAGGCAGAGCAGAACAACAGGCAGCTGGTAGTAAAGTAGCTACAGTAGTTGGTAGAGAAAATACAGGTATTCGCGGATTCTTAAAACAAGTAGGTTACAGTAATCAAAGCTTAGTAGAAAAAGCCATAGACAGTATGGTAGATGGTTTTATTAAACAAGGCCTAGTAGCCGAAGGCTCACAGAGTTTAGTAGAGTTAGAATCTTCGCCTGCTATTGTAAAACTAATAGAAGATAGATTAGTTGCTACCATTAGTGGCAAGAAACGAAAACTAAAAAGCGAATACACAGGAACAATAGGCGGACTACCTGAGTTAACTGCTAGAAACGTTGTAGGTGCTGCTAAAGCTAAGGCAGACATTCAAAGAACTAAAGCAGAGTTAAAAAATCTAAAACAAAAAGTCACTAAGGCGAAACGAGAAGTAAAAAAGCAAGCACTGCCAGAAACAGTAAATTTAGTAAATCTACTTGCTATTTTAAATTCTCAGATACAAGACGTAGTTAGCGCTAATATGGGCGATGGAAGTAGAAAAGATATACTTAACTATAGAACTGGTAGATTTGCTAGTACAGTTAATATTGATCACTTAACCCAAAGCCGTGACGGTTTAATAAGCGTATTTTATAGTTATATGAAAAATCCATACGCAACTTTTAGTGCTGGCGGTAAACAAGACAGGCCAAAAACCCGTGACCCTAAATTACTTATTGGTAAGTCTATACGGGATATTGCGTCCCAGGTAGTGGCTAATAAATTAAGGGCTATATCAGTATGAGTAAAAGAAATAGCATTACAAAAGCACTAGCTGAAAAATTAAAAACAATTAATGGAACAGCTCCTTATACAACTAATTTGTTTAACAATAGTTATGCAAAACTAAAATTTTGGGATGAAATCCAGGATTTTCCTGCTGTATATCTTGTACCAGGTACTGAAGTACGTGAATATCATCCAGCAAATTTTACTTGGTGTTATTTGAATATTTCAATCAAGGTTTATGTTAGAGATCAAGACGATACTCAGAGCCAACTAGAAACCCTACTGCGCGATTTAGAAACATGTATCAATAATAATCGCGCACTAGTCTATGATCAAGCTAACGGCTTGGTAACGACTGAAATATTAATTCAGTCTATAATGACCGACGAAGGGCTACTAGTTCCTTATGGTGTCGGAGAGATGAACTTACAAGTGCGATACGCACTACAATAACGTTACCGGCACCAAAACAGATAAATGTCTAGTAGGTGTGCCTTACGTTTTAACCACAAGGAAATAAAATATGGCATTTAATTTAATTCGTAATAGTCGCGTATTTTACACAAGCAATGTAGACACAGTTACAGGTGCAGTTAAAAGTACGGGATTTACTACAGCTAATACCCGCGAAATTCAAGTTTTGGAAGGATTCTCATTCTCTCAAAATACTACTTCAGAAACAATCACATTAAACGAAGCCGGTGCAACACCAGTTCGTGGACAACGTAGTTTTAATACTGCACTGGATCCAGTTGATTTCTCATTTACAACTTATATGCGTCCAGCAGATACTGGTACTAATATTAGCTGCGAAGAAGCTGTTTTGTGGAACGCAATGTTCTCGGCTAAAGAAATTGGTGACGCCGCTGCCGCTTGGACAGATGGCTCTACTAAAGCTGACTGCGTAGTTACTAATTCAGACAAGCACCAATTGTTGCCGTTTGGTATGATTATTGTAGTTGACGCTACAACTTTTGTTATTGATAACTGTGTGTTAAACACAGCAACTATCGATTTTGGTCTTGACGCTATTGCTTCAGTGCAGTGGGCAGGACAAGGTGGTGTGTTACGCCAAATCACTAACCCAACAATCGGCTCTGGAGCATTAACTGGTTCACTTACCGGCAATTTCTTGGTTAAAAACACAACTGCCCCTTATATTGCTAACAAACTAAGCGTTGTTACTTTAGATGAAGGTATTGCTGAAGGCGGTACAAGTTACACTGTGCCAATTACTGGCGGTACCTTAACAATCAGTAACAATGTTACTTATTTGACTCCTGCTAACTTGGCAACAGTTAACAAGCCTGTTACTTATTTTACAAGTACACGCTCTATTACTGGTAGCTTAAACGCTTACTTGCGTACAGGTACAGGCAGCAGCCCTTTATTTACGGCTGACTTAATGAGTTCTATGTTGACTAACTCTGCAACCGCTATTAGCCCTGCTTTCTTTATGAAAATATCGGTTGGTGGTACTGGTAGTACTAAAGTTGACTTTACAATGCCTGGTGTTGTGTTAACAATCCCAACAGTTAATGCTGAACAAGTTGTTTCAACAACTATTAACTTTACGGCTCAAGGTACTGCAAGTGGAGCGTTTGATATCGGTGTAGCCAATGAACTGGCCATCGCTTATACAACCCCTAACGCAGCCTAATAAACTGATCTGGGCTAAGCATGGTGCTTAGCCCATTGTATTCACAAATAATAAAAATATGTCTGAAATTTCTTTAAAATCCCTTTTAGTTCCAAGTAAATCTGTTGAAGTTGAATATCCAGGCATGCCTGGCTTCAAAGTCAATCTTGCATTTTTAAGCCGCGAAACACTGCTTAACATTCGCAAGAAATCAACAAAAACTTCCTTTAAAAATCGTCAAGCCACAGAAGAGTTTAACGAAGACTTGTTCTTGCAACTCTATGTTGAAGCAGCCGTTAAAGGTTGGACAGGACTTAAATTATCTTATCTTGAACAACTTGCTCCTGTTGATTTAACAGGGCAAAAACCTGATGATGAACTAGGTTTTACTTCTGAAAACGCACTGTATTTGATGAAAAACTCAAGTAACTTTGACGGCTTTATTAGTGAACAGGTCTCAGATTTGGGAAACTTTTCGAAGAGCAACTAAGTCGAGTTACTGGGTTGCTCACAAATTATATGCAAAATAACAGTGTTGCAATGTCAAAAGAAGCATACTTTGAAATGTGTGAAGCTTTAGGCAATGAACCAACGGATAGCGAAATTCCTGTGGAGTTTGAAGACTTTCCGCTGGAAGTTCAACAAGCACTAATTGCATATAGGATGCTTCGAGATGAGTGGGATTCAATGAATGGTATTTACTTAGGTAAATCACTAATCGGTATTTCAGAAGTTTTAGAAGCTACAGAAATTGATCAAGAAGATAGAAAGTTTATAACTATGCTTGTACGCACCATAGACGGTGTAAGAATACAAGAGATCAATAATAAACAAAAACTTGAAAAGCCCGCTAAGTAATTTAGTGGGCTTTTTTATGCTTTGAAATTTTAGATATTGACAATTTTGACCATATGTGCTATAATGGTCCTAATGAAAAATATCTAAATTTTTTAATAATGCCACTTAACCATTCAAGGAGGGGGCTTAATGTCAAAAATAACTGTAGGCTTTGAGCTAAAAGACGCAACAAAGTCGGTTGACGGAGTAGATGCTTCAGGCAAACGCTTAAATAAAACACTTGAGCGTACTCAAGAGTTAATGAAGGGTACTAGAGGCGGAGGTGGAACAAGAGCAGCAGCTGCTGCGTTTGGTCAAACCGAATATAATACAGCTCGTGGAACTGTAGGCACAGGTGCAAGCGGTCGTGATTTTGCAAAGCAGTCGCGCGAACTAGACGGCTTAGTTCGTTTATATGCTGTGTATGCTGCTAATATATTTGCTGCAGGTGCTGCTTTTCGCGCACTTAGCGAAGCTATGAATACCACAAACATGATTGCTGGTTTAAACCAACTAGGTGCTGCCAGCGGTGTAGCCATGGGCGGTTTAGCAAAACGCTTTTCAGAAGCTAGTGGTGGAGCTATTAGCTTACGTGAATCTATGGAAGCAACAGCAAAAGCAGTTTCCAGTGGATTGTCACAAGCACAATTTTTAAAACTGGGTGATGTTGCTAAGAAAGCGTCACAAGCCTTAGGTGTTAATATGTCTGATGCCGTTAGTCGTTTGACTCGCGGTATTACAAAGCTTGAGCCTGAATTGTTAGACGAATTGGGTATCTTTACTAAAGTTGGTAAAGCTACTGAAGATTATGCACGTGCTATTGGTAAACCAGTTTCAGCACTAACTGACTTTGAAAAACGCCAAGCTTTTGCTAATGCAGTACTTGAAGAAGGTGCAAAGAAATTTGGACAAATTGATATTCCTACTAATCCTTATGATAAGTTATTAGCTACCCTAAAGAATGTAGCACAAGCAGGATTAGAAATTGTAAATAATGTACTAGGTCCTTTTGCAAAATTATTATCTAATAATACTGGCTTGTTAGTAGGTGTTATAGGTTTAATTGGTGCTAAAATTGTAAAAGATGCGCTGCCCGCTATTGGGCAATGGCGATCAGGATTAAAAGACGCAGCAGATGAAGCTCGTAAACGTAGTTCAGATATTGCTGCAAGTTTTGGTGAAGGCTTTGTTGATCGTACTAATGCAGCTTTTAAAGTACCTGAATTACAAGCTAATCTAAAGAAGTCTGAAGAAGCGTACCGTGCTAGTCGTGTCAAAATGGCACAGATGGATACTGATCTTTCTAAGAAACTACGCGGTTCAGGTCCTGGTACAGACGATAAAAGTTTAAGAGCAGAACAAACTCGATACAGTAAAGAAATAAATGCACTAAGACGTCAAGGCTTAGATATTAATAATGCTCAAATTTTAGCACTTCAAAAAGAACGAGCCGTAGTCCTTGCTTTACGCAATGATATGAAAGCACTTAATGCCGCTCAAGACGCTTCTTTAAATAAAGCAAGCGGTGGTAGCATGTTTGAAAGAGTTGGAGATTTTCTTCGTGCTAGTGCTGCCAAAGGTGCCAGAGATAAATCCACACGATTAGACATATTAGAGAACGTAAGCAGAAATCAAACAGAACAAGGATTTGGCCCTGCTATTGGCCTGATGATGAAAGATCTTGATAAACTGCCTGGTAAGTTTCAAAAAGTACGAACAGGTATAGCAGGAATTGTTATTGCAGGTGCAGGTTCAATTGGCACAGCAATATCAGGCCTAAGCCGATTCTTAGGACCTGTAGGTATTGGCTTGTCGGTACTAACCGCTGCACTCCCACTATTTAGAAGCAACGAAGAAGACGCAGCGCGTTTTGCAAGTTCATTAGATTTATTAAAAGAAAACTCAGAAAATGCTTTTCGAGTATTAGAGCGTTTAAGCAAATTAGATCCGCTAGAACGAATTTCTGTAGATAATATATTTGCTAAAGGAACAGCTCTTGAAAGCTTAGGTACTAGTATGTCTAAAGCTTTCACAGATATTGAAACAGAAATAAAGAACCGCAATTGGGCAGACAGTACAATTAACTTTTTAGCAAGTATTATAGGCCGTAGCTCAGAGCAGTTATTAGCAAAACAAATAAGTGGCTCATTAGAGAATGCTATAAAATTATCTGCTAATGGTACCGCTATACAGCAAGAAATTGCAAAGCTATTAGAGCTACCTGCCGAATCTTCTTTAAAAGCAATTGAACAAGCTTTAGTTAACTCTAGCCCTGCTATAAGAGGTGCTGTTGCTAAAGTTATAGAAGACTCAGGTAAAAAAGCAGTAGCTTCTGCAGGTTCTCTTAAAACCTTTAGAGAAGGCTTAGCAGAAAGCAGTAAGATTTATCAAGATCTTATAAATACTACTAAAAATGCTACACCACTAACTAAGTTTGCAGAAGAAAGCACAAAAAAGATCTTAGAATTAAATAATGCATTAGAAGGTGCAAATTTACCAGAAAAGCTTACTGAATTAACTAGACTTAGTACAGATATTAATTTTTTACAACTATTTCCCCTAGAAGCTGCAAAGAATATATTATCAACTTCAGGTGAGTTAAAAACTCTTAGTATAGAATTAGCAGAAGTAGAACGTAGGCAGACACTATACAACAATGCTATAATTGATCAACAAGCTATTCTAAATAAATATGCTGGCCGTCGTAGAGATAGTCTTACTGGTATTGCGGCCACAGAATTTGAACAAGCTAAAGATGCCGTAAAGCGTCTTAAAGAAGCAAATACTGGACTAGATACTACAAGAAATACTATTGGCATTTCACTACAGAGTGCTCAAGCAAAATTTTCAACTGCAATGAGAGAAGGTTTATTAGCTAATATTGACACTTTTACCTCAAACTTAGTCGCTGCAGCAGCAAAAGCTGGTCTAGAACTTCAGAAAGCAGCATTAGGCGGTGTAGCAGATCCTGTATTAAAAGCAGAAATTCAACAGAGAATTGATCTTGAAGCAATTAAGATAGATAGAAGTTTACTAAAAGTGCAGATGAGCTTAATAGACTCTACTGATAACTTACGCTTAGCTATACTGGAATCTGCTTTTGAAAGCAAGTTAAGAGACAGAGGTCTTTCAGGATTAGAAGGCGGTGATCTTGAAAATGCAATACTTCGCAATCCTGCTAACAGAGATTTGGCAGACGACAGAAGACTTATTACTAGTATTAAAGAAAATAGAGGAAAAACTCTTACTCAACTACGTGCTGAAACTGCATCCGCTGGCCGTGACACAGGCCAGCTTGGTGGCATTGCTCCAGCAAGCACTTTGAGAGGTTTAAGCGAAGTTGTGGGCTCAGCTCAAGCACGTGCAGCGGTACAACAACAACTGCAAGCGTTAGATAATACAGAAAAAATGGTTGATTTAAAAACTAAACTTGACAAACTTGATGGTGAAAGTTTTAACAAGTTAAAAGAGCTGGGAGATCAGCAACGAAAAATTGACCAAGATCAAGCAGCACTTGCAGCTAAAAAAGAATCAATGACTGAAGCTGCTTTTAACACAGATAATGAAGCTTTTACACTGCAAAAATCAAAACTCGCTATTCAAATAGAAAGCGAAAAATCTAGCGTAGCAGTAAAGAAAGCAGAAGCGGTCCAAGGACTCTTGCTGTCAGAAGAAGCTAAAAAGAATTTAGAATATGTCAAACAAAATGCTGATATAGCAAAAGGATTGACCAAAGAAGAGCGAGATCAAGCAGATGCTGCAGCAAGAAAACTTACAAGCGTTTCATCAGCTTTAGGTATCAAAGACCGCGAAATCAAAACTTCTGAGCAAGCGTTTATTGTTAGTTCTGCTGCTTTAGACAAAGAAATCTCAATCAATAAGATAGCCCAAGATAATTTAACTTTGCAGGGTCAACTGGGCCTGCTTGATGATGAGTCTTTAAGAACGAAATTAAACATATTAAAAGTCGAAGAGGCAAAACTAGAGCAAACCAAGCAATTAAGTGCAGCTCAACGTGCATACAATCAAGAAATTGAAAAATTAGACCGTGATAAAGCTGCAGCAGGTGGAACTTATGTAGGTCAGAGAAAAACAGATGACGAGACAGCACGTGCACGACTATTAGAAAATCTAGGGGCTCAAAGAGCCGCAATTTTATTAGTAACAGAAGCACAGATTAAAAGTGCAGAGAGTCTAAGAGACACAACAAATAGGCAGTTAGCCTACACTGAGTTATTTAAAAACGCATTTAAAGGCATGGAAGACGCTATTGTTAACTTTACTAAAACTGGTAAACTAAGTTTCAAAGACATGATTAACAGTTTTATTGAAGGTTTGTTACGTTATGAAATTCAGCAGCAACAAATAGCACTATTTTCAGGCATGGGGGGTGTTGGTGGTCTTGCCAAGTTGTTTATAGGAGCACTCGGTTTAAGTACTGGATCTACACCTTTCGGAGGAAGCGTAGTTGGAGGAACTTACGGAGGTGCCGCTAACGGTGCGGTATTTGATGGTGGGCTTACTAAATTTGCAAAAGGTGGTGCTTTTACTAACTCAATAGTTACTGAGCCAACTTTATTCAAATTTGCTAAAGGTGGTGGTTTAATGGGTGAAGCAGGGCCTGAAGCTATTATGCCACTACATCGCGGAACAGATGGAAGTCTGGGTGTTCGTGGCGGTAGTGGCGGTAATGTTGATGTAGTTGTAAATAACTACGGATCAGAAAAAGCAAAAACCAAAGAAACTGTAGATTCACGTGGAAACCGTCGTATCGAAGTAATAATTGGAGATATTGTAGCAGGCGAATTAAATCGTTCAGGCTCAAATACTCAGCAAGCAATGACAGCCAGCTATGGTTCATCGCCACTAGTGGCAAGGAGATAATAAATGGCACTATTACTATGGCCTACAACACTTCCGCAAGTGCCACAAAAAGGCTTTACTGAATCAATTGGAATTAATGTTTTACGTTCACAAACAGATGCTGGCCCTGCAAAACAAAGACGCAGGGCTAGTCGTCCTAATGAAATGAACTTAAGCTTTTTAATGACCACCGCTCAAACACAAACACTAGAAGCTTTTATTAAAAATTTACCTACTGCTGTTCCTCCCGGAATTAGCGGTACTAATCGTTTTATTTTTCCACATCCACGAATTCTTGGTACAAACATAGAAGTACGAATAGTACCAGGCAGTGGGGGTGAGTTTTTTAACTTACAGTATGTTGCACCTGGTTATTGGTCTACTAGCCTTAAATTTGAAGTGATGCCATGAGTAGACTAAATAGTTTATCCCAATCAGCAATCAGAGCAATGTTCGCCTCGGAAACACCCGAGGCATTAATTTTGCTAATTACTATTACTAATCCAGCAGATCCTACGACTCCAGTACGTTTAGCAGACGGCTATACAAATCGTATTGATTCGCTAACCACAGACAATGAAGTTATTTATGGTGTAACTAGTAATGGTAATAACTATATATTTTTGCCTATGGAACTATCACTACCAGGAGAGCAAGAAACAGGTGCAGGGCAGTGTAGTTTAATTTTAAAATTTGTTACTCGTGAAGCTATTGAGTTAATCCGCACACATTTAACAAGCCCAGTTGATGTACAAATTGACTTAGTATTAGCTAGTAGCCCAAATACCGTTGAGACCAGCTTTTCAGGATTTAAAATAACCAATGTGACATATAATGCAGATCAAATTACATTTGACCTAAACATGGTTAGCCTTAGTCGTGAACCCTTTCCTAGCTTTACGTTTACTCCAGCCAACTTTCCAGGATTATTCTAATGAAGTATAATAAATATATTGGATTACCTTATGCTGCCAATGGCAGAGATGAAAGCGGAATTGACTGCTGGGGATTAGTGCGCTTATTTTATAAGCAAGAATATAGTATTGAATTGCCCAGCTATACTGAAGAGTATGCTGGTGCTTACGATACTCGTATTCTTGGCATGATGGATCTTTATAAAAATAATTGGGCACAAGTCGCTCAGCCTGAAGTCGGCTCTGTTATAGTATTCAATATATTAGGTGAACCTTTTCACGTAGGCATTTATATTGGTGATGATAAGTTTATCCATGCTCGCGATGGTATGGATAGCGTTGTAGAGTCTGTAAATAGTCCACGTTGGGCTAAACGTATTGAAGGCTATTACAAGTACGCTACGCAACCACAGGTTCAACTAGTTGGAAAGCCACACCCGTTTAAACAAACAAGTTATTTAGAATTAGCAATTCCTGGTTCTACATTAGCAGATGTATCACAAAATTTAATCACAACATATAAAATAAGTGATCGTTTTGCTAAAAACTTAATCTTATTCTTAAATGGCGAGAAAGTACCCCAGTCTGAATGGAATACTACGCGTGTACAAGCAGGACAAGAAATTGTCTATAAAGTAGTACCAGAAGGTAAAACTGTAACACGTTTAATACTTACGCTTGTAGTAATTTATGTAGCTACTCAATTTGGTCCAGGTGTAGGCGAATTTCTTGGCATGACTGAAACAGTTGCCGGCGTAGAAACTGTTACTACTGCAGGTAAAATTGTTGGTACTATGGCTATTAATATGGCAGGTATGGCACTTATTAATGCCGCCTTCCCTATCCGCCCATTAACTGGAAAAGATCCAGGCAGCACAGCGCCTGTTAATGCTTTTAACGGTGCATCTAATCAAGCTAATCGCTACGGGGCTATTCCAGTTGTATTAGGTAAAATGCGTTCAACTGCTATGTTGGGTGCTGTTCCTTATATTGAAACCTTAACAGATACAAGTGTATTGAATTTATCACTTGTGTGGGGTTTTGGTCCGCTACAGGTTGACGATATTCGTGTAGGCGCTAAAACTTTAAAAGAAATTTATTTTACTAACCAAGCTTCAACAGCTCAAGAACATCCAGTTCCTGTTACGCTAAACGGATACCCACAAGAAAATATTGCGGCTTTTGACGCGTTGTATCCAAGCGATGTAGAACAACAATTCCCACAAATTGAATTAGTTAATAACGCCACAGACGGTAACCCTCCTGCAATCATTACCCTAGAAAATTATGCAGAAGATATTGATGTTGCTTTTACCTTTCCAGAAGGTATGCGTAAAATTAGTGCTAAAGATGGTAGCATAAGTGAAGCAACTTGCGGCATAGAAGTTCGATTACGTAAAGTAGGCGAAACTACTTGGGGCACAGTACCCTTATACCGATTAGGTAATTACAGTGATAGTAGCCTTAACCAATCTGCTTTTTCAACAGTATTAGTTGGAGCACCCGTTATAACTGATAGTAACGGCGACGCTGTTAGTCTTTATAAGTTCTATACTCTTGCTATGTCCCCTGGTGGAGGCATTGTTGTTTTTGACGGCTCAGCAACAGACAGTATATCTAGTGATCCCAGTAATTATTTAAAAACACTGTATACACAACAATCTTATGCAGCTTTTGTAAGTAGCTCTGGTACTTATAGTAGACTCCCGCAAATCCCAAATGGTTATCGTAAATTATATACCTTGTGTTTTTATGGAGATTCATATCTGCCAGATCAAACTGTGTCACATATAAGTTCCAGCCAGGTAGTAGGTTTAGATCTTACAAGCGTTACTCGCAATCCACAAACAGATGCTGCAGGCAATATTGTTTATGATAGTGATAATAATCAACTGCCTACTAATAGCTGGACAGTAAATATTGAAGCGGGTAGATTTATTGAAACTAGCCCTTTGGTAGCAGGCCAACCGCAAACAATATTTAATGCTACACAGTTTTCAGGTGTAATTTCAGCAGGAGCATATGGTGATGTTTGGAGTGATCTTTTAAACCAGTACAGTGTTTGGAATTCTGCTGGAGGTGTAACTTTTGACAAGACTGCGCCAAGCATTGTATTTCCTTATACTGGATACTACGAAATCCAAGCAAGCTCTGATAATAGCGGAGCTGTATTTATTGACGGAGCAAAGTTAATAACAATACCAGATAATGGTTATGGTTCCGTTGCTAAAAATTGGTATTACGCAGAAGCTGGAAGTACTCATTCAATTAGAATGACTGTTACTAACACCGGCGGTCCCGGCGGTGCTGCGCTTGTTATTAGCTATACTGCCAATGCCGGTCTTAATATTGCTGGAACTGCTGGAACTGAAATAGTTTTTGGACAAGGCGGCTTATTTTCAATGAGAAAAGATGCTTTTAACTTTGTATACAAGATTAAAGGTTTACCACGAGACAGGTATCAGTTGCGTATAATTAGGACTAACAATGATGTAACTGAAAAAGATGAAGATAAAGATAATCGCTACTATTCTAAAGCTATATTATATGGAGTTGTTGGTTATAACAAACAAGAATTAGATGGAAGTGGTAATCTAAAGCCTATTCGTGTAGTAAAAAATCCAACTAACTCTTACTTAGCAAGAACATTTATAAGATTACAAAGCACCAATAAAATAAATGGTAGTTTAGAAGGAGTAAACGCTCTTGTACAAACAATTGCGCCTGTTCTAAATCGAACTAATAATAAGTGGAATTTGGTAGAACCTACTAATAATCCTGCAGCACTATTCTTATACGTGTTAATGCACCCAGCAAATGCCTACAGAGTTGCAGATAATATTACTGATGCTGCAAATTATGTAGATTTAAATACATTAGCTGAGTGGTATAAATTTTGTCATCCAATGACTTATGCAAACAACAAATACACAAAAGACAGTACTAAACCTTGGTTAAGTTACAATGCTATACTCACTAGCGTTGCTAGTGTTATGGATGTGTTAAAAGACATTTGTTCCGCTGGTAAAGCTAGCCCAAATTACATCGACGGTAAATGGACAGTGGTTATCGATAAACCACGCTCTGGGGTAGTTCAACACTTTACTCCACATAATAGCTGGGGTTTTGAGTCTACAAAAATACTTCCACGCATACCCGATGCTTTCCGTATTACTATTGCTGATGAAGAAAAAGGTTATCAAGCAAACGAGTATCGTGTATATAATATAGGTAAAAATGAAGCTAATGCTGAATTATTTGAAGAAATCAGTTTACCTGGTGTAACTAATTTTGCTCAAGCAAAACATATTGCTCAATGGCATATGGCGCAGCTAAAATTGCGCCCAGAAATGTATTCATTAAACGTAGACTTTGAGTACCTAGTATGTAATCGTGGAGATGTAGTACGTGTTACTCACGATGTTCCACTCTGGGGTGCTGGCAGTGGACGTATCAAAGCTTGTCAAGTATCTAGTATAAATATATCTTTAACGGAAGATATTTATTTAGAAGCTGGTAAGTCTTATAATATTCGAGTCAGAACTAATACTGGTGCTAGTGTGTTGAAAAGTTTAACCACAATTTCAACAACTGGTTACTATGATATTATTAGCCTAACTAGTCCAATAACACTTGTTGATAATATAAATCCTGACGATTTATTTATGTTAGGTGAAGTTAGTAAAGAGTCACAAGAATTAGTGGTATTAAGCATAGAGACTTCTAGTAATGTAAGTGCAAAACTTACACTAGCAGACTATTCACCACAAATTTATACTGCGGATTTATCTGGGTATTTAGGATATAACTCAAACATTACAAGCGTTGCTAATTATTTAGTTAATTCAATTATTAATGAAGCACCAACTATTGTTTCCGTTAACAGTGATAGCGCTATTAGTGAGCAAATTACTAACGGAACTTATACGAATAATGCTATTGTTAGTTATACTAATGCTCCTGGCTTGAGTAAAAGTGCTGAACGCCTACAATTACAAGTAGTACCTGGTGACGTAATGTTTGATACTGGTTCTCCTTCATATTACGCATTAAAAGATTCTTCAAGTATTAGTGTACAACAACTTATTTCAGGCATAATTTATAAAGCTAGAGCTAGATATACTAATAGCGAAGCTACTATTGTAGGGCCTTGGTCTGAAACTTTTTGGTTTACAAATGGTGGAAAAACCGTTAACGGATCAGTCGCACCGTTATTAACCCTAGATTTAGATCGTACTTTTGTTGTTGCAAAACCAAATACTACACTACAAACACCTGATTTTTTAACTTATGAGTACAGATTGTACAAAGATACTGGCACAGAAGATTTCTGGGAATTAACTCCAAATACAACAAATAATATCAAAGTTATAAAGAGTACTGGCGATGCTAGGTTTGATCTTCGTGAACAGCCAAGGCCACGACTTTCAGCAGACGGAGTTACTTACCGAGTGGCTTGCAGAGCATTAGATAAACAAGGTAATTATAGTACTACAAGTACTCTAGGAACAATAGT
>ENA-OSIY01001006-OSIY01001006.1-marine-metagenome-genome-assembly--contig:-NODE-1006-length-15414-cov-5.749690_pt1 | contig 15414 bp, 20 predicted proteins | sample MGYA00237884_ERZ534233 | MGnify/ENA primary metagenome ERZ534233 (study PRJEB26412, sample SAMN06343840) | marine metagenome | isolation source: estuarine water | place: USA: Columbia River Estuary... | reverse complement strand
CCCTGTTGATCACCCACATGGTGGTGGTGAAGGTCGTACCTCTGGTGGCCGTCATCCTGTTTCACCTTGGGGCGTTCCAACTAAGGGTAAGAAAACACGTAGTAACAAGCGTACTGATAAATTAATCGTACGTCGTCGTAACAAGTAATAGCGAGGATTCACCATGCCACGTTCTCTCAAGAAGGGTCCATTTATAGACCTACACTTGCTGAAGAAGGTCGAGGCTGCAGTGGAGAAGGGCGAGAAAAAACCAATTAAGACTTGGTCTCGCCGCTCTATGATCATCCCAGATATGATTGGGTTGACCATTGCGGTCCATAACGGTCGTCAACACGTCCCTGTATTTGTCAGTGACGAGATGGTTGGCCATAAATTGGGCGAATTTGCTCCAACGCGTACTTACCGTGGCCATGTCGCGGATAAGAAAGCCAAGAGATAGGAATTAGATTATGGAAGCTTTTGCTAAACATCGTCATGCTCGTACCTCTGCTCAAAAGGCTCGCTTGGTAGCAGATCAAATTCGTGGTTTACACGTTGAAAAGGCTCTTGAGGTGCTGTCTTACAGCCCTAAAAAAGGCGCCGATCTAGTCAAGAAAGTACTAGAGTCAGCGATTGCGAACGCCGAACATAACGAAGGTGCAGATATCGACGAGTTGTCAGTATCTAAAATCTTTGTTGACGAAGGTCCAACTATGAAGCGTATCAAGCCTCGAGCCAAAGGCCGTGCTGATCGTATATTTAAGCGTAGCAGTCACATCACTGTTGTTGTGTCTGATAACTAGGAGAAAGTAATGGGACAGAAGGTACATCCTACAGGTATACGCCTGGGTATCAGCAAACCATGGACATCTACCTGGTACGCTAATACTGCAGATTATGCAGATAACCTGTTTAATGATCATCAGGTACGTCAGTATCTGACCAAGGCACTTAAGAGTGCTTCACTTTCAAAAATCGTTATAGAACGTCCAGCTAAAAGCATTCGTGTGACTATTCATACTGCTCGCCCTGGTGTTGTTATCGGTAAAAAAGGTGAAGACGTTGAGAAGCTACGTAAGTATGTATCTAAGCTAGCCGGTGTGCCAGCTCAGATCAACATTGCTGAAGTACGCAAGCCTGAATTAGACGGACAACTTGTTGCAGATAGTATTGCTAGCCAATTAGAGCGTCGTGTTATGTTTCGACGTGCTATGAAGCGTGCAGTGCAAAATGCAATGCGAATTGGTGCTAAAGGTATCAAAGTTCAAGTAAGCGGCCGTTTAGGCGGGGCTGAAATTGCGCGTGCCGAATGGTATCGTGAAGGTCGTGTTCCATTGCACACTTTCCGTGCTGACATCGACTATGCAACGTCAGAAGCTGCTACTCAATATGGTATCATTGGCGTTAAAGTATGGATCTTCAAAGGTGAAGTATTAGGTGGCATGCCACTTACTCACGAGCAGCCAGCTGCCGCACCTAAGAAGAAAGGCCGTGCTCCTAAGCGTGAGGGCTAATTATGTTACAACCTAAACGTATGAAGTTTCGTAAAATGCATAAAGGTCGCAACCGTGGTTATGCTACGGGTGACAGTGTAAGTTTCGGAACTTACGGACTTAAATCCGTAGGACGTGGTCGAATGACTGCGCGCCAAATCGAAGCAGCTCGTCGTGCTATGACACGTGCCGTTAAACGTCAAGGTAAAATTTGGATACGAGTTTTCCCTGACAAGCCCATTACTGAGAAGCCTCTAGAAGTGCGTCAAGGTAAAGGTAAAGGTAACGTTGAATACTGGGTATGCCAAATTCAACCGGGTCGTGTGTTATACGAAATGGAAGGTGTTCCAGAAGAAGTAGCACGTGAAGCGTTTGCATTGGCTGCATCCAAGTTGCCCTTTAAAACAACTTTCGTAACTCGGACGGTGATGTAATGAATGCCACAGAACTGAAAGAAAAAAGCGTAGAAGAGTTGAACGCAGAGCTACTTAGTTTGCTCCGTGAACAATTTAACTTGCGTATGCAAGCGAGCACTGGTCAGCTTGAAAAAACTGACGGTCTTCGTAAAGTACGTCGCACTATCGCGCGTGTTAAAACCATTCTGACTGAAAAGGCTGCTGCATAATGACTGAACAAACTAGTCGTACAGTACAAGGTCGTGTGGTCAGCAACAAAATGGAGAAATCCATCACTGTTGTAGTAGAACGTAAAGTGAAGCACCCAATCTATGGGAAATTCATCAAGCGCACTACTAAGCTACACGCACATGACGAGACTAACCAATGTAACGAAGGCGACGTAGTCACAATACGCGAATGTCGTCCTTTGTCTAAGTCCAAAAACTGGATGTTAGTAGACGTTATTACTAAAGCGTAATTGTTTTAGTAAACAAAATTGAAAAGGCGCTAACCGCAATGTTAGCGCCTTTTTCTTTTGCATCTTTAACCTAGGTCCAGCATAAGTAATACGCATAAGACGATGGGCATTAATAGTTTTGTAATGCCGATGATCCCTGCAAGATTTTATTCCATCAGTGAAATTAATGACTTGAGGCTGATATCTAAAACATCCATGCGTTGGCTACAAAACATCTATATCACTATTTCACATTTCTAAAGGGGCAACTCACAGGAATTGTATTTATGGTTTTTTACGGAAATCATTAAAGGGGCTTCTAGGTATAAAGCACTTCATGTTCCTGACTTGAGTCATAATGGTTTGCAGCTGAGAAGACTCATCACTTTAGTATTACCACTTTGGTTGTGTTGCAAAAAACACTGGCTGTTTTTGATAAGTAAAGAAAATGTATCCGCCGGGTTTATATTTCTGTCATCTAATAAAATGCTACGGTTATTGCTGAGCTGAACCCGTTCAACAATTACTGTACTGTTTTGAGTGAATACATTATCTGCGAGTTTTATCGGCTGGCTATTCATCAAGCTGCCTATGGCTTGTTCTAATACACTACGAATTTCAGGTGATGAGTATTCAAGCAATGCAGGGCGTGACTCTTGCGCCTGTATCGTTCTGCAGTTCGTGAGCATTATAGTTACCATGACTAAAACACTCTTAACTTTGTTTATTTTCATCATGCTGTTGGCTCACTAATAGTCGTCAAAATCCTTATCGATTCTAAAAGGGTATTGGGTGTCTGAATAGCAATACCGGTGCCTTGGAGGTTTACTGCTTTTCTCGTTGTTTTGCCGGCAGGTTTATTTTGGATTGGGCATGAGCCAGTTTCTGCAAAACTAATAGCCGATGCTAGTAACGATTCATCCTCGTCGCCGAGCATTTGTGTGAAATCATCAGCTACTCTACAACCCGGTAATTCGTCATCAAATACTGGGCTGTTGACCGGACTAAATCCTTCTGAATATTCCCCAAAATCTTTTGCATTAACGCCTTGAAACTGAATGGTGAAGTAGGTCGTACTGCAGTTATCTGTGGCATAAAATCCAAAAGGCTTGCCGCATGTAGTATCGCCGATTAATACGACTTCAACATCAATGCCTCTTAGGCCATTTATCACCGCCTCGCTCGCTGAACAGGTATTGTCTGTTGCTAGAATAAACACCCGTGTCAACTCTACAGAAGGTAACGTATTATTTGTAAATTGATTGGTAGTCCAATCAATTTCTCTGGTGTAAAAAGGTGTAGGCTGTAATGTGTCACCTGTGACGGGATTTTTGTTAGGATATTTACCATTGAATTGTAATGTTTCAAACGTTTGGTTATTGGTTTGTGCACCGCCAGCTACCATATAGGCGACTTGTGAAGCCATCGCAAGTAAACCTCCGCCGTTGTAGCGCAGATCGATAACCAGTTCAGTCACACCTTGGTCAACAAATTGCTGAAACCCTTCAATCAGTTCTTGTTGACCTGTGCGGATGAATGAATTGAACTGCATATAGCCCATACGGCCTATATCTGTGTCTATGACTTTAATGTTTTGTACGGTTTGCAGTTCAATATTTTGTGAAGTTAAGGTGCTCTCTAAGACGTCTTTTTTAGTTTCATCTGAAAATACAAAGTTAAAAGTTTGACCCGGATCAGATGGGAACAACGCCGCATTAATTTGGTCAATGTCGGCCTGATCGCTGGTGTTAACAAAGTCAATATCATCAATTTTTTTCAATTCGTAACCTCTGAGGACGCCGGCGATGTCAGCAGGGGAATCCGGCTCTGTAAAACGCACAATTAAACGCCGAGGGGAACTTGCACTCACAAATTCCCAGCTGATGCCATACCCAGAAGTAACCCCACTTTGTGTTCGTTGGTTGTAGTCTTCGGTCGATTGCGAAAAATGGAAGTTATCCTTAAACGACCCTGATGCTGTGCGTTCATTGGTTTTAAGCTGGCTAAAATAATTAGCCACAGAAAATGCTGCAGGGTTGTTATCATCTACCTCGCTGTACCAAAGGTAAGTATCGTTAGTCCAAGAGCGGAGCCACATTTTTTCATGCATGCTAGTACCTTGAGAGTCCAAAAAGGTATCGCCGTTGCTATCTGGACCTGTTCTTGGGACGGCGCAAAGATTTTTATAAACGGAATCGTTAGAAAATTGCCCTGCTATCCAATTTGGCTCTTCAATACTGGGTATGGGTGGAGAACTTGGAGCCTGCGAACCACTTCCCCCGCAAGCAAGGAGTCCAAAGCTAATCACTATAATGAGTGTTGACAATATTTGTTTATTCATGATGATTCTTCTTCTTATAGAGTAGATTTTTTTACCCGTTCGATTTTGTTTAGGATCATTTATGCAGTCGCCAAATGCTAACTAGTAAAACTTAAGACAGGTCAAATTCATGATTAGTTTCATATGTAAGCCTGTAACTTAAAAGTTTTAGCTTTTAAGTTACAGGCTTACGTTCAATTGCAGAGATTGCTATCTGGGTGCCAATCAACGATACTAAACAATACGCAGTAAAGTAATAAAACCCCTCCCCAGCAGCAGATAAAGTTTGAGTACTGATATCTAAAGCAATCTTAAATCCAAACACGCTAAATTGTTCGGAAGTAATGGTTTCTGCGTGGTTGGTAGACATTATTGCTAGGAAAATGGCAATCACAAACACATCCGCCATTGACCATTTACCTATGGCTCCCACAAAGTTGATGAGTCTCGTTTCAATTTGCAGTGATTGAGTCAAGTAGGCAACACAAACCAGTATTGTTTTTAATAGTGGAATACACACTGAAAATACGAATATCAGTGCTGCGACGAATAATCTTTGGTCTTCCCATAGTTCGCTAATGGTGGCCATAATCGACAATTCTTTATCTATTAAGGATGAGGTAAGGGTTGAACCGCTAAGATTGGCCGCCATTTCCATATTAAAGGAAAACATAGTCAGCAATATGCCAGGGAAAAATAACCCTAATGCGAAAATATTCAAGGCAAAGCCAATATGTTTTTTATACATTTTCAAACGTTTTCAAATAATGCTTCGACTCGTTTGCGTGTTTCTTCGATATTACTGACATCGGCAGGTGCAATAAATATTGTGTCATCGCCAGCAATAGTGCCTAACACGCCATCTTTTTTGCCTAAAGAGTCTAATAATCGAGCAATTAACTGGGCTGCGCCAGGACTGGTGCGAATAATCACCATTACATTGTTATGAACAATATCTAATACAAGTTGTTTAAGGGGACTTTTTGCTGTGGGCATACCTAATTCAGGAGGCAAGCAATAAACCATATCTCCCCATGCGTTACGGGTGCGAACCGCACCAAATTTACTTAACATACGGGAGACTTTGGACTGACTGATATTATCCAATTGCTGCAATTTTAGTGCTTCAACTATATCGCCCTGTGATCCAAAACTTTCTGTTTTTAGGATGTCTTTAAATGCTTTAATCAGTATGTCTTGTTTAGTGGTGGCCATAAAGCACTCAATAATGGAGTTGATAGTTGTATTTTGCCGTATTGTATAGGTTTAAGCAATTTGCCTGCAAAACAATGATGACGAATATATGATAAACCATAGCTGGCTATTAAATCGAACAAGACCCTAGTATAATAGTCTGTTCTTAAAATCTTATATATTACATCCATGTTAGCTTTGATTATTGCAAAGCAGAACGCTTTTCACAGGAGAGAATCATGAAAATAGCCGTATTAGGTGCAGCCGGTGGTATCGGTCAAGCGTTATCATTATTATTAAAAGTTCAACTGCCAGCAGGCTCTGAGCTATCTTTGTATGATGTTGCTCCAGTGGTTCCTGGTGTTGCGGTAGATTTAAGCCACATCCCCACCGATGTAACCGTACAAGGTTACGGAAAAGATAATTTAGCTGATGCTTTAACCGGTTGTGACATTGTGTTGATACCAGCAGGTGTGCCTCGTAAGCCAGGTATGGATCGTTCTGATTTGTTTAACATCAATGCGGGTATTGTTAGAAATTTAGTTGATGCTATTGCTGATAGTTGTCCTGAGGCTTGTACCTGTATCATTACTAATCCAGTGAATACAACGGTTGCCATTGCAGCACAAGCGTTAAAAGCCAAAGGTGTATACAACAAAAATAAATTGTTTGGTGTGACGACTCTTGATGTTATCCGTTCAGAAACATTTGTCGGTAATCTAAAAGGATTAAACCCAGCTAACGTACATGTTCCTGTTATTGGTGGACACTCTGGTACAACTATTTTACCTCTTTTATCACAAATTAAAGGGGTAGAGTTCACCGATGAAGAAGTAGCAAGTTTAACGACGCGTATCCAAAATGCGGGTACCGAAGTAGTTGAAGCTAAAGCAGGTGGCGGGTCAGCAACATTATCTATGGGCCATGCTGCTGCAAGGTTCTGTTTATCCTTGGTTGATGCTATGCGCGGCGAAAACGTTGTGGAATACACTTACGTTGAAACCAATGGTGAAGACGCTGAGTTTTTTGCTCACCCAGTACGTTTAGGTAAAAATGGTGTAGAAGACATTTTATCTTACGGTGAGTTGAGTGAATTTGAAGAAAACGCTAAAAATGCAATGCTAGATGGACTTCGTAGTGATATTGCTATGGGTGTCAATTTCGTCAAAGGCTAGGTTTATAAGCGCTTAAATAAGTGATTATAAAAAAGCCCCTTAGAGGTATGCCTCCAAGGGGCTTTTTTTTTAGATGATGTTACGCAGCAGCAATAGGGCGACTGGTGACCGTTTTATTCGTTTGGATCGGTCTTGTGGGTTTGGCTTGTCTGGCAAACGCGGGCATTAATTTACCGCCATTTTGAGGTGTAGGCGCAGTTAGTCGCTTGATTTTAGACTGAGGTAATTTAGCTTGAATACATTCTCTAATATCTTGTGGTTTGTAGCCAGAACGCACTTTTATTCTGACATGGGGAATATGTGCCGCATCGAGGGCACCACTTACATAAAAATCACGTTGCGTTTTGTAGCCATCTTTACCACTGGTGTGGACTAGATCAATTGCCACAATAGGTGACATATCGTCTTTGGAACAAAGCACAAAATCAAGATGTTTACTGCCTGCTCGTGAAGCTGCATTTTTGCTGGTTTTCTTATCTGTGTTTTGATGGATGGTCAAAATATCACCCATCTTCACTCTGCATAAGATTCGAAATTCATTTCCTACCGCTTCTTCGATAAGTCCCAAAAACGTACGTTCAACGGGTGTAAACAAGTTACCTTTCTTTTTAAAAGGAAATGCTAAACCTGGTTCATGCAGTTTCATCGCGCCTACAGCTACGATGATCAGTAACATCATCAATACAATTGCTAGTTCCATGATATCTCCAAAAGCCAATGTCAGAAAATTGACTAAGTGTTAGTCTTTTCCTTGAATAAGCAAAAAAAGTGCCAACGGCGTGATGTCAATGAGACTTTTGAATTAGAGCTTTAGAAATATATTAGATTAACTTGAGGTATATCGTTAATCAGCAGATTTTATTAGGATATCGATCTGACTGCCTTGGCCGTCCTTAGATATCACTACCACTTTTTGACCATTAGAATATTGAAGCACTATACGGCCTTTAAGTGTTTTTTCATCTGTGGCTTGCCCTAGTTTTTCGATATAAAACGCCTTTGCAGTTTGTTGATCACTGACAGCAAAATAAGACATACTGGCAGGCAGTTCTTCCGCAAATAATTGGCAGAACTTGGCAATCGGGTATAGTGGCAATGTATAGAACACTTCTGGACAGTTTTGTGTACTAATATTCGTTACAGGTTGTTGTTCTTGCGCCTGTGACAATCCGCTTGACGACAGTGACAATAATATAGACACTTTAAAGATTAATTTTAACAAAGACATATCCCCACCCCAGAACTTCTGTTTACTATAGGAGTAGATTTACTTAGCATCAAGCTAATTAAATGCATAAAAGGTATGGCTAGCCGTTTGTGAGTATGTAAATGATAAAACTATGTGCTGACTATCTAAGGATCATATTGTTTTGTGGTGGCTGACTCATAGGTATTCAAATACCCGCTGTGGTGGACCGGTATGCCAAGCGAATTGATGCTTCTAATAGGCATAGCAAAGAATAATTTACACGAATCCAGGTAAAGGAAGTTTTATCTTAATATGGGGTTTAAGTTTATGACTGCAGATATGGCATTTTTAAAAATGAATCGTTTGCTATCGAATCAGGCGTTGTAAGATAAAATTATAACAAAGCAAATTCAGCTGATGCATAAAGGTTGTCGCTGTTTTTGTTAAAACAAAAGACCACCAAAAATGCCACACAACCTGCGTGCATTTGTTTGCGGCGTTAACGTCAGCCTTACGGTAAACAAGTCATTATTAAAGAGCTGCGGTTTCCAAAGTTTGTTCAGCATATGGCGATAAAAAACTGAATGGTACTTGAGGCAATCTTTACCGCATTCCATGACTATAGCCCACCAAAGATAAGAAATAACCCATCAACTGTGCAGCAGTTAATGTATCGGGGTAAGTGTGAAAAACACAAATGCTTGGCGAATACAGCTGCTATGGATATTAAGGGTTTTAGGACTTTTACCTTGCAAGGTGAATTCATTTAGATAGGCTTGATAAAATTGGTTAGACGCTTTTCGTCGTCGCTGTTCATCACAATCCTCTTTAAAGCACCTTCAACATTGCAGAGAAAGAAGTACAGGCGCTCTTTACCGCTGTCGCAAAGTGACTTCGTTGAACAAATCAATAAAGGCTTTGGCGAGTCTGCTGGGTATCAACAATTTAATGCCTTATCCATTGCCCTTGACTATTACTTCTGGTTCCCCCAGATTTACTCATTACACCCATATATACATACCTAAGATGATGACTCTATGAATAAGCACTTAAAAATCGACATCGTATCCGACGTATCTTGCCCGTGGTGCATCATCGGCTATCAAGCATTGAATCAAGCTTTAGCTAATTTGGCCCCAGGTATTCAAGCCGATATTACTTGGCAACCGTTTGAACTTAACCCACAAATGCCAAAAGAAGGTCAAGAAATTACCGAACATATCACTCAAAAGTATGGCATCACTGTTGAACAGAGTGAGCAAAGTCGTGCCGCTATTAAAGGGCGTGGATTGTCTGTGGGTTATGAATTTGGCAATCGTGGGGGTGGTCGAATTTACAATACTTTTGATGCACACCGTTTATTACATTGGGCTGATGAGTTGGGCAAACAAACTGAGTTAAAACTCGCGCTATTTGATTTATATTTTCAGCAAAATGGTAACCCTAGTGATCATCAGCAACTGTTATCTGTTGTTGAACATATTGGATTAGATGTGGCACAAGCTAAACAGGTATTGGATTCAGATAAGTACTCATCTGACGTAAGAAAACAGCAACAGTTTTATCAAGCCGCTGGAGTGAGTTCAGTACCTGCAGTGATAGTGAACGATAAACACTTGATCAGTGGTGGCCAGCCTACTGATGTTTTTGAAAAAGCGCTAAAGCAAATTGTGGCTGAAACAAACTAGTGACTTGTTTGCACTTACTATAAGCCTTGCACGTCATTTTTTATGGACTCCGGTATAAAGCTAACGGGCTTATTATACCTCTCCCTAAGGGGGGAGTGGAGTCCATAGATTTTTATGGTTTTATAATATTTGACCTGTTACTGGGTAACGGGAAAACCTCTATCTCGCATCAAAGCTTCCACTTTGGCGTCGCGTCCACGGAATAAACGATAAGCTTCGGCTGGGTCCAAAGCATTACGAATAGAAAACAAGTGATCCACTAGCTTTTTGCTCACGTCCTTATCATAGAAGCCACCTGGTGCGTCGGCAAAAGCTTCTGCTGCGTCAGAAGTGAGGACTTCGGCCCACATATAGCCATAATAGCCAGAGGAGTAACCTTCTCCCGAAAACACGTGACCAAACTGAGTGCTGCGATGGCGCATCACCACTTCTTCGGGCATACCGAGAGCGGTTAGCTGTGTTTTTTCAAAGCTCTGTGGTTCGATTAACGCAGGATCTGTGGTGTGGTATAACAAGTCCATGATGGCTGAAGCCATATATTCCGTTGTTTTAAAGCCTTCATTAAAGGTGGCGGCTTTTTTAATTTTGGCGACTAAATTAGCAGGTATAGGTTCACCCGTTTTGTAATGCACCAAGTAGTTATTAATGACTTCGTCTGTTGTTAACCAACGCTCCAGTAACTGAGATTGAAATTCAGTGTAATCTCGCACCCCAGAATGTGAGGTAGGGTAAGCAACCGTGGCCGATAAGAAATGCAGGGCATGTCCAAATTCGTGAAAATAAGTTTCTGCATCGTCCCAAGATATGAGTGTCGGCTGACCTTCTGACCCTTTCACAAAATTAGAATTGTTAGAGGAAAGTACCGTCTTTTTACCATCAAAGGTTGTATGACTACGATAGGTGGTGGCCCAAGCGCCAGAACGTTTTCCTTTGCGACCAAATGGGTCTAAGTACCACAGACCAATATGTTCACCTGACGTTTTGTCTTTGACTTCCCACACCTTAACGTCTTCATGAAATACTGACACGGAACCTTCAGGTACAGGCGTAAAATCAAAGTTAAATAATCGGCCTGCTACATAAAACATAGCTTCACGTAATTTATCCAATTGCAGGTATTGTTTGACTTCATCAGAATCAAGAGAGTATTTGTCTTTGCGGACTTTTTCGGCGTAATAGCGATAATCCCAGGGCGCTATTTTAATGTTAGCTTCTTGTGCATCTGCTATTGCCTGCATATCGGCAACCTCTTGTTCGACACGTGCTATTGCTGCTGGCCACACTTTTTTCATCAAATTCATGGCGTTTTCTGGGTTTTTTGCCATGCGATCTTCTAAGCGCCATTGCGAGTAGTTGTCGTAACCTAGCAGTGCAACACGTTCATTACGTAAAGTGAGGATGTTTTTGATGAGTGCGTTATTATCAAATTCATCACCGTTATTCGCTCGGCTGTAGTAGGTTTTCCATACTTTTTCTCTCAGTTCTCGATTGTCCGAGTAGGTTAAAAACGGATCCATCGATGAGCGCGAATTGGTAATGGCATATTGCCCTTCTTTACCAAGCCCTTTTGCGGCGTTTGCGGCAGCCGAAATCAAAGACTCTGATAGGCCCGATAACTGGTCTTCATTTAAAAACAACACATAGTTTTCTTCGTCAGCAAGTATGTTGTTGGCAAATTGCGTTTGTATGCCAGCTACTTCTTGATTGATGGCGGCATAACGCGCTTTGGCTTCGCCTTTTAGTGTTGCACCGTTGCGAGCAAAACTATTATAGGTAAGCCATGTGACCCGCTGTTCTTCGCTGGTTAAGGTCTTTAATTCTTCACTTTGATAAACGGCTTTTACTTTCGCAAATAGTTTTTCATTACCTGTGATACTTGAATTGAATGCAGAAATTTTCGGCACCATTTCTTTTTGGATACCACGAAACTCAGAACTATTATTATTTGAGCTCCATATGCCCCAATAACGAAATACTCTGCTTAAAGCACTACCGGCTTTTTCTAAAGCCACTACTGTGTTTTGAAAATTCGCCGGCTCTGGATTACTAACTATGGCATCGATTTCAGCCAAATTTAGGGCCATACCTTTTTCTAAAGCGGGTTTAAGGTCTGCTAAATCCATCTTATCAAAAGCGGGTACGCCGCCATAAGGGCCTTCATATTCTGCTAATAATGGATTTTGTTGTTCTGCTTTTACCTCTGCTACTGTGGTTTTTAGTTGGGTGTTAGTAAAAGTGGGTTCGCTACATGCACTTAATGCCAATATCACCGCACTACTTAATAGCGCTGCTAGTCTTATTTTCATAATTTCCTGCCAGATGGTTTTTATAATTTTGATTTAGTTCGTCAAGGTTAATCTGACGATCGTAAGAGTGTAATGTTATGGCATCAAAGTACAAGGGGGTATTAGTGCGATGTACTATGTTATGAGGCGTATTTTGAGTATCTATTGCCATACATATCTGGCGTTGGGTATACGGCAACTTCACGAATACTAGCTAAAGTGTAAGAATCTTAAAACTCACGTTAAGTGTCTGAAATGAGAGCAGTTCTAATAGCCACATTTTTAATGGTATCAAGCCATTGTTGTGCTAGTTCAGATGCACTGGCAAACACCTTAAACTGGTTGCAAACTTGGGCTCCACAAAACCTCGAATTTAAGATGACAACGTCTGCAATAAAATTTAATGGTTGTAAGCAGAAAGAGTATTTAGCCTCTTTGAACCAACCTATTACTAAAAATATTACGCTTGAAATGGGCTTAGGTTATGCTAAAGGTGCACATTCTTGGGGGATTTTTAATCAAAACGTGTCTGTAAAAGAGTTTTTTTTATTCCGAGATACCAATTTAGTCATGATGTTAGTATTGGGTTTGGTGTCATTGCTCAATCACAAACTGAGTTTAAAACAAGCCAAGGGTTTGAGTACAATTTACCAAAAAATACCGAGTGGATGGTTAATACACGCATTGATGGTTTTGCTTCTAATCATTATTGGCAGTGGACTGCGTCAAGCCAAAAGTGGAGTGCTTCAGATGCGCTCGGAGGGTTATTTAAAAACGGCGCTACGCGTCATAACATTAGCTTAAGTTACAATGGGTATTTTTGAAACACTACAGAGACGTATTTAAACTGTCGCCCCTATGGCACTTCCTTTATCCAAATGCTGAGCATCGCACAATCGCAATACTGTTTTTTTATCGGTTGCATCTACTTCAGTAATACATGTATTTTGAAAGTCTGACAGTGGCGAGATAGCCTCATCCACTATCAAGTGTTGTTTAATTATTTCGCGCAGTACCAAACCGTGAGTCATAACAATTAGGCTCCCTTGCATGTTCTGATGGGTTGTTAATACCAATTGCCACGCATGATGGACTCGTTCAATAAACTGCTGATGCGTTTCACCATTTGGCGGTGCATAACTTTCCGCAAAAAAATCAGTGTTAATCTCGTCATAAGGCCTACCACGCAAATCACCAAAGCTTCTTTCCCTCAGTAAAGGTTGTAGGCTAAAGGTAGATTGTTTTATTACACGAAGAGGCGCCGCCGTTTGTTGGGTGCGCATGTAGTCACTGCATATTATTTTCTCTATGGAGATATTTTGAAACGTCTGAGCAAGTTGCTTGGCTTGTTGATGCCCAAGCTCTGAAAGAGGAGTATCAGGCATTTGTACCATTTTATCTCTGTTACCCTTTGTTTGGCCATGACGTATTAAGAAGATAGACATTATGCAAATACTACGGTTTTATTTTTGTGAATGATTACGCGGTCTTCTAAATGGTAACGCACCCCATTGGCTAAGGCTGTTTTTTCACAGTTTTTACCCTTACGCACCATGTCAGTGGAGGTATCGCTATGGCTAATACGCATCACTTCTTGTTCAATAATTGGACCTTCATCTAAATCGCTCGTCACATAATGGCAAGTGGCACCAATTAACTTTACGCCACGGTTATATGCTTGCAAATAAGGTTTAGCACCAGCAAAGGACGGTAAAAAGCTGTGGTGAATATTGATCGCTTTACCTGCTAATTTTTTGCAAAGATGATCAGGAATAATCTGCATAAACCTAGCAAGTACGGTTAAATCTGCATCATAAGCCTCGATGAGCTTTTCTACCTCAGCAAAGGCTTTTTCTTTTGGTTGGTTTTTAAAATCCACACAATGAAAAGGGATGTTGTGCCAGTCTGCAAATTGTTTCATTTGCGGATGATTGGCAATAATACAAGGAATATCGCAATGCAATTCACCACTGTGCCAACGATGCAAGATATCCATCAAGCAATGAGACTCGTGACTAGCCAGCATCACTACTTTTTGTTTTTTGAGTGAATCAGCAATTTTCCAATGCATTTGGAATTTTTCAGCGATAGGTTCAAAAGCCTGCTTCACGCTGTCAATACTCATAGTGATAGATTCAGCTTTGATTTCGTGACGCATAAAAAATCGCCCCGTTTGCTGATCAGTATGATGGTTAGCCTCAACAATAGTGGCATTCTGTTCTGCCAAAAATTGGCTTACGGCTGCCACTAACCCTACTTGATCTGGGCAATCAATGACTAATCTAAATGTTTGCTGCATAACTCTTAAAACCTTGATTTCCTTTATACCTTATTGTCACCCGCTAAAGCCAATGAGGTAAAGAACAAAAACTGCTATTTCAGAATAAACACCATGCTTGTAATTTACGTTTTTAACTCAATGATTATCAGATAAGTGTTCAAATTCAGACTGCTTTAAAAGCCAATAGTCTGGCCAATGGCCAAGTCTGCCGAATATGATAAGCCCTCCCTTTTTTACCTGAAACCGACTCGTATAAATGAAATTCTGCGTTATGCCAAGAGAAGGTAGGTGAGATTAACGCTGCTGGTGGGTTGACCGAACACTTTCTGGCAAGAGTAAGATGTGCAATGTAATCTTCTTTAGGCAGTTGTAGGCCGATTGAATTGGCTATTTTCACTAGGCTTTTTACAAGTTGTAGATGTTCATTTTGAGTATCTTTGCAACCTAACCAAAGGGCTTTGGGTTTTGACCAATAACCTACTTGATTAAGTGAAATATCAAATGCGTGTATTTGACCAATCTGATTAACGGACTCACATAAGGCATCGAGCTGTTTAGGCGAAATTTGCCCTAAAAAAGCTAAGGTGACATGAAAATTGGCTGCCGGTACCGGTGCATCAAAGTGAGGACATACTCTATTTCGCCAACCCTCTATCGCCAACTTGGTAATGATGTCGGGTGATAAACCAAAAAATCCGCGCATACTGTCAGCCCTGATATTTGCTATCATCTTGGTTAGATACTTTACTCACACTTTTATTTAAACCAAAGAGATTTCATTTGTTACCTGTTGAACATATTTTACCCGTGCTACATAAACAATTGATTGGCGGTGATGCCATTGTTGTTGCGCCGCCCGGTGCGGGGAAGTCGACCTGCTTACCTTTGTCTTTGCTCAAATTAGATGTGTTTAAAGATAAAAAGATCATTCTGTTACAGCCAAGGCGTATTGCTG
>ENA-OSIY01001005-OSIY01001005.1-marine-metagenome-genome-assembly--contig:-NODE-1005-length-15416-cov-4.243693_pt1 | contig 15416 bp, 20 predicted proteins | sample MGYA00237884_ERZ534233 | MGnify/ENA primary metagenome ERZ534233 (study PRJEB26412, sample SAMN06343840) | marine metagenome | isolation source: estuarine water | place: USA: Columbia River Estuary... | reverse complement strand
TGGTTGTTTTTCCTACACCACCTTTTTGGTTTGAGATTGCAATAATTTTCCCCATATTATCTATATTAAATATTAATTACTAATTAATTTTGTTTCTCCGATGTTTAATAAAATAAGATTATTACCAGAAAGTTTAAATTTATTTTGAGCTTCCAATTTATTTATTTTAATTTTCTCAAAAGTATCGTAATGCATGCCAATTATGGTATCGCATTGTATAAAATCGCAAGCAATGATGGCATTATCAACACCCATTGTAAAATGATCGCCAATTGGTAAAAAAGCAAAGTTTATTTTTCTATAATCTCCAATTAATTTCATATCGTAGGTTAGTGCTGTATCTCCTGCATAATAAAAATTCCCTTCAGAGCTTTCTATCACAAAACCCATCGGGTTTCCACCATAACTGCCATCAGGCAAGCTGCTGCTGTGTATTGCCGAAACGCATTTTACATTTCCAAAATCGAGTTTTATTTTTCCGCCAATGTTCATCGGATTAATATTTTTAACTCCTTTTTTCTCTAGCCATACTCCAATTTCCCAATTACAAATAATTTGTGCATTTGTTATTTTTGCTAGATGCTCAGCATCAGCGATGTGGTCTTCGTGTCCATGAGAAATTAATATATAATCTGCTTCAATAGCATCAATATTTATATTTTGAGCTAAAGGATTTGAACTAATAAATGGGTCAAATATTATTTTTTTATTATTAATTTTAACCTCAAAACAGGAATGGCCGTAATAAGTAATGTTCATAAAATTTAAACAATTGGTTAAAATTAGTGTTTGTAAATTTAAAGTAATTACTCACTTTTCCGAATGTTAGTTTTAAACAATAATCATTAAATAAAACAATGAATATTCAGCGTTAAAAAATAACGACCATAGTATAAAAAAACTCTGTACTACTGCAGATATTTTTGCTAAATAGGTATGAAAAGCAGTTGCCTTTCCATATTTGTAAAATGCAAGTAACATTTGAATTATATAAGGAATAAATGCAATTAATATGATCGTTAGATTTGTTTTTATGAATTCATTTTCAAAATAAAACAAACCAATTAATCCAATAATTAAAGTTATTTGATCTCCAAAAGAATCTAGTTGAGAGCCTCTTGCGCTGGTGATTTTTAATTTTCTAGCTAAAAAACCATCAATTGCATCTGTTAAATAACTAATTAATAAAAACCATGTAAAAATTAATTGAATATCAAGCCAAATTAAAAGAAGTAAAAAGGGTGCAGCAAAAATTCTATAAAAAGAAAACCAATCTGCAATATTATAATTTTTGAAAGTTAACATTTTTCAGAGTTCATTTTATTCATTTAAATCAATATATTTTTCTGGAATTTGAACCATTTATTTTGGTTTAGAAGCTAAAGTTACCTTTTATTTAGTTTCTCATTTTTTTATAATATAATTGGTTAAAGCAGGTTTTGTAGGTCTTCTTTGTTATAATTATAGATTTTTAAAATGTCCGTAAAAAAGGAGTTTATTTTGCAAATCAGTTATTTCTTTTTTCAAAGAATTTACTTGGTTTAATAAATTATAAATTACATCAACACCTTCTAAATTTATATTCAAATCATAATGTAATCGAATCATTTTTTCTACCTCGTTTATATGAGTTATTTTAATGTAATCTTGATTTTCTGCAACAATGACCTCTATTAATTGGTACTCTTTTAATTCGTTCATAAAATGAATAGGAATGCAATAATGTTCACAAAATCGCTCTATAGATATTAAGTTTTGAGCTTCCATAATTAGCGTTGTTTTTGTAATTCTTTAATTAGTTCTTTTTCTTTTTCGTTTAACTTGGTAGGAATTTTAAGTTCATAGGTTATATATAAATTACCAAATTGTCCTTCTTTTTTGTAAATTGGAAATCCTTTTCCTTTGAGTTTTACTTTAGTATTGTTTTGTGTTTCTGGTTTAATAGTAAGTTTTACTTTTCCATCAAAAGTATCAACCATTAACTCGCCACCTAATAAGGCAGTGTATAAATCCAAAGCTACAGTTAAGTATAAGTTGTTATGATCTCTTTTAAACTTTGTATTGTTTATTATTGAAAACTGAAGATATAAATCTCCATTTGGTCCGTTATTAACCCCTTTACCTCCATGCCCTTTTATTTTAATAATTTGCCCATTTTCTACGCCGGCAGGAATCGTAATTCTTATATTTTTTCCATTTACAGTTATTACCTGTTTTTGAGTTTTATAAACATCTTTTAAATTTAATTTTAACTCAGAATTATAATCTTGACCTCTAAATTTGGAACTGGTGCTTCTGCCAGAAGAGGCTCCACCAAACATGTTTTCAAAAATATCAGAAAAATCTTCTTGAGAATACCCACCAGAAGTACCTTGTGAACTTCTTTCATATTGTCGCTGTCGCTGTTTTTTTTTGCTCATAAGCTTCTGCATTTTGCCAATGCTCTCCATATGCATCGTATTTCTTACGATTTTCTAAATTGCTTAAAACTTCATTTGCTTCATTAATTTCTTTGAATTTTTTTTCTGCAACTTTATCATTTGGGTTTAAATCTGGATGATATTTTCGCGCCAATTTTCTATACGCCTTTTTAATGTCAGCTTCAGAAGCATTTTTGGGAATTCCTAAAATTTTATAATAATCTACAGACGCCATTGCAGGTGTTTTTTAAGTGTTTAAACAACACGCTATAAAAGTATTGGAATTAGATTTTAGATAAAATGAGAATTATCAGTTTACAATAAATTTTTTATGTAATAATTTTACCGTCTTCCATGGTAATTATTCTATCTGTTCTTTTTGCAAAATCTTCATTATGCGTAACAACCAGAAGTGATAAATTTTGTTCATTACTCAGTTGTTTAAAAATATTAAAAACATTATCTGAATTATGGCTATCTAAATTCCCTGTAGGTTCATCTCCCATAATTATAGAAGGGTTATTTATTAAAGCTCTAGCAATGGCAACTCTTTGTTTTTCGCCCCCAGATATTTGTGAAGCTTTTTTATGAAGTAAATGCTCTATGTTCAGCATTTTCAATTTTAGTATTGCATCATGTTCTATTTCTTGAAAAGATTTTTCTCCTAATTTTTTAGCAGGAAGCATTATGTTTTCTAGTACAGAAAATTCTGATAGTAAGTAATGAAACTGAAAAACAAAACCAATATGTTTATTTCTTAAATATGACAAACTATCTTTACTATCTCCAGAAATTAATTTGTTATCTAAATACAATTCGCCGTCATAATCGGTATCCATAGTTGATAAAATATACAATAAAGTCGATTTCCCACAACCCGACTTCCCCATAATAGAAGCAAATTCGCCCTTTTTAATTTTAAAATTAATATTCTTAAGCACATGAAAAAGCAGAGGCTTTTTAAAATATTTATTAATATGTTTTGCTTCTAATACACTATTCATTTTACTGACCTCTTATAATTTTAACTGGATCTATTTTCTTTGCTTTTTGTGAAGGCAGATAACCTGCAAAAAAAGTTGATATGATGGCAAAAACAATCCCAATAAAATAAAACCATGGATTAAAATTTATTGGATACGTTTCTATTGTAGGTAGCGCTTCTGTTTTAAAAGGAATTGTATTAATAATATTTGTAAAAATAAGACCTGTAAGTAAACCAAGAAATCCACCTACAATTCCAATAATCATGGCTTGACTCATAAAGATCATTTGTACATCTTTACCCGAGAAACCGATTGCTTTTAAAATAGCAATATCATTCATTTTTTCATAGATAAGCATATTTAGAATGTTATAAATACCAAAGCCTGCTACTACTAGTAAAGTAAAAGAAACTGCATATGTTATTAGGTTTCTAATAGATGTACCTGTATCAAATTGTGCATTTGCCGTTTTAATATCTACTGCCGTGAGGTTAAATTGTTGCTCAATTTTTTTTGCGAAAGGTAAAGCACTATCTATGTTGTAAAGTTTTACATTAATATCGGTAATATAATTTTTATTTTCTCCTAAAATAGTTTGTGCAGTTTTAATATTTGTAAAGCTTTGAATAGCATCTAAATCTGCTATTCCACTTTGATAAATTCCAACAATTTTAAGCGGAAATATATTTCCTTTTATCGTACTTATTTGAACTCTATCACCCACTGACAAAGACATTTTTTTTGCAACTCCAGAACCAATTAATATCCCGTTTTCTGTGTTTTTTAAATCTTCAGGAGATCCTTTAATTACATAATCTTTAAAATTAAAAAGTCTAGATTCCTCTAATGGGTTTATGCCTGTTATGTTTCCTCCAAGCTCTATAGACCCTGCAATGTAAAAGATGCTTGCTTTTATTTGAGGAATTGCTCCTTTAACATTTTTATCATTATTTAAATAATTAATAATTGGTAATGCATTATGTATTTTTTTTTGACTTAATTTTGGTTTAATAGAGTGTACTATATTAAAACTGTTTTTATAGGTTTCATATAAAGAAATAGGTTGTTTTTTTGAGGGTTCAATTTCATTATAGACATGTATATGTGGTGTTTGGTTTAGAATTAAATCATCTAACATACTATTTAAACCGGTCATAAAACTAACCAAAGTAATATAAGCTGCAATACCAAAAGTAACTCCTAATGCAGCAACTGCAGTTTGCTTTATTTTAGTTAACAAATGTATCTTAGCGATGTTTAATATGATAATCCAGTTTACCATTATTTTGGTTTGTAAATTGTTGTGGTTTTTGAGATTCCAGAGAGAACTTCTAAAAATTCCATGTTTTGTAATCCAATTGAAACTTCAACAACACCCTTATCAGTTTTTACTTTGCTCAAGTCAATAAGATATTCTTTTGGTATTGTTAAGGCAGAATCTTTCTTAGAAATAATAATATTAGCTTCTCCAGATAAACCTGGATATAATTTTTTTGGAGCTTTATCAAACAAAGCTTCTACTTTAAAAGTTTGATTTCTGGCATCTTTTACAGGATATATTTTAGATACTTTTCCGCTAAAAATATCTCCTCTATAAGCATCTAAACTAATAATTACTTCTTGATTTTTGGTTATTTTTACAATGTCAACTTCATCTACCAACATTTCTATAATAAAATTTGTTGCACTGCCAATGGTGGCTAAAGATTCCATAATAGATACAATTTCTCCAGGTTCTTTATGAAGCGCATATACTTTACCATTAATTTTACTTTTTACAGTAAAATCTTTGGTATTTATTAACGAGGATTTATAATTGTTTTCAGCTTGCTTTAGAACTGTAAGTAGTTGTTTTTCTGTTCTGTAATAGTTGCTTTTTATGAATTGTAAATTATTTAATGATAACTCATAATTTAACTTTTTTGAATCGTATTCTACCTGGGATCCAATTTTTTGCTTCCATAGATTACGCTGTCTAATAAAATTTATTGAATCGTTTTTAAGTTTAATTTTAGCAGCGATAATTTCATCTTCAATGCTATTTAAAACAGCAGCATTTCCGTTAAAGTTAGCTTTAGCTTGTTGCAAAGATAGTTTTGCATTTTTGGTATTTAATTTTGGGGTGTTATTAACAACTTGTAGGATAGAGCTTCCGTTAAAAACTAAATGATCTTCTTCCACTAAATTTTTCTCTAGAATTCCAGCGACAGAAGCGTAAACCTGATATAAACTGTCTGGCTGAATAATAACTGAAGTGTAAACAGACTCAGTGATGCTTCTATATTCAGGTAAAATTTTCTCTTTTTTAGGAGAACAATTAATACAAAAAATTACAAAAAATAAAGGCCAATGATTCATAATGCCAGAAACCGTTTCTAAATTTACATTAGCTTTCATTGTTTAAGAATTTATTGCTATTTGGTATCTTTTATTTATTCTTTAATTTTTTTAATTATTATTTTATTGTCTTTTCCTAAGGCAGAAAATAAATTTTCTGCAATAATCTTACTGGATATTTTTGGGGGTTTATTTATGTAATTCCTTGAAAGGGCAAGACCTTTTGGTTCTGTTAATTTGCGGATAATTATTCCGGATTTATTAATTATAACTTCTGTAGATTCATATCTTACTGTTTGTTTATTCAATATATTATTTTTACCTAAAATCTCTTTATAAAGTTCAATGGCAATGGCAAATTCTTCATCAAAATTAGTAGCATTTAAAAATTGAGGTTCAATTATAGTTGTACCAGATGTATCAATATATCCAAAATAAGAGATTCCATCTTTTTTTTCTGAAATTAAACATCTTTCATTTATGAAAACGGGATACTTTTTATTGTTAGTTTCTGTTAAAACTAAATTATCTCTAAAGTCTATGACAATATTTCCTTTCAGATTGATAAAGGCCCATTGATTTCCTTTTTTTACTGCGGAAAAGCCTTCGTTATAAGGAGAAATATAATCAAGTTTATCTGGTATTTGAGAAAATCCTAAAAATGGGATTAAAATAAATAATATTATTATTTTTTTCATTGCGACTATATTTTACAGTTTAGAACATAAAATTACTTAAGAAAAACAGGTAATAAAATGATATTCATCATGTTAAAACAAAAAAAGTGGTCTTTTTTATTCCGCTATAAGTATGTTAAAATTTAGATGTTTTCTAAATTTAGGATCATGTTTTTTAATTTATCGCTTACTTTTTTAGCAATATTTTCCAGGTTATTATTTTTAACAGATTGCATAGAAATTAGCGGGTTAATTGCTGCGACTTCAATTTTATTTTCATCAATTTCTTGCACAATAATATTGCATGGGAGCATTGTTCCAATTTTATCTTCAGCCTGCAAAGCTTTGTATGCAAGAGCAGGATTACAAGCACCTAATATTTTATATTTTTTAAAATCGACATTCAGTTTTTTCTTTAATGTTTGTTGTATGTCAATTTCAGTTAAAACCCCAAAACCTTCTTCTTTTAATAATGCTATTACTTTTTTAATAACAGTATTAAAATTTCCAAAAACTATTTTATGATGATAGTAACTCATTATGTTGTTTTTTTAAGTTCTAGACTAAGTTTTGCAACCAACATTAATTCTGATTTGTTTAAACCAGAAACAGAGGAAGCTATTCTACTCGCAGTTTTTAAAATAAGGCTATTAATAGCTCCGGTAAATAAAGAAGGATGCTCTTTTTTAAAATCTAAAAACTCTGTGTAACAGGTTTTAGAATCAGAAAAACCTTCATTATTTAGCCAATCAAATACAGTTTCTATTTGATAAGCTGCATCCGTGTGAAAATCATCATCAACAGGATCAACTTTAGTCCATTTATTTTTTACAGTTTCTTTTAAAGCATTGAATTCTGCCTCATCTACATGATTGTCTGCAGCAGCAATTGCGTAAAACAATTTACCAAGGTTTTGGTAGAAATCCATTATTGTTTCTTGTGAAGGTTTCATATCAAACTATTTATAAGTTGTTATAAAATTAAAGTACTGTATGTTCTTAAATTATGATAAAAATCAGTATTCATATTAATATTTGTTTAAAAAGTACTATTTTTATTGAGTCATTAGAACTTCTAAAATTGCTAAAACTTCTAAAGAGATGCTAAATAAAGAGCAGGATATTTTTAACGTACTTTTTGAAGCTGTTTCAGAAGGTGTTATAGTTGTTGACGATCAGCAAAAAATAGTTTCTATTAATTCTTCTATCGAAAAAATGTTTGGGTATGAAAAAGATGAGCTTGTTCATGAAAAACTGAACATTTTAATACCTAAAAATTATCACGCAGGTCATGGTGATCATTTTAAGAGCTTTTTGAACAAGAAAGAGAAAAGGCAAATGGGTAAAGGGCGCCATTTGTATGGCGCTAGAAAGAATGGGGATATTTTTCCTTTAGAAGCAGGCTTAAATCCATTTAAAATTTATGGAAAAACTTTTATAATGGCCTTAATTATAGATGTTTCTGAGAGAAAAAAGGCAGAAGAAGAATTGATTCATTGGGCAAATATTTTTAATGAATCTTTAAATGAGATCTATATTTTTAGTTCTGACACATACAAATTTATTAATGTCAATCTTGGTGCACAAAAAAATATTGGTTACGATTTAACCGAATTAAAAAGTTTGACTCCTTTGGATATCAAGCCAGATTATACAGAAGCTCAATTTAGAAAAAAGGTACAACCTTTGCTAGAGAAAAAAGAAGATAAACTTATTTTTGAAACTGTACATCTGCGTAAAAATGGCACAAAATATCCCGTAGAAATACATCTGCAGTTGTCTACTTTTAAAGGAAAAGAAGTTTTTGTTGCTATAATTTTAGATATTACAGAAAGAAAAAATTATACGAAAAAATTAGAGAACACCGTTGATCAACGAACTATAGAGCTTAAAAAAGCACTTGCTAAAGAGCAAGAATTGAATGAACTAAAAACAAAATTTTTATCATTAGTTTCTCATGAGTTTAAAACGCCTTTAAGTGGTATTTTAACATCTACAATATTACTAGGCAAATATAAATTAACAGAACAGCAAGAAAAAAGGGAAAAACATTTAGAAACGATTACCAATAAAGTTCATTATTTAAATAATATTTTAAATGACTTTCTATCCGTTGAAAAACTAGAAACGGGTAAAATAAAATATAAATATGATAATTTTAAATTAAGCAAAGTTGTAGATGAAGTTATTTACAATGCAAACATGCTTCTAAAAGTGGGTCAAAAAATTAAGTATCCAGAAAATATTGATGAAATTTCATTAATACAAGATGAAAAAACTATTGAATTATCACTTTCTAATTTAGTAAACAATGCTATCAAATATTCTCCAGAAAATTCGGTAATCGAAATTGGTATTAAACAAGATGCATTTCACACTACCTTCAATATAAAAGATAACGGAATGGGGATTCCTGAAGCAGATCAAAAAAACATATTTAATCGTTATTTTAGAGCAGAAAATGCTTTGTTAACGCAAGGAACTGGAATCGGATTAAACATTATAAAAAGCCATTTAGAAAATATAGGTGGAACCATAACTTTTGAAAGTAAAGAGAATATTGGGTCCACTTTTGTTATGAAAATTATTAATGAAGTATTGCTATGAAAAAAATATTATTAATAGAAGATGATGTAGTTTTAAGAGAAAATACTGCAGAACTTTTAGAGTTATCAAACTATGAAGTTATAACCGCAGCTAATGGAAAAATAGGAGTAGAAATTGCGGATATTAATTTGCCAGATCTTATTGTTTGTGATATTATGATGCCAGAATTAGATGGTTATGGAGTGCTTGAAGCACTATCAAAAAATAATAAAACAAAACATACATCTTTTATTTTTTTATCTGCAAAAACAGAAAGAAAGGATGTTAGAAAAGGAATGAATTTAGGAGCTGATGACTATATAACGAAGCCTTTTTCTGAGGATGAACTTATTAGTGCTATCGAAAGCAGATTAGCAAAAGCATCTATTTTAAAAGATATTAGAGAGTATAAAGAAGAAATAAAAGAAATAAAAGAAGAAAGAGACGAACTAAGAAGCCTTAATGATTTAAAGAATTATTTTGATGATAATGGTGAAACTTTTCATTTTTCTAAAGATAAAGCCATCTATCAAGAAGGAAACAACTCTAATTATATTTATTTAATAATTAGCGGACTCGTAAAGTGTCATAAACTAGATGAACAAGGAAAACAACTTACAACTGCTTTATATCAGGAAGATAATTTGTTTGGGTATACTTCTTTTACCCAAAATTTAGCCTACCAAGAATCTGCGACTGCGATTAAAGAAACAGTATTAGTAGGTTTGTCTAAAAATGTATTAACGAGTGTTTTAAACAAAAACCATAAAGTAACTCTAGAATTAATAGAGTTATTGACGGAGGATTTAGCAGGAGTAAAAAATCAACTGTTACAAATGGCTTATAGTTCTGTAGGTAAAAAAACAGCGAAAACAATTTTAAAATTTGCAGAAAAATTAAATCATAAACCTGAGGATCAAATTAAAATTTCTAGAAACGATTTAGCCAGTGTGGCAGGCATTGCAACAGAAACATTAATAAGAACAATGTCTAACTTTAAAAAACAAGGCCTTATAGAAATTGATGGAAGAACTATTAGAATTTTAGATTTAGAAAAGCTACAAGAAATCTGCTAGATACTCATAGAACACAAGCTAGATTATGATTAATATCATATTTTAGAATATAATCATACTGTAAATTTGTCTTTATATTAAGATGAATTTTATGAAAACGATTTTATTGCCAACAGATTTTTCTGATAACTCGTGGAATGCTATTGAGTATGCTCTTAATTTAAATAAGGATACTGATTGTAATTTTTATTTATTACATGTTAGTAAATTGAGTAATATTATAACTAACGATTATCCATACATTCCTGATCAGGATGTGATTGAAGATGTGTTTGTGAAACCAGCAAAAACACGGTTAAAGACACTTTTAAAAAAAATAGTAAAAAAATTCCCAAATAATAAAAAACATAATTTTTACACCTTAACAGATTATAATTTCTTTATCGAGTCTCTTAGAAAACATATTAAAGAGAAAAAAGTAGATATGATTATTATGGGAACCAAAGGCGCTTCTGGCCTCAGTAAATATATTATTGGCAGTAATGCAGGAGATGTAATTACAAAAGTAAAATGTACAACTTTAGTTGTGCCAGAAAATGCAAAGTTTAAAAAGATAGAAGAAGTTACTTTTCCAACAGATTTTTCGCTTTCTAATAATTTACAAATATTAGAACCTATTTCTAAAATTTCAGAAAAAAATAATGCAATGTTAAGTATATTAAATATTGGTAAAAAACCACCAGTATTAAATGCCGATCAGCAAAAAAACAAAGAATTATTAGAAGATTATTTTTATGATCGCAAACATAATTTTTATTTTTTAACGAATAAAAAAGTAGAAGACGCAGTGCAATGTTTTGTAGAAAGTAGACATGTAGATCTTATTGCAATGGTTGCAAAAAATCTCAATTATTTTGAACAAATATTATTTCATACTAAGGTAGAGGAAATAAGTTATCATACAGATATACCTTTTTTAGTGCTTCATGAATAAAAAATTATATTATGGATAGTTCAATTTTTTTAGCAAAGTTTTGGGGTTATTTTTTACTTATATTTTTTATTATTTTAAGTTTTAACCCAAAAAGGATTCGGCAAATATTTGCCGATCTAAAAGATGAAAAGTTTCTTATTATTTTGTCTTTTTTATCAATAATTACAGGGTTGCTAAATATTTTAGTTCATAATATTTGGGAATCTAATTGGAAACTAATAATTACATTAATAGGTTGGTCTTCATTATTTATAGGCTTAGCACTTTTTATTTTTCCAAAAAGAACAACAGATTGGTTAACGTTTTTAAACATAAAACTAATTCAAGTAATTTACACACTGCTTTTTCTGGTAGGTTTATTTCTCTTAAATATAGCTTACTCAATAATACCTTTCTAACCTTTAGAATTGATTTATAAATTTAAAACCATAAGAAAATGACAATAAATATTCAATTTGTTAATATGTCAACAAGTGAAACTATGGAGGCATATACTATGAAAAAATTAAAACCTTTATCAAAAAAATATGATTCGATACTAAAAGCCACTGTGTTTTTTAAAAAAGAGAACAGTCATAAAGAAAAAGAAATCATTTGCGAAATAGCACTAAGTGCAGCAGGACCAAGATTGTTTGCATCTTCGAATGAAAAAAATTATGAACTTGCTATAAAAAACACAATAAAAGATTTAGAAATTCAACTTAAGAAGAGAAAGGGAATTGTAAAACCATATATGTAGTTAAAAAACACAAAGCTTTTTTTAAGCTGATATTTGTCATTGTTTGTTCTCGTGCTCAAATGTAACTTTGAGTATATCTTTAATAAGCTCACAATGAAAAAAATATTAATTCCTATTGATTTTTCTGAAAATGCAATAAATGCAATTAATTATGCTTTGGCATTGTTTAAAGATGAATTTTGCAAGTTTTATATTTTACATGCATATCAAGAAGATATTTATTTAAGTAATGTTCCAATTACTAGAGAAATCATCAAAGAGGTTATTAGAACGGTTGGAAAAGATTCTCAATTACAACTAAAAAATACACTAAAGCAAATTAAAAAGCTTTCACAAAACTCTAAGCATATATTTAAAATTATATCGGCCAATAACATTCTTGTAGATGAGGCAGATAGAGTTGTCGAAGAAAAAAATATAGATCTTATTGTTATGGGAACTCGCGGCAAAACAAATAATAAAAAATTAACCTTTGGAAGCCATACACTTCAAGTTTTAAAATATGTTAAATGTCCAGTTTTGGTTATTCCAGAAAGTTTTACTTATAAAGAACCAGATCATATTCTTTTTGCTACAGATTATAGTATACCCTATCAACAAAGAGAGTTAGAACTTTTAGGTGAAATAGCATCTGATAATAATTCAATAGTAGATTTATTATACATTTCAGAAGGTAATCATTTATCTCTTAGACAAGAAAGTAACCAGTCTTTTATTAGAGAAAACCTCAGAAATACAAAGGTTCATTTTAAAATAACAAAAGATAAAAATATTTCGAATGAAATTTATAGATACATAAAAGATTACGAAACTGATCTTTTAGTTATGATAAATAGAAGACATTCTTTTTTAGAAAATATTCTATTTCAAGATAATGTAGATAAAATAGGTTTATCCGTAAATATTCCTTTTTTGGCCCTACAAAATATGAGACGTAATTAATAAGATACTAAAAACAGCTACTATGAAAAATATTCTTTTACCGACAGATTTTTCAGATAATTCATGGAATGCCATTCAATATGCAGTTGAATTATTTAAAGATGAAAAATGTAATTTCTTTCTATTGAACACATATACTCCTATGATTTATAATGTAGAGTTCATGGAAGTAAATACTGCAAAGTTTGGTTTAATTGATGCCATGAGAGAAACATCAAAAAATAACCTAAATAAAGTTCAGCAGAAAATTGAAAATAAGTTTAACAATCCAAACCATAGTTTTAGTAAAATTTCTTCATTTAACACTTTAACTAATGAGATACAAGAGCTGCATGAGGGTAATGTAATGGATCTTATTGTTATGGGAACTAAAGGAGCATCTGGTTTAAAAGAAGTCTTATTTGGATCTAATACAGTGCATGTAATTAAAAATGCAAAATGCCCAGTTTTAGCGGTACCTAGTGAGTTTGTTTTTGAATCTCCTCGCGAAATATTATTTCCATCAGATTATGAAGTTTCTTTTAATGAAAAACTACTAAAGCAAATTTTAGATATTACGAATTTCTATAATTCAAGAGTTCATATTTTAAATGCTTCATATGGTTATGATTTATCTGAAAAGCAAGAAAAAAATAAAGAAAAATTAGAGGGATTATTTAAAAAAGTTGCCCATTTATTTCATAGTGTGAGTAATCAAAATGCAACAGAAGCAATTTCTAATTTTCAATTAAAAGTCCGGATTAACCTATTAGTTTTGATTAATAACAAACATTCTTTTTTTGAAAATCTTTTTTTTAAATCAACAATTAATCAAATAGGTTTTCACTTAAATATTCCTCTCCTAGTAATACCCTCTAAATTATAGATTTACTTGGTTTTGAAACTGATTAATATCCTGGTTTAAAAGAGTATTCAAACTTAATTTTAAGGTTTAACTTTTAAAATATATTCTATGCAAAAGAAAATATTGTTGTCTACGGATTTTTCTGATAATGCATGGAATTCTATTATTTATGGATTAAAACTCTTTAGTAGTGAAACATGTAAATTTTATATACTTCATGCTATTCAGATAAAAAGTCCAACCATGTCAAGTTTTTCTAATAGGTTTTCAAAAACAGTGCGTGAAACTGCTATGAATGATTTATTGGATTTAAAACAAATGATAGAAAGAGTTAATGCAAATGCAAACCATAGTTTTGAAATAATTTTAAGCACTCAAAAATTAAAAACAGCTATCGAGTCAGCGGTTAAAAAGCATCAAATAGAAATGGTTGTCATGGGGACCAAGGGAGCAATTGGAGCAAAACAAGTCTTTTTTGGTAGCAATACTGTTAGTGTTATTAGCAAAATGAGACTTTGTCCAATTTTAACAGTTCCAGATAATTTTGAGTTTGTAGCTCCAAAACAAATAGTTTTCCCTACAGATTTTAATCGTTTTTTTGACGAGAAAGAACTGAAACCATTAATAGATATTGCAAATTTATACAATTCAAAAATAAGTATTCTTCATATTAACAATGAAGAATATTTAAATGAAGTTGAAAAGTACAATTCTAAAATACTCAAAAGTTATTTAAAAGAATATGAGCATACCCTTTATTTGATTCCGCATTTCACAAAAAAAACACAAGAAGTTAATAATTTTATAAAGGACCTAAAAATAAATCTGCTTGTTTTGGTAAATTATAAACACAGTCTTATAGAAAAGATCACAAAAGAACCGATTATAAAAAAAATCGGTTTTCATCCGATCGTTCCTTTTCTGGTCATTCCAGAATAACTGATATATATCATTGTTAAGCTAATAATACTTCTTTAGCTTTAGATTAATAAATTTAAAAAATATTTTGATGAGATATAAAATATTATTACCAACAGATTTCTCAAAAAATTCTTTACATGCTATAAAATATGCTTTAGAACTCTATAAAAATGATAATTGTGATTTTTATATTTTAAATGTTTTTTATGCCACTGGAAATATAGCAGAAAGTCTAACGCATCTAGAACCAGGAAGTGAGTTACATGAAATGGCAAAAATAGAATCCGAAAATGGTTTAAAAAACATTGTTGATAGGCTGAAGACTCAAGGATATAAAAATAAAAAGCATCAGTTTAAAACAATTGCGACTTTTAACAACCCATTAGAAGCAATTAAAAATATTGTTGAAAAAAAAGATATCGAAATGATCGTAATGGGTACTAAAGGAATAACTAACTCTAAACTCCTAGCCTATGGTAATACAGCAATTTATGTGATGGAAAAGGTAAGAAATTGTCCAGTAATTGTAGTTCCTGAAAAAGCAAAACAGCATTTACCAAAGGAAATCGTATTTCCAACAAGTTATAAAACACATTATAAGCGGCGCGAATTAAATTATCTAATAGATATTGCTAAAAAATGTGAAGCTAAAATTGCTGTTTTACATATTTTAGAAGAGGAGAATTTAGATGAAAATCAAAAAGAAAAACAGCAAATGCTTAAAGAGATTTTTGAAGGTGTAAACTATTCTTTTCACGAATTAGGCAATAATTCGATAGAATCTGCAATAAATATTTTTATAGAGAGTAGAGATAGTGATATGGTAGCATTTATAAATAAAAAGCATACTTTCTTCGGCAGTATTTTAAGACAACCTTTAGTAAAAGAGATGGGATTTAATTCTAAAGTTCCAATACTAGTGCTGTCTCTTATACACATCTGACGCTGCCGACGA
>ENA-OSIY01001004-OSIY01001004.1-marine-metagenome-genome-assembly--contig:-NODE-1004-length-15432-cov-15.710387_pt1 | contig 15432 bp, 21 predicted proteins | sample MGYA00237884_ERZ534233 | MGnify/ENA primary metagenome ERZ534233 (study PRJEB26412, sample SAMN06343840) | marine metagenome | isolation source: estuarine water | place: USA: Columbia River Estuary... | reverse complement strand
GAAGGACTACCTGAAGAGGTTAAAGAAGCTTCAATGGGATTTGCTGTAAATACTGGAGGTCCTCAAAGTACAATGATGCCAGGAGCTGGTATGGGAAACATTAAACTTCCCCCATCATTTGCTAAAGGAGCTGTTGGTTCTGGAGATGTTCCTGCTGGAGCTGGTTGGGCAGAAGACGAATATGAAGAGCAAAAGAAAAGACGTAAACAACGCGAGAAAGAGGCTAAAAATGCTGAAAAGCCGGTTAAAACGTTCGAGCAATTCATGTTTGAGAAACTAAAAACATTAGACAATTAATCTGTATAAGTACAGTAACACTATCAAATGGAATTCTTACTACTAAATGCCGGAAAAGATAATAATTGGTCAAGTATGGCCGCAACAAAAATTATTAAATCAATTGAATCTTGCGAATGTCTAGGTCAATTGATGACTTGCCGATCCCTAGTAAATAATTTCATGTTTGCATCGATTATTTCAGCCAAAGAAACAGACGACAAGGATCTTGTTTTAATATCCACACTCCTACATTTACTTATAAAAAACAGAGAAACTCAATTGATTACCGAAATGGTAGATGAGATCGATAAAAGTTTTTTTGAATTACTTCACTAAATATTTTTTTATGTCAAGAAAATTGTTTATATTTACATATAAATAATTAGCACATGATAAAATCAATCAACGAAAAGAAAGAGGGTCCAATCGAAATCGATCTTAACGGACCAGAAGGCAACGCATTCTATTTAATGGGAATGGCCATGAATTTTGCTAAACAACTAGGTTGGTCTCAAGAGCAAAAATCAAAACTTAGAGTAGAGCTGACATTCTCAGACTACGAAAACCTAATCAACATCTTCGATAAACATTTTGGCGATTACGTAATTTTATATCGATAATTTCGAAACTTTTTTGAACTAACGTATATAATTACTAAACATATCGAGAAATGAGTATTTTAGAAGAAGCAGACAAAATCGTCAATCACAGATCAGAAGAAGCAGACCGCAACTATGGTCCTTTTTCAGAAGGTATGGATCGTGCAGCCTTAATTTTTCAAGGCATGACCGGATTCCCAGTAACTGGAGAACATATGTTTAAAGCCTTAGTTGCTTTAAAATTCTCTAGAGAAAGTTACAATCATAAGCAAGATAACTTGTTAGATGCAGTTGCATATATCCAAGGATTAGAAAACTACATCAACGATAAAACAAAAGCAAATGATTAGTATCTATGATGTAAAAGATAATTTGGTCGGCAAGAAAATTGCCATTGATGATGTTGTAACTACTTACAGCTCTAGACCAGAATCTCACAAATCAGCATGGACGTATTTATTAATGTCCCAACTAAAAAGTCTAGGATTGGATGTTACTGTCTTAACAAAAGATGGAAACATTCATGATTTTGACGTTTGGATGGTAGCCCTACCGATGGAATTCCAAGGTAGTTATAATCTTTTTGGCGGAGCAGGAGATGAACCAGCCGCTAGAATCCAAAGATTTATTGATTTTAAAGGAGAAGTATATTGTCTTAATAGACAAATGCCTGACGTCGGTGTATTTGCACAAAGTAGAATGTCTTCATGTACAGACAATTGGAAAGCGTTAGACGTTGAACTCCTGTCAACAAGGGCAAAGTCAGTAGAAACTATTGATTTAACCCTTAACAACGGTACGTTTGTACTAGGTGATAGCCATTCAGTATCTGCATACATTCCCGGAGCTGATATTTCCAGAAACGATGGTAAAACATTATTTGGAATCCTTAAAGAGGGAATTGGCACTTATGTACCACAAGGTACTAAACATTTGGTAACTTATTTTGGTAATATTGATATTAGACATCATTTATGCCGTCAAGCCGATCCAGTAAAAGCAACTGAAGAACTAGTTAAAAACTATGTCGATCAGCTAAAGACATTAAACATCGAAAAGATTAGTGTTATGCAATTACTTCCAATCGAGCATGAAGAGAGAAGAATTCCACAAACTGGATTCTATAAGAAAACTCCATTTTATGGCTCATTAGAAAAAAGATTGGAAATCTGTCGAATTTTCAACAAAAAGCTGAGTATATATCTAAGTGAGGCCGGGTTCGAATTAATCGAATGGCCTATCGAATGGTTCAACATAAGTCCTAAAGACTATGCCGACACTTATATGGAAAAGCCTGGTTCAGTCCATCTTTCAAGAGAATATTATCAATATGATTTTGAAACTGGAGAAAAAAAGAAAAAACCAACACCTAAACCAAAAGTAGTTAGCCTATTTTGAAACATTTAATAAAAATCACGTATAACTTAAACAAATTACGAAAATCATGAGTAAAATCAAAGTTGCAATCATTGGAACAGGAAACTGCGCCAAATCTCTAGTAGAAGGAGTACAATTCTACACTGAAAATCAAGCAAACATCGACGGTATGATGAGAAGCGACATCGGTGGTTACACTGCAAAAGACATTGAATTTGTCTGCGCATTCGATATCGATGAACGTAAAGTTAATCAACCTCTAGGAGTTGCCTTGAAGCAAAAACCAAATTCAGCATGGGATATTGTTGAAAAAATTACATCTAAAGCTCCAGTTTATGAAGCCCCTGTAATTGATGGTTACGCATTGTTGATGGATGCATATCCAGAAGCAAATCGTTTCTTAGTTTCTGAAGATTTAAGAAATACAACAGAAATGAATCGTACTGACTGGACTGATAAAAAGTCTCGTCTTTGGAAAGACAGAGTTATTGCTCAATTAAAAGAGCATGAAGTAGAAGTATTGATTAACTACTTACCAGTAGGTTCTCAAAATGCTACAGAATTTTGGGCTGAAATCTGCCTAGAAACTGGAATCTCTTTAGTAAACTGTATTCCAGTATTTATTGCATCTGATCCAGCATGGGAGAAGCGTTTTATCGACGCAGGTATTCCATTAATTGGTGATGACATGCGTTCTCAATTTGGTGCTTCTATCTTGTCTCAAATGTTACAAGAACTTGCATTCGAAAGAGGACATGTTGTAAAAGCACACATTCAACGTAACGTTGGTGGTAACACTGACTTCTTGAATATGGAAGACAAAACTCGTTTGAAATCTAAAAAGATTTCTAAAGAAAACGTAATTCGTGCTCAAAACGAAATACGTGGAATTGCAACCGAAGGTTCATTCCTACATGCTGGTCCTTCTGAGTATATCTCATATTACGGAGATAATAAAGTTGCTAACTTCCGTTTAGAACTTGAAGGATTTGGTGGAGCACCAGTAATCTTTGATGCTCAACTTTCAGTACAAGATTCTCCAAACTCTGCAGGAGTTGTAATTGACGCTCTTCGTTACTTAAGAGTAGCAAGAGAAATGGGAATAGTTGGAGCCTTAAGAGGTCCTTCTGCTTTCACTCAAAAAACACCACCTCAGCAAATGATGTTTACAGATGCCGTTCAAGAATGCGAAGCATTAGCTCACCGCAAACTAACAAAGGTTACTGCTAAACAAGTTAAAGCTTAATTCACAAACACTAAGATGGAGAAGCAATTCTCCATCTTTTTAATTTACAAGCATGTCAGTATTCAGGAAATGGCTAAAATTTAAACCAATGACACATAAAATATACGCATACGATTTTGATGGAGTAGTTTCCCTTGGTATTAGACCAAGATGGAGTGATGATGTTATCATAACAGGCAGATGCCAAGAAGAGGCACCTTACGTTTTTGAAAAACTAGCAGAACTTAATATCTCCACTAATGTTTTCTTTAATCAAATGACATTAGCAGAAAGAGGAGACCACACTGTAGAAGCTAGAATCTTTTCTGGAAAACATAAAGCACAGACAATTTCTGATCTGAAAAAAGATGGAATCGAAGTTGTTAGATTCTTTGAAGATGATGAGGTTCAAATGGCAGTAATTAAACAAGCGCATCCAGAACTAGATATAGTTCATATAGTATCAAACTTAGTAGAAAAATAACAGAATATGTTAACACCAGTACAAAGAGAATTAAAGAGAAAATACATTAAGTATTTGAATGCAACAGAATCAGTTGATAAAAACATGATCGTTGACTGTATTACCAATTACATGACACCAGAAATAGACTTTACTGATAAAGTTTGTTTAGATTTAGGTGGAAATGTTGGAGGTTTTACTAAAGTAGCAATTGACGGAGGAGCCAAAGCAGTTTACACTGTAGAATGCGATATTCGCAATTACGAAAAAATGGCAGAAAGTTTTGCAGACGAGCCTAAAGCAACTATAATTCATGCTGCAGTATCGGATAGTACAGCACCTTCTATTAGAATCTATAAAGGTAATAGCCAACAGGCACACTGCTCAGTTTCTATTATGAAACGTAGCAAATTTACCGACTATGATGAAGTTATTAACATCCACATTAGCGAGCTCTTAAAGAAATATCAACCAGATATTATTAAAATTGATATTGAAGGAGCAGAATATCAAATTATCGAATTTGTAGAAGCATATCAGCCAGAAGCCCTATTTGTAGAATTACACATGGGTAAAGTTAAACAATATGCTCAGCCTACATTAGAAAGATTATCAGCTTTATATCCAAAACAACACGTTAAGGAATTAATTGTATTTCAAAGCGTAGCAGGTTACGATTGTTGGTTCACAAAATAAAAATTAAAAATGAGAGATAGAGTAAATATGGAAGTGGTTAAAGATATCGGTAGATTCTTTAACAAAGTTAACGAAAGAGCTCTCTACAATATGGGTGTTCTAGATACTTATAGTAGCGATGGAGACGATGCGTTAGGAGAAACAGTAGAATACTTCCATCCACAAATTACTCTAGATGACCGTATGAGATATATTATGGAGAATATTGTATATGCTCCAATCTCAATGGACAATATTATCTGCAATACAATTATTTCTCACTTTTACGGAGCTCGTGGAATTCACCAGATTCTAACAAGAGATCCAAATCCTAAAACAGCTCTTATTGACTTTGAAAGACTTTTAGTCGACAGAGAATATGAAAATAAAATTCGCAAGAATTTAGAAGACGCAGTTTCTTTAGGTTTGCCGATCTACGGTAGTACTGAATTACGTACAAGTTTATTTGGCGCAGCCAATACTTACGTTGCTCAGACTAGAAACCAGGAACGAGATGCTCATAAAATTAATATTTTATTATGGGTAGCGTCATTTATACCTCGAGGAATCACTGGAAGGATGGCCCAGGTTAACTCTTTAAGCGAGATGTATGAAATTATGTCCTCACTAGAAGGTGTAGGACAGTACTACGGATATCACTGCTCAACGTCTAATTCGGTAAATCCAAGAATCAATGTTAATCATGACGAAAGATTCTGCGTACCAGGACCAGGAGCTAGATTTACACTAGACTTAATGTTTGGCGAAGATTGTAATATTCCATACGGTGACAGAGTAATTTGGTTCAGAGAGAACTATAAAGACTTAATTGGAGATATTCCTCTACATGAATCAACACATAATGTCGAAGTAAATGGCAAGAAGATTTTCCAAGACGAGCAAGACGATTTAAAAACATACGGTTGCGAAGTAGGACTTTGCCAGTATGGAGTTTATTACCGACTAAGAAGTAACCCACACTTAATTAATCGAAGAAAGGTTGCAAGAGCTGATAATTCTCTTATGGAATATTTCTTTAATAATAATTTTGAACAAAATGCTCTTTTCTAATATAATAATCTAATATAGATATTATGAAAAGAACAAATAATAAAAATTTATTCCTAGACGATTTTAGAATTCCACACGATTGTATGGGTTACATGCCTCACAGAATTGGAACTAGCGCTGCAATTTACACACAATTAGACTGGGAAATAGTAGTAAACTATGATGAGTTTGTTGAATGGATTAAAACAAATGGAATTCCTGCAACAGTATCATTTGACCATGATTTAGCAGATGAGCATTACAGTCCGACTTGCGGAGATGCTAATGATTATCCAACTGAATTTGAAGAAAAAACTGGATTAGATTGCGCTAAATTCTTAGTAGAATTTTGTCAAGATAATAATATTGAAGTACCTGAATTTTATGTGCATTCAATGAATCCAGTTGGTTCTGATCGTATCAGAAATTATATCGAAGATTATAAGAAATTTGTAAAAAATAATAAATAATATGGCAAACATAGACAACGAATGCAAAGATTTAGAAGTTAATAACTTCTATGATAAGTCAACTACACATTTAGCTGACATTATGGAGAATCAGAAAATCATGCAAGAACAAACTTACGGGTTTAATTTTGATGATATGTCTATCCGTGATATTATGAACTTTTGGCATGTTAACACTCATGCTGTAGTTGATGAAATTCATGAGATGACAGATGCTCTTGGTGGTATTAAAGATGGAGATGGAAATGCAGTATGGAAATACTGGAAAACTGCTCATAAGAAATATGAGAACATGAAAATCTCTGACCTATCCGAAAATGATAAGAAAGAATTGTATATGGAATGGGTAGACATTCTACACTTCTTTATTAACTATGCATCTTCAATTGGATTAGATGCAAAAACAGCTTACAATTATTATTTTGCAAAAGCAGAAGAGAATAAACAAAGACAAGCTAGAGGATATTAATACCATATAAATACAAACTGAATGTTATTAGACATAGAGCAACGAGATAAAGAAATAATGGTTTCATACTACAATCCAGCCGGAGAAGTAGCATTTAAAAGATACCCAATTCCACAATACCAAAACTGGGCAGTTTGCGACGCCAAAGAAAGAGATTTAAGTACCAAAGTTAAAAACTGGGACGGAAGATCAGTTAAATTACAAAATTCTCGTCAGTTTAATAAATTTTCATTAGTATATTTTATGGATAGTCTCCCTGAAAAGGACAAAGAAGAGATATATGCATACAATATGCCAAAGACTTATTTTGTCGATATTGAAACAGAAATCGTTGATGGTTTTCCAAGAGCAGAAGAAGCAAAATCTCGTATCTTAACATTCTCTATCATTACTCCAAACGGAAAAACAATTGTATTAGGTTTAGAAGACCTTGATGCTGAGCAAATCTCCCAGATTGAAAAAGATACTAATGATTATTTTAAACAATTTGGAGTTAACTGGACTTTTCAATATATAAAGTTCAAAACAGAATATGATATGGTTTATACATTCCTGTATAAATTCATGCCTAAATTCCCAATGATGTCAGGTTGGAACTTTATTAACTATGACTGGCAATATATTGTTAATCGTTGTAAACATTTACAAATCGATATCGCTGAATCAGCAATCACCAAAGCACTCGATTCAACAGATTCTAGACCTCTTCACATGGGAATTCTAGATTACATGCAACTTTATGATAAGTACGATAGAACTGTAAAAGTAAAAGAATCTAACTCTCTTGATTATGTTTCTGGACAAGTTCTTGGTATTGGAAAAATCAAATATAACGGAGGTTTACAAGACCTATATCGAGATGATTTTAAAAAGTACGTATATTATAACGTAGTCGATTCAGTGCTGGTTTATTTCATTGACCAGAAATTAAAATCAATGGAAGTTCTTTTAACATTGGCAAATATTACTAGAATGCCAATTTATAAAGCAGCCTCTCCGGTTGCTGTAACTGAAGCCTTAATCGCCAGAAAAATGGCAGAAGATGGACTAAGAATCGGTACTGAGCAAAGAGATGATGGTGTAAAAGATACACAATTTGCTGGAGCATTTGTTAAAGAACCTAAAGTTGGTTTCTATGCTGGAGTAAGTGCATTTGACTTTGCGTCTCTATATCCTTCAATCATGCGACAGTTTAATATCTCACCGGATTCATATATTGAAAAGGTAACTGCTGCAAAAATCGAAGAACGCAGAAAAGATAAAAATGTAATTGTTTGCGAGAATGGAGTTGTTTATAACAAAGAAGACTCGATGTTAAAACAAATTCTTACCGACCTATATAACAAACGAAAGCAGTATAAGTCAACTTCTTACCAGCTATTCGAAAAGTCAGAATATTATAAAAAACTTGCAGAATCTAGAAGCGTCTAGGCTGTTAAAGAAATATATAATACCTCTAACAAAATTCAAACTAATAACACTATGAACAAAAATATATTTATGCCAAGGGTTAATATTCTTCCCTATGAATATCCTTCCCTTCTGGCATATAAGGATGCAATACGTCATTCATACTGGATCGACACCGAGTTTAATTTCACAACAGACATTGATGATTTTAAAACAAAAATATCGGACGATGAAAGAGAGGTTATTAAAAGATCTATGCTTGCGATCGCACAAATCGAAGTAAATGTAAAAACATTTTGGGCAGATCTTTACAAAAGAATGCCAATTACAGAAATTGGAGATGTTGGAATGACATTTGCCGAATCTGAAGTAAGACACAAAGATGCATACGCTAGACTTTTAAGAATTTTAGGATTAGAAGAGGAATTCATGCATGTCGTTGAAATTCCAGCAATTAAGGACAGAATAGCCTATTTGTCTAAATATCTAGACGGTACAAGAAGTAAAGACAATAAAATGTATACCAAATCGGTGCTTTTATTCTCTCTATTCATTGAACATGTCAGCCTTTTTAGCCAATTTTTGATTATGATGTCTTTTAATAAAGAGAAAAATCTTTTCAAAGGAATTTCAAATGTCGTTGAAGCTACCTCAAAAGAAGAAGAAATTCATGGTAATTTCGGTTCTGAACTTATTAACATTATCAAAGAAGAGAATCCAGAATGGTTCGATGAAGAATTCGAACAATTAATTGACTCAGCTTGCAAAAAAGCATATATCGCTGAATGTAAAATATTAGACTGGATCTTTGAAAAGGGTGAACTAAGTTTCTTAACAAAAGATACTATTAAGAGTTTTATTCAAAACAGATTTAACAATTCTCTAGCTAGAATTGGAATGAAACCAGTATTCGAAGTAGATTTCTCTGAAATCGAAAAGACATTATGGTTTGACGTTGAAATTCTTTCAACAAAAGAAGGCGATTTCTTTTATAAGAAGCAAATTGATTATAATAAGAAGAGCCAAAGCATCACAGAAGATGATTTATTTTAAAACTTAAAAACAATTAAATAAGGAATGGAATACAATAAATACTATTGGCTAAACGAGAATAGTAGAACCTTTTTGTCAAGAGGTTATATTACAGAATCACCGGAACAGAGAATTAAAGATATTGCAAATAAAGCCGAAAAGTATTTAAAAATTGAAGGATTTGCTAAAAAGTTCGAGGACTATATGGCTCGCGGATTTTACAGTCTTTCAACTCCAGTATGGATCAACTTTGGAAAAGACAAAGGTCTACCAATCAGCTGCTACGGAAGTAATGTTGATGATACATTAGATAGTATTTTAAATGCAAGCAGAGAAATAGGAATGATGTCTAAATATGGTGGAGGAACCAGCATTTATTTAGGAAATATTAGAGAAAGAGGAGCAAAGATTTCGACAGGAGGAACAGCAGATGGACCAGTCCACTATGCTAGAATGTACGATACTACAGTCGATGTTTGCAAACAATCTGAAGCAAGAAGAGGAGCATGCGCAGCATGGCTACCAGTTGAACATAATGATATTTTAGAATTCTTAGATATTGGAACAGAAGGAAATCCTATTCAAAATTTACAATATGGAGTTACTGTTACTGATGCATGGATTGCTGAAATGAAAGCTGGAGATCCAGACAAACGTAAAATCTGGGCTAAAGTTATTCAAAGACGTAATGAATTTGGTTTTCCTTACATTATGTTTAAAGATAATACCAATAACAATTCACCATACAAAGAATTAGGTTTGGAAATCACAGCTAGTAATTTATGCTCTGAGATTCAATTACCAACCGACAGTTTTAATTCTTTTGTTTGTTGTTTAGGATCTATTAATCTTTTACACTGGGAAGAACTTAAAGATACAGACGCAATCGAAGTTTATACAATGTTCTTAAATGCGGTAATGGACGAATTCGTAAAGAAATCATACAACATGCCAGGTATGTCAAGAGCACACAGATTTGCCGAACAACATAGAGCATTAGGATTAGGAGTTCTTGGATACCATTCATTATTCCAATCTAAACTAATTGAATTTGATTCTCTACAGGCAAAAATGCTAAATGCAGAAATCTTTAGAACCTTAAAAGAAAAGAGTGAATCAGCATCAAAATATCTTCATGATGAGTTAGGTTACCGATCAATCAGAGAAGGTTTTGCTAACACTACATTAATTGCAATTGCACCAACTAAAAGTAGTTCATTTATCCATGGCCAAGTTAGTATGGGTATTGAGCCGATCAAATCAAATTATTTTATTAAAGATTTGGCCAAGTCGAAAACTATTTTTAAAAATGCGCATTTAGAAGCAGAACTTGACAAATATGGTTTAAATACACCAGAAGTATGGGAAAGTATCTTAAAGAAGGACGGATCAGTTCAACATTTAGATTTTCCAACTAAAGCTGTTTTTAAATCATTTATTGAAATCTCGCCAAAGGAACTTATTCTACAAGCAGCACAAAGACAGAAATATATCGACCAATCACAGTCATTAAATTTAATGATACATCCATCGGTTTCGGCTAAAGACATTAATACATTATATCTATATGCACACGAAGAGGGAGTAAAAACTTTGTACTACCAATTTAGCCAAAGTTCGGCTCAATCATTTGCTAGAAACATTTTAGAATGTTCAAGTTGTGAAGGATAAAAATAAAGGTGTGGTTTGAAGACCACCCTTAGGACCCGAACTAGTTTCGGTATACGGGCAGGAATTCGCTACTCCTGCCCTTTTTTATGAAATATATAAGTAGTAAATAAAAACAATAAAATGAAATACGTAAAACTATTCGAAAACTTCATTAACGAAGCAAATTCAGCAGAAGACTTTATAAAGAAATACGGAAAATCAAAATCATTTCAACCAAATGACATGATTGAACTTAACTACGGCGGGGTAGTTTGTAGTAAAAATGGTGGACTAGGAGGAAAAACTGGCCCAAGCTTTATTAGAAAAACCGATGTTGTAGGAATATCTTCGATAGAGGCAATAACACCAGCAGATGCACCAATGTTACCAAAAGGAAGCATTAGAAAGGCAGAAAAAGAAGGACTTATTAAAATTAATAGAACAGACGATTCGGCAGAAAAATGCATCATAGCAACTCCAAAATGGTTTGAAGACAATGTTAGCTTTTCATAACAAAATATTACAATTTGTAAAGGGATCCTTTTAGGGTCCCTTTTTTTATGAAACAAAACCAGTTCTGCCTATATAATTATCATAACAAAAAGTTTCTAAAAAGTTCAAACACATGAAATTACAAATTAACAAAGTAGACCAAAACAATTTTATTGGTTTCGTAAACCGATTAAAACTAATTGACTCTTTCATCTATTTCAAGATTAAAGGCGATCAAGTAGTTTCATCAGCTTACCTTCCTCAGCGTGATGCTGTAAAACACAATGCTCTTCCACTAGGAGAGATTTTCGCAGTAGCTGGAACCGCTCCAGAGAAAGAATTGAAAGTTGCTTTCTTTGATGCTTCTAAATTAATTGAAGCCTTCAAACAATTCGACTATCAAACAATTCAAGGTGAAATCGAATTCATCGAGAATGACGAAGATTGCGTAGCAACTAGTTTTAAAATCTTTAATGAAGATTTAGAAATTACATTGTCTTGCTCTGAACCGTCATTAGGTTACAAAGATTTAACAGAATCACAATTGCAAGGTATTTTTAATACCGAAGGTTCAGATTTCGTATTTGAATTAAGTAATTTAGAGACTGGAAAAATCAAATCTTTATTCAATCTTGATAAGGATGAAACATTTAGTATCGTAGCATCAGATTCTGGTGTTAAAATTAGTGGTAAATCTTATAGCAAACAAGTTAGTCCTGATTTCGAAGGAGACAAAGGAAGTGTAACTGTTTACAAAAAGTATTTGGCTCTGTTGGACAAAGAAGATTATAAGGCTTATGTCTTTAATAATCGCGTAGTATTACGCTCAACTGAATCAGCTACCTTGTTAACAATTGCAACCTGTCAAACCAACGATTAATGACAATTGATGAACTATTAAAGAAACCTGAGAGTGAACTTACAAAAGAACAGCTTCAAGACTTGGCCACTTATTACAAAAATGAGTCGGCCAAGTTCACAGCTTACGAGCAAGCTGTAAAAGTAACGTTAAACTCGATCTATGGAGCCTTTGGTAACAAGTGGTTTCACTTCTTTAATATCAATATCGCTGAGTCTATTACACTACAAGGACAAAATGCGATTCTGTATTCTGAAAAGATACTTAATAAGTATTTTCAAGAATTCTTTATTAAAGATACTGAAGTTCACAAAAAGCTAAACATCTCCGTTAAAAATGCAATCCACAAAGAAGCCGTAATTTACATTGATACCGATTCGAACTACGTTCAGTTTCAAGAAATGTACGAATCAATCGAATGGCATGGCGAACAAATGGATATTGTTACATTTATCTTAGCAATCTATAATATGCGTATCAAGGCGTATATTGTAAAGGCCTTAGATAAGTATGCAGAGAACACAAACACAGATTCTTTCTTAGAATTTGAACTTGAATCGATTGCATATAATGGTATTTGGATGGCCAAAAAGAAATACATCCAAGAACTTGCATGGGATGATAAATTAAAAGGTCATGAAAGACACAAACCTTTGAAAAAGGTAAAAGTCGTTGGTTTTGATTCGATTCAATCTTCATCTCCTACATTTATTCGTAAGAAATTAACAGAAGTAATTCAGTTACTTTTTACCGAAAAACCTAATGCAGAAACTCTTAGTAAGTTAGTAACATTCCTAAAAAAGACTAAGAAAGAATTTAAAATGGCAGATATTGATGATATTACATTTAATAAGAGAACAAACAATATTGAGAAATATATTGTTGACGATCATATTGAATTCCAGTATGGATCTAAATGTCCCCCAAATGTAAAGGCTGCAGGATTCTACAATTACCTATTAAACAACAATGGAAAGTATAAAAACAAGTACAAGTTGATTGGTAATGGAGAAAAACTTAAATTGTATCATTGTATACACGGAACTTGCGAAATGTTCGCATACTTTCCAGGAGACCATCCTTATGAGATAGCACCTCCAGTAGATTATGAAATACAATTTGAAAAAACAATGATTGATCCACTGAACAGAATACTACAGTCGATTGGTTTACAAACATTAAATAGAAACTTAATTTATTCATCATCATTATTTTAACACATGAAAAACATTCTTAAAAACATAGGAGACTTTACTATCGCAGCATGCAGCTTTCTTAGTAAACATTATTTAGAAGCACAAAGTTTAGTACTTTGGATATTAGCATTTTTAAACTTAGGATCTGCATTCTTTTGGGTATTTGCAATCCCGGCAATTATACTATCAGGAATGTCTGATATTGTAGTAGAATTGCGTAAATTAAATTTAAAAGACAATGGAAAACAAAAAGACAATTGAACTCCTACAAGAGCTAGTCAAAAAGAATCCAAATGATATGGAACTTGGTAAAGCTACCAGAGCCTTCATAACAGAATTAGAAGCTTCTAAAAAAGAAGCAGAAAGACAGAAAAAAATTAAAAACAATGATTGATACTTCACAACTCACGGAAGAACAACTCGAATTAGTAGGAAAATACAAAGCCCTATATGACCGAGTTGGAAGTTTAAAACTTCGTATGGAGATTTTAAAACAAGAGCTCACTGATTCTATTGAAGAAATTCAACAACTTAGATCTCAGGAAGAAGAGCTTTTTAACAATATAGAAAACGAAAACAATGGCTAAAAAAACATTTACATTCGACGATCTTAACGCCGAATTAGCAACACTAAACCCACTAGGATCCATTATGGCAACATCTGGATTCTCTGAAGTAACAGAATGGATCGATTCAGGAAACTGGCACCTAAATGCCTGTATTTCTGGTAGTTTATTTAAAGGATGGCCGAATAACAGATCTTGCTCGATTGCAGGACCTTCTGGTACCGGTAAAACATTCTTAATGTTAAACACTGTAAGAGAAGCAATCAACAGAGGTTATATGGTAATCTATTATGACTCTGAAGCAGCAGTTGATAGAGACTTAATGCAAAAATTCGATATTGATGTTAATAAAGTAAACTACCAACCAGTGAATACTGTACAAGAGTTTAGAACTTCAGTAACATCGATCACCAAAAAAATGCAGGATGCTAAAAGAGCTGGCGCAGAAATTCCAAAGATTATGATTATCTTAGATTCGGCTGGTAACTTAGCAACTCAAAAAGAAATCGATGACGCTGCAAGTGGATCAGACAAAGCAGATATGACTCGTTCTAAAGTATTAAAATCAATCTTTAGAATTATTATGACGCCAATGGCTGACTTAAAGATTCCTTTCCTATTTACTAACCATACTTACCAGTCTCAGTCATTCATACCTCAACAAATTGCAGGTGGTGGAACTGGACCAGAATACGCAGCATCTATTGTAATGATGTTGAACAAAGCTCAATTGAAAGATGGAGCAGAAAAAGTTGGTATTATTGTAACTGCTAAGCCTGCTAAAAACCGTTTTGCAAAACCAACACCAATTAAATTCCATTTGGACTTTAGTAAAGGTATGAATCGTTTTGTAGGATTAGAGCAATATGCAACATGGGAAATCTGTGGAATTACAAGAGGAATTATCGATCCTAAAACTAAAATTAAAACTCCAAAAGCAACAGCTAAAACTTGGATTTGCGAACACTTAGACGAAGCAGTTCCTAACAAGGAATTCTTTACTGATAAGGTTTTTAATCAACAGGTTTTAGAAAGAATCGAGAAATATATCCAACCAATATTTAATTACAATTCATCCAGCGAAGACGGTTTTGATATCGACGACGTAATGGACCAAGACGAAGATTAATATGCAGCAACCAAATGTCTACAAAATTGAAGAAGACAAGTTGCCAATCAAATATATCTTAGGAATTGAACAAGATTTTCCAGATTTTCCAGATGCATTCGATATAGTTTACGCCTTCATTCAAAGAGCAATTAAAAGTCCTGACAGGCATGGTGCTTCCTTTACAAAGGCAGCACTGGTAAACTATCATGCCAAAGGAAAAGAGGAACAATCTGACCGCGGATTAAAAAGAGCAATAGAACTAGGATTAATCGACTGCACCTGTGAAACAGAAGGTAAGGAAGCTTATACAATACTTATAAACCCATTCATATGAATTTCGGACAGGACTTTGAAAAAATATTCTTTAAGCTTTCTCTTCAGAAGCCTAAATACTTAGAAGCAATTAAGAAAGGCTTCTACACTTCTGAAGATATTGACAGTTTGCATTATCTTGCAACAAAGTTCTATGGCCGCTTTCATGAAGCTCCAAGCGCAGAGCAAATGAAATT
>ENA-OSIY01001003-OSIY01001003.1-marine-metagenome-genome-assembly--contig:-NODE-1003-length-15437-cov-8.119596_pt1 | contig 15437 bp, 15 predicted proteins | sample MGYA00237884_ERZ534233 | MGnify/ENA primary metagenome ERZ534233 (study PRJEB26412, sample SAMN06343840) | marine metagenome | isolation source: estuarine water | place: USA: Columbia River Estuary... | reverse complement strand
CTATCGGGTGTACCAACCAATGATTCTCCAGCTTTGGGTCTTGGAAGGACGAATAAACGACTGTACACAAAGTAGTTACCGTCTATTAATAATGTATGTTTACCAAATTTCATAACCTTTTCTTTTTCTTATTGCTAATATACTAAATTCCTGTGACATAAAAAAACTTTTTTACAAGTTTTTTCGCAGGGGTTATGAACGTACTATTGTTTGTAACTTATAAACGCAACTTAACATTGTGATTGCTGGATCGATAACATGTACTCTTTGAGCTTGATGTTCTGCGACTGTAATAACAATTTGAGGTATATGTTTAACGTTAACTTGACGTTCTTGTTTTATATATTCTATAAAGTCTGCTCCTAAAGACTGAAGTACTTCATCTACTTTATTAACATAATCGCTCATTAAGAATTGGTAATTCTTAGCTGGATCAGTTTCATTAAAGATAGCTTCAAACACATCTTTGAAAACAGAATTAAATCTTTTCACATCATTTAATGTGATATTTGTTGTTCCTTGAGTTTTAAAACCTTGCAATTTATTAAGAGTAGATCTTAAATCAGGGAAGTTACGCTTGACAAATTCAACCAAAGCATCTTTGTCAATTGACAAACCTTCAGCTTTACAAATCTCATAAACACGTTTGATATATTTCTTAGTCAATTCTGATTCTTCTGACTTATCAAAGTCAAATGTAATGACTTCGAAACGACTTAAGATTGGATCTGGTAATTTATTAATGTAGTTACACGTTGCAATAAATCTTGAATGATTTGCAAATTGTTCCATGGTAGCACGTAAGGCTTTAAAGAACTGATCTGAAACACCATCAACCTCATCAAGAATAACTACTTTTAATTTACCTGGATCTAAAATAGAAACAGTTGAACAAAAATCCGTGATTCTGGTTCTAATAACTTCTACTGAAGTATCTGTTGAAGCATTAATATACAAATAGGGCAAACCAAATTGTTGAACAATAGCTTTTGCTGTTGAAGTTTTACCAGTTCCTGGTGAACCAGCTAAAAGAACATTTTGTACTAAGCCATCTTTAAACTTGGTCATGACACGTTCTGGCAAGATTAAATCTTGTAAATTCTTTGGTCTGTATTTCTCTGTAAATAAAGCGTTCATATTTTACGTATTTTAAGAGTTATACACTTGACTCTAGCTAAGTTTCATATATAAGATATGAAAAAGTCCAGGATTCCTGACATTATAAGGGTCAATACTCCACAACCTGCTAATAGATATGGCATTGTGCTTAAGAACTTAGACAAAGCACAACGAAGACTATTGGTGTTTAATAGGGTGCTGTCTGGTAAAGCCGATAACGATCAATACATGCAAATCTTATTTGACATATATGGATCCCACAAGAACTCAGAGAAGCTCAAATTCTATTACGATAGATCTACTGATGAAATTGTTAAAAAAGAGGAGTTAATTGAATCATATACAACAGTTGATTGGAAATGTGCCCTTTCTGGCAAACCCATCAAAGCCGAGTTTATGTGTTTTGATATGGCAAACTTCTTAGACGAAGAATATATGGATGCCCTTAAAGCACCAATGGTCGACTCCAGAATTTTGAAATCGACCATTGAGTTTAAAAAATATTGTCAAAAAATATTAGAGGATCAACAAAAGGCATTTATGAATTACTCAAAGCGTAATGCAAAACCTCGTCGTCCTGAAAGATTAGATTAATCTTGAGAATGCATCCTTAACTGATAAAGATTCATTTAAGCTAAACATAGATTCGAATCTTTTAATTTCCATTTCAAAAATTCTACCTAATTCAGTACCTTCTAACTGCCAAGATTCTTTTGCAGATATTTTGTCTTTAAGATCTTTGATTTTCTTAATCTTAGCTTCGTCACCTGATTCTTCAGCTTTTTTAAGTAAAGCATCGATTCTTGATAACTTATCTTCTTTAGAATTTTTAGCTGGTTCTTCTTTTGCGGGTTCTTCTTTTGCGGGTTCTTCAACTGTTTCTGGCTTTTCAGGTTCTTCATCACCTAATTCGCTAATCTTCTTTCTAAGATCGTTTAATTTACCTTTGAAAAGATCAACCTTTTCAGTGTCTTTTTCAAGTTTAGCTTTTTGCATTTTGAAACCAACAATTTTCATATCTGTTGCTAATAAGTCTCTGCCTTCTTTGCCTTCTTTAGATTTTTCTAATTCAGCAATCTTTTTATCGTATTCTTCGATAATTTTATCTTTATTAGCATCAACTTTGCTTGCAGATTCTTCATCTTCTTTCTTAACAGATTCAATTCCCGCTTTCATATCTTCTTGAGTCTTCTTAATAGTCTCTTCCAATTTAGCTTTTTCTTCAGGATCCATATCATCTGATAACAATTTCATTTTTAATTCTGCAATTGTATTAGCGATTTCGTTCTTTTTATATGCAATAAGTTTTCTAACTTTACCAGAAAAGAATCCACTTAATGCTTCTTCGCCGTATTTTTCATCTAAGTGCGTTTGAAAATCTTGAGCAGCTTTAGAAACATCATCTTTTTTCTTTTGAATAGTTTGAATTTGTGTTGTAAGTTTTTGAGCAACTACTCTTGCTTTTGCTTTTAATTTAGCTGCAGCTGGATCTGGTTCTTCAGACGTAGAAGTTCTATTTGCAGTATCTTCTTCATCACTTGTTTGACCTGTTTCAGCTTTAAAAGCATCTTGTCTTTCTTTGAGTTTATCGATAGCAGCTTCTAATCTTACTTCTTGTACTTTTAAAGTCTTTAATTTATTATAATCAGCTTCAACAGTAGCACCTAATTTTGAGTTTCTTTTTGAATCTTTAATAGCTTTAACACCTAATCCAAAAATACCTAAGATACCAGCAAGACCGCCTGCTAATAATGGAAATAATGGATCTCCACCGAAGAATGTATCTGCTAAACTCTCGTTCAATTGATTTTCAGATTCTTCTATAGCTTCTGGTTCTAATTGAATTGAAATATCTTTAAGTCCATTAATAATTGTATCAATCTCTGCTGATAAATTACTAACATAGTCTGAATCAACTTTAGTATCTGAAACTGATGCTGCACTTGGAGCAGGAGTTGCAGAAGCACTCATACTAGAAGTCATTTCTGCTTCATTGGTTTTTGTTAAGAAAGCATCGTAAGAAACTAATGCTTCATTTAATCTATATTTTTTCATAGTAAAATGTGTATTTTCTTTCTGTATATATCCAAAAAGAAAAAGGCTTCCATTTCTGGAAGCCTTTTTAAATTTAATATAAATTCTGTACTAGATTATAGTATAGAACCTGACATTGTTGGAGCTGCATAAGTAGCACCATTAATACCAAATGAATAGTACATAGTTTCTGGGTGGAAACCTGCTTCAACTAAAGCAAATCTAGATTTAACAGCTACTTTCGGAGCCATTGTACCTTCTGCAATAGTTTGAACTGATTCAGCCATTAAATAAGGCATGAATACTAAACCAGGACCGTTACCGTCACCTTTTCTACCAACTAATACTCTACCATCATTCCAATCCATTCTTGGATCAGTGTAGATGTTAATACCAGCGATTGAACCTACAGGGTAGATAGCACCAGCATTTTGAGAGATTGTGTTAGAGAATGGATTTGGAACGTAACCAGCAACTGATTGTAATACAGTAGCAACTTGTGGTCCTACAACCGCGAAGTTACCAGCACCTCTTCTACCTCTGTTTGCGATTAAATTCGCAGCAGCTAAGATGTTAGTGTAAATTTTTCTGTATTCAGTGTTTTCAGTTCTACCACCTACTGATGTAGATAAATTGATAGTTACACCTAAAGAAATACCAGCAGCAGTAGCGTTAGTATTAGCTAAAGTTCTTAGGTTTTTGATGATAACGTTGTTGATACCTTGAGTTAATTCGTTAGTTAAAACTGCTTCTACTTGAGCAACAGCATCAACACCGAATTGTTTCAAATCTTGTACTTGCTCTCTTGTAACTGCAGCAGCAACTTGGAAAGTCTTAGCTTCAACAGCTTTAGAGAATAAAGAAAGACCCATGATATTATCAGGAGTTTGTTCTCCACCTTCTCTTGAGAATGGATCACCAGCTACGTTAGAAGCTGCAAATCCTGGGATATGATCTTCTAATGCTTTAACTAATTCAACAGTTACACCAGATGCTGTAACAGTAGCAGTTAAAGAATCTAATGCTAATTTAGCATCTGCAAGAACAGTAGCTGCTTTAGTAAGACTTACTTTGAAAATTAATTTACCATCTAATCTTGAAGTACCTACTAATTCATATCTACCGTATGTAGTATCTGCAGGAATTGCATCACCAGTTAATCCTTCAATTTCAGCTTTAACTGCTGCAAATTCTGCATCTAAAACATCAACTTTAACATAAGTTGGAGCGTTAGCGTTACCACCGTTAACTCCTACTAATCTACCACCTTCGTAAGTGAAGTCTAAGTAAGATAATAATCCCATTGGACCAGCCATTGGAATAACAGGTACTAAATCCAAACCGATAGTTTGAGCAGCAACTTGCATTGCTAATGGTAATAAAGTTGGAGCTTTGTCACCAGAACCTTTTGTTGTGAAATCACCAGGATTTGGAAGAGAAACCTGTCCCATACCTTGTAAGTTCATTGATGTACCAACAGTCATGTAGTTAACAGCACCGTTAGCATCTTCGTAAAGCTTGTGGTTATGGCAGTATTCTGACATCCAAGCTAATTTTTCTGAATCATTGATACCAGTAGCAGACTCAATGATCGGTGACCATGTTGCTCTGATTTCTGAAGCGTTAATTGCGTTCATAATAATTATTTTATTTTTTATTTTTGTTTTTATGAGGGTTGTACCCTAGACATCAGCCTTTTGCTTCTTAGCTAATTATTTCTTACTATATATCCTAATACTTTTTGATTTTTTCCAAAAGTATGAAAATAAAAAAGCCCATCGTTTAATGGGCTTTTCTAAAGGATGTTTATTACTTTCTAAACTTAGCATTGATCGCTTCAGTAACTGAAGTCATATCGTATGGTAAGCTAGAAGTTTTAGTTTCAACTTCTTCTTTAATCATAGAAACTTTTTCCATTACTGGAGAATATTCTCTAAGATCTCTTGTTTGCCAGAAGTTTCTAACTTGATATTCTGTTTCTAATTTAGCGTACTTAGATTGTGCAGCGATTTGAGATTTCTTACCTTCAGATAATTTATTCCAAGTCTCTTTGTATTCTGATGGCATTACTTGAATAAAGTAAGGTTCAGAGATTGATGTGTTAACTTCAGTTAATACATTTTCAAAGATTGCATTGATCTGTCCTTCTGTTAAGAATCCAGCACCTTCAGTTTGTTTTAAAACTGCAGTTTTAGCTGATTCTTCTAAAGCGTTATATTTAGCCTTAGTTTCGTTAGATACTAATCTAAAGAAGTGAGGATCGTTATTTGCTTTAACAGTAGCTTTTTCAATTAGGGCTGATAATTTAGCAGAAATTTCTGATTTGTATGCTTCTTGTGCAGAAACAACTTCTTTTGCTGCGTCAGCGCCTTCAGCTTTACCAGCTTCTTTGTCACCTTCTTCAGTTTTAATTTCTGGAGTTTTATCAGTTAAGTCAGCCTTAACATCTTCTCCTTCGATACCAGCTTCTTCACCACCAACTTTACCTTCAGTTGAATTATCTCCAACTTTGTCAAGTTCATTTTTCTTAGCAGCTTCATCGTGCTCTTTTCCAGCTTCATCACCGTTTTCTTCAACTACTAAATTCTTGTTGAAAGATTCTGCAATGTATTCAGCGTATTCAGAAATACTTTGTACATTTTCTTTTAGATAGTTTACATAGCTTCTTAAGTTCTTGTTAGTCTCAACAGTTTCGTCTAAACTTTCAGCTAAATAATTGCTGTAGTCTTTAACTTTTGCTGTAGATTCTGCAACATGCTCTGTGAAAGAAATGTTTTGATCTAATTTTTCTGCCATATACTTCGTGTACTCGATATTATTATCGGTCATTTCTGCAACGTGCTCAGCATATTGGATGCTTTGGTCTAATTTCTCAGAAACATACTCAACATATTCGCTAAGCTTCTTAACATTCTCAACGATATGATCGTTGTGTGCAATTAATCCAGTCATTTGTTCGTTCATTTCAGAAGTTGTATTATCTGAAGTTACTTTTGATAACTGTTCTTTAAGGGCTTTAATTTCCTCAGCAAGATACTTTGAGTAGCTATTGAAATCGTCTACATTTACGTAAGATGTCATAGTGCTCTCGTTTGTTTTATTTTGATTTAAGTTTGTTTTGTTGTTGTCAGGAATTTCAAAAATAAAGAACGTATCATTATTTTCAAATCCATAAGCTTCATTAACTCTTTTTAACTCAGCGTTTTCAAATCCTGGATCTGCTACTAAGTCATAAGTAAATAATTGCTTAATCTGTACTGTACCATCTTCTCTTACTGCACCAGCAGCTCTAGAAGAAATTTGTAAAGGAACACCAGCATCAACTAATGCTTTAGCTTGACGACCAGCATCAGTATCTAATAATCTAATTCTTCCTCTAACTTGTTTTGAATCTTTATCGTATGTAAGATCTTCGATAACGTGTGAAACATTTTTCAAAGAAATATCAAATTCCTTCGGATGGTCAAGTTCTCCCAATAATTTAGAAGATTTAATCTTAGCTTGTAAAGCTTCGATCTGTGGAAGATACTCGCTCTCTGTATAGATTCTTTGATTACGGTTTTTCTTGTCGATTTCACCGAAAATACCTTCTAATACGTATTTTTCATTTGCATCTGTTGAAGCAAGTGATGAATTAGAACGCTCAAGAATCAATAAATTTTTATTTGACATATCTTTTTCTAGTTTTTTGTTTTTCTATATATCCTCTTTTTTAAGAAATTATGAAATTATACACCGAGTCCGGCTAATTCGTCATCTCCACCTTCTTCTTCTTTTTCTTTTTCCTTTTTCTTTTCAGTAGATTCAGCTTCTAATTTCTGATACCAAGAAACAATTGTACCCATTTCTTCTTTAGTGAAAGAAGCGTTACCATAATGTGTAAAGAAATAATCTTTTACTGATTCTTCTGAATTAGCAGAAACAATAACTCCTAAAATTTCTTGAGCTTTGATAGTTTTACCCTTATCAAGTGTAATATCGCTTACTGTAACTTCTGATTCTGGATCAGCTTTAAGATGGTCTTTAGTTTCATCTTCATTTAAGTTTACAAATTCGTAAAGGCTTTTAACGTATTTCATTTTAATATCTTTATTTTACATTCCCATCATTCCCATTGCATTAGGATCTTCTGGTTTTTTAGCATCTGCTGTTCTCTTTCTGGCTTTTGCGGCTTCATTAGCTGCAACATCATCTGGAGAAAGTTTTAGGTATTTATCTACTAAGAAATCTAAATCGAAATAGTGTTCTTCTTGCATAGTAGCTTGATCTGTTATCATCAAGTTTGTAAATAAGTTGTTGATGAAGTCTAGACGTTTGTCCATAATTTCCATGTGCTTCATTTCTGAGAACATGTTTTCTTCATTATATCTTAATGCAATCTGTGATTTAAAAACTGGATCGTGTTTGAACTCAGGATATTTTAAACACATTTGAATGTACAATGGTTTAACTAAAATCTCTTGGAATCCTGAACGTAAACGATTTACGAACTTACCAAATTTGATCTCATCACGAATCATACCATCGGCAGCAAGGTTGAAATCACCTCCACCATCTTCATACATGAATCTATTGTAAGGAATTTTTGAAACGTGTTTTAATTTATCTGAGAAGTATTTTAAAGCTTCTGTATCTGATAAATCTGGACCGTCTCCACCCATTGTTTCAATCTCTGGAGATTCGTTATCTTTTGAAGGTAACCAGTATTCTTTGTTGAAAGCCATCATTGGTTTACCATCTACTTTTAATGTAGCTGAATCCCAATCAAAATCCACAACCTCTTTATACGAGTTCATTAACTGTGCTAATGATTGCTTTGCTCTGGTTTTAGATTTACCACCAACTGGGATAATAAATTTCATTCTAAATGATGCGTTTGTTACAGCCCAAATTACTCTGGTATGTTCCATAATACGCAATAAGTTAAATGCTCTAACTAATCTTTCTACATAAGATACGCGCGATGCAGTCGTAATAGAAGAATATGAGATGTAAATAATTTGAGAATCGTATAACTTACGTTCTTTCATTGGATCATCTTTATACTGGATCCAAACTTTTTTACCGTCATCTTTGTTAAATGCTGGCAATAAACTAATAGGATCTAATTCTTTAAATCCAATTACTTCTTGTTGTTTATCATCGTAGATAATCTCAAAGGCTAAATAACCATCGATTAAGAATTTTCTATAGTAATACCATGCAGTTTGATCCACATTAAATCCAAAGTAAGTAACAATTTGGTTGAAAAATTTCTGCATGTTCTTTTGAACTTCTTCAGAAACTTCCATACCAATTAATTCTGGATAACAAAAGAAATTTCTATTATCATAAACAATAGATTCATCACAAAGAATATCTAAGATGTCTTCGATCTCATCATGCATTGAGAATCCTCTTAATTCATCTCTTCTTGCTTTATAATTAACATCAAAGAATGGAATATTTTTCTTTAGGTTAGTATCTGCCATTGATAACGCGGCGAATGCTGCGTAAATGTCATCATTGTCAATACCTAACGGGTTAACCATTCCGTATCCTACTTCATTTTCTAAAGTACCGATCGCCTGTGAGTTACGAATAACCATATCGTCATATCGCATACCGAAGTTACTAAGGTCTTTCAATAAAGTTGAGACTCTAAATCCTCTACCTTTTGAGAGTGGACCTCGTCTTGGGTCACCTGGTCTATCTACAAATCCTGCCATGTTTTATTTTCTTTTTGTATTTGTTATATATCACGATTTTTAAAGTAGTCAGAGAATTGCTTTCTAACAGCAAAAACACTAGATCCATTTAACTTTAATAGATCTAATTGGGCAACTTTTACCCAGCTCTCGTAACTTACTACGCTTTGTTTAGTTTTTAATTTCGGTGAATATTGTCTGATTGCAAATTCAAAGCCGAATTTATTTAAGAATTTATAAGCATCCTTATATGTTATCTTTAAATCTTTTTGATGAAGTGCATCTTCAGGTTTGGCTTTTTTAGCCACCTCGATTTTATTTTTATAAACTTCATATACTTTGTCAAGTAATTGTGTTCTTAATCTGATTGGTAAAAGATTTAAATTAATTCCCAGATCATTATGTTTGGCGTCTTTTGGAGGATCTAAAGCTAATACCATTGGATTTTCATCCCACCAATCTAATGTGGCTTCTGTAATTGGTGTTGTGTATCTAAAGATGTAAATATGTCCAGGACGAAATCTCATATTTGTCTTGGCATTATTTGATGGTGCTTTACTAAATACCTTTAAGCCTTCTTTATACCATGATTCTGCTTCTTTTTTAGTTTTAGCAGCTCCACCGTTGTCTTTTCTATAAGCATTAATTTCTGTTATCAAACGTCCCATCTTACTTTAAACTTTTTTCAGTTAAGACTATAAATTTCCACTTGCGATCTTCAGCCCATGCTTTTGCAGCGACATACTTGTCTCTGTTTTTTACATATTGTTCGACTATGTATTTATAATTTTCTAAAGCTTTTTTAGTGTTTTTAGTCGGTGGCGTCGGTTTAATCAAGTGAGATTCTGGTTTAATTTCAACTAAGTATTCAGTAAACTTACCATTAACTTCAGTCTTCATATAGAAATCCGGGTGGTATGTGTGTTCTCTATTATCAACAGAGTACCAATACTTAATTTCTACAGGCTCACTTGACCATGAAACTATTTCAACTTTAGAGTCACAATAAATCATAAACTTTCGTTCCCATGAAGATCTATATATGATGGGCATTGGTCCAACATATTTCTCTGGGTTAACTGGTTTGTAATATCCTTGGACATAACCAGATGCTTTCGAAGGTTTAACTCTTTTTATTGACATTAAATGTTGTACATTCCACTCGTACCACCTTCATCGTCATATCCTGCAGTTCTGTCTAAACTCAAGGTTCCTTTATACTTAACTGGATATATTTTATTCCAGCCTTTAGCATAACCTCTTTTAGCAATCTCTGTAAAATATGCAAATGCGTTTGGATACTTGGGGTTAAAGTTTTTCCAATATTTCAATAGATCTAACAATGCAAATTGCAAACAATCCTCTCTGTCCTCTTCTCTAACATAGGTCATTCTATTGATAGCCCGCTCAGCGAGCATGATTAACATTTTTTCCGCAGTTGGTGTTAACCGATCTTGTTCCAGAGATTTTACCATCTCATCGTATAGATCTTTATTATTTAAATAGTTCTTTTTAGCCACTTAGTATGTATTTGTTTTTCTTTATACGCAAAAAAGGCCAAATGTTTCCATTTGGCCTTTTGTATTCAATTCTTTAAGTATTAGATTGACATTGATGGGTCAATATAAACCTGATTCTTCGGAATATTATATACGTTATCGTTAAATTTTACTTTGATTAAAGAATCTTCTGCTCCTTGAGTATAATCTAATGCACTTACCAAAATTGAATCTTCAGGTTTGATCCCCTCAAATTCTGATTTTAGATTGCCAATTACAAAATTGTCTAGATCTTCAGAAATAAATTCTTCGTATAATTTAATTCTTAACATTATAGTTTTACCTCTAATTCTTTAATTTCTGCTTCAAATTTAGCGATTTCACCATTGATAAGATCGTTAGCTTCTTTAATTTCAACAATAGATCTATCAGCGTTAGCTAATTGCTCTTTGCTTTCTTTTAAGAATGCGATTAGATCTTTTTTCTCAAGAATTTCAGCTCTAATAGATGCTGATTCTGCTGCTGCACCTTCTAAAAGATCTGCAACTAAATCCAAATGAGAAACTCCAGTTTGTTCTGTGATATACTCTAATGCTGAATTTGCATTGTTTGCTTTGAAGAATTTATAGATTTTGTTAGCTTCATTCATTCTTGAAACATAAACATTATCTCCAGCTCTCATAACATCGATGCTAATTGAACCTTCTTTGATTGATTCAACGAAATCAATAGAAACGATTTTTGAAATATTTTCTACTAAGTGAGAGAATGAATTAGCGATATTGCCTTCTTCGATTCTGATGATACCAGCTGCAAATAAGAAATTTCTTAATGTATCTGATGTAGCTACTTCAGTTTTACCAACAAAGTATTTGTTCTCGTTTAAGTTGTAAGAAATCTTAGTGATTCCTTTGTGCCAGATAATTTCTGATTCTGTGATTGTAAAGAATTTTAATGCTTCTACTAAAGCCACGAATTCTACTGGTACTGTTTCTGCCTCTTCAATTACATCGTTAACAATTGAAAAGTTCTTTCCATTTGAGTGAAAAATGTGTCCGTTGTTAATCGCGAATAAAGGCGAAAGTTTGTTATTTGCCATGATTTAATCTATTTTGTTTTCTGTATATATCAGTTTTCTTCTACCTTTTTGGTAATTACTCTTTTATTTGAATCAACTGATGTCCTGTCAATGTCTGGACCGTTTTTCATTTCAGTTGCATAGTTATGAATTTCAAACATTCTGTTACCATTATTGTGCTCAGTATCCCATTCAAATGCTGGAATAAAAGATTTAACTTCGATTGGGAATGTTACGCTATAACGCTCTTTATCTTCAAATGAGAATTCAATTGGGCGTTTAAGATCGTAATCTTCTGGAAGTGCATAATAAGATGCAATTCTATATGTTCCATCTTCTAAGTGTCCTACTTCAACATTAAAGTAATTACTCTTATACATGGTTTTAATAATCATTTCTGCCAATTTTAAACAATCTAATTGACTAGAAACTCTAACTTCAATATCAAAGCTTACTGTCACTGGAATCATTTGAAACTCAGCAGTAAAAGATCTCATGGTATTATCTGCAGCTAATTTAGCATACGTTCCCATGTTTCTTTTATTAACCAACGAATCTGAATCAATTGCTAAACCCGTCATGTTAATAACACCTCTTGGTACAACATCGTAGTTTCCGTCTGCAAGTCCCAGAGGATTACAATCTTCATCTTCTCCAGTTGTAAATAAGAAATTATCTCTCATGAAGTTCTCATCACCTGCAATTGCATAATAGAATGGAACATCAACAGCAATACGCTCTTCTGCACTCAATTGGCGCATAATATACAATTTATTATTTAGATCTGCTAACAGTCCAATAATAACGTGTCTGACGATACTATCGTCCTTGTTATATTTTTGATTGTAAGTTGCCATTTAGTATATATCGTAATTTATTCGATAGATTCTATTGTGAATTTAGAGAATCCATTTTCTCTATATATGTTAATTTTCTTATCGAATATTTCATGAGGTAGCACGGTATGATTAATTACAAATGTATTAATTTTGTTTTCTTTAATCACTTGGCTAAGAATCTTCAAAATATTGTAAATACCATCCTGATCCACTGAACTTAATAACTCATCTAAAAATAGCAAGTTTAGTTGAGGGAATCTTAACTTTAAGATTTTGATGATGGCCACGATGATAATAAAGTCAGCTTTCTTACGTTCTCCTGTCGAAAGAGTAAGAGCATTGACTTCTTCACCTAAATGTGTAATAATACAATTGAACTTGTCATCGAATCTAATATGAAAATGAAGATCCATTGACCGTACCATGGCAGCAATATTATTATTTAATGCTGGCAAAATTGTTTTGATAGCTAGGTTTTTAACACCATCTTCACCAAAGACATTTTCTAAATACTCTAAGAAGTTATAATCACCCTGAATAGTATCTTTAGATGCAGACTTTTTACCTTCACTGGTTTCAAATTCAGTAATGATCTGTCTTAAATGGTCAAATTCTTCAGTGCCATTATTAGCATCCTTAATCTTAATTAATTCTTCTTTAAGTTTACGAATGCTATATGCAAAGTTAGTTGCTTTCTCATCTATTTCTGCACCTTTCTCATTTAAATTCTTGATTTCTGTAGCCAATGCATTAACTTCAAGAGTTAGATTCTCAGCCTCGTCAGTTCCGTTTGTTAATTGAACAGTCAATTTACTTAAATGATCTGTATGCCATTCTGAATCTAGTTTAGTTTCACAAGTTGGACAATGACCACTTTCATATAAAGAAATCTTTTTCTTAAGATTTAACAATTGATTTTCTAAGTCACGTTTTCTATTACGTTTAGTATCGTAGCTATCTTTAAGCGCATTTGTTTTAGTAGCAATCTTGTCTTTGGCTTCTTTAATCTTTTTGGCTTTTTCACCAAGATCCAATAAGCTAGCTTTCATTTCTTCGATCTTGCCTTTGTTTTTTTCATCAGCTTCTAAAACCAAAGTATTTAATTTACCTCTAACCGAAGTAATTGACTCTAAGATTTGTCTTAATTCTGCATCTAAAGAATCAAGATCCATTTTTAATTGCTTTCTTTCTTCTTTAACACTGTTGAACATTTCGTTTAGGATTGAGAATCCAAACATTCTGTCAATGATTTTCTTTTTATCAGTTCCAGTCATCGTTAAAAACGATTTAAAGTCATTGATTGATAAGATGATAATGTTTTTAAATACATGATAAGGTATGCCATAGATCTCATCTTCAAGATATTCTTGAATTGATTTCTTACCAGCTTTGTCAAATTCAACTCCATTAACTAATACAGAGAATTTGTTTGGTAAAAGACCACGCTCAATATCAATGTCCATGCCTTTACATGAAAGTTTAATTCTAACCCAAAGATTTTTATTAATACGATTGGGCAGATCTGCCATACGAGCACCTTCTACTTTACCATATAAAGCAAATAAAATGGCATTGGCGATAGTAGTTTTACCATCGCCATTCTTACCTAGTGTTAAAAATAATTCAGCTCCTTCGTCCTTAAATTCTATTTTTTGAATTTGATTACCGTAACTTGCTATATTCTTAAATGCAATTGATTGTATCTTCATATTTAAGCTTCAAAATCGTAATTGTTTGCACATTTATCATATACAATTCTTACTTTGTTTTTAATTCTTTCCTTTACTTCTTCATCCATTTGCATACCTTCAATATAAACATCGCATAGTTTCATGATGTCATATTGTTTGTACATTTCTTCGATATCACCTAAATCATAAAGATCTTTGTCTACAATATCATTCTCATCATAGATATTCGGTTCAATACGACGACTTATATGTTGAATTTCATTAATTAAACGACCAAGTGCTGATGTTGTTGCAATCTTACTTGGTACAAATAAATCAACATAATTGTTTCTGATAACTTCTTTAAAGTCACCAATTGGTGTGTTGTATAATTTAGCTAAGTCAAACTTAACAAATTTAGGAGAAGTATGATTCTCAAAGAATTGCTCTTCCATATTTGATAAGTCTACTAACCAAAATCCTTTTTGATTGCCAGAATCACTTCTGGTCAGTTGATATGGTACACCAACCATATTCAGTTTACCTAACTTTTGACGATAATGGATGTGTCCAGAATAAACTGCATCATACTTGTTATATTGGTTAACATCTGAACCATGTTCATTTTTAACTTTGGCATTCAATGCCACACCTTTTACCTCAGAATGACAAAATACAATATTTGCATTTGGAAATTCTGCAAGAGTTTCGATCTCATGTTCTGGATCTTTTCTCCATGGCATCAATAAAATGTTCTTTTTAGCCCATTTATATTGAATAGGATCTTTGTAAACCATTACATTAGGGATCCATTTGATTGAATCAATGGCACTAACTTCATTAGACTTTTTAGCCCAAATGTCATGGTTTCCGACGATAACATGTGTTGGCATTATTTCTCCACACTTCTCAAAAAACTCAATTGCGTAATGTAATACTTTAAGATTAATAGATTGTCTATTATCAAAAGCATCACCAACTTGTACTAAAACATCTCCAGGTTGATATTGTTCTCTTAACATTGGTAAGAAAACAGTTTCATAAAAATTCTTTTGGATCTCTAACCATTCTACAGAGTTTGATCTTACACCTAAATGCATATCGCCTAGGATCCAAACTCGTTTTACTGGTTGTTTTAGTACAGTTGCGTCAATCATTACTTAGAATAATTTTTTAATGTTCTTACGATTAAGAACGTTGGTTTTTTGATCTAATTCTTCAATCAATCTTTCTTTAAAGATATTGCTTAATGCATTGTAAAATTTAGTAGAATGCACATTAAAATAATCTGCTGTTTCTGCAAAGATTTCAATTCTTGAATATCTGGTGCTTAATTCATCTTCTAAAAATTCATAGATTTGATTAATATCAATCTTGCGTAATTTCTTTGATTCACCGAATTCATCTATTTCATTAAAATGTTTAAATCTAGATTCTTCAATTAAAGAATGCATGTGTTTTCTTAGGTGTTCCGTATGAATCTTTTCATCTTCAGGTCGATCATCGACATA
>ENA-OSIY01001002-OSIY01001002.1-marine-metagenome-genome-assembly--contig:-NODE-1002-length-15463-cov-9.728259_pt1 | contig 15463 bp, 18 predicted proteins | sample MGYA00237884_ERZ534233 | MGnify/ENA primary metagenome ERZ534233 (study PRJEB26412, sample SAMN06343840) | marine metagenome | isolation source: estuarine water | place: USA: Columbia River Estuary... | reverse complement strand
AGAATTAATTTTTTGTGAATAAGGGAACAAATCAATATTGTCCAATTCTTCGTTTGTAATTGATAAAAAATCCATGTCAACAAATATTATAAATTACCCGTTATTCTTTCACACCAACCTTTAGATTCTGAGTGAGGCCAAACAACCCAATACTTTGGTTTATGTGCTGTTTGGAATTCTCTCCATACCTTACAATATCCATCAGGGTCATTCATCATTTGGTTAATTTCAGATTTATCTGCATCTTTTCTGTGAATAGTTTCATCCTGTTCATTATGGAACGCTACAACCCAAAAGTCATAATCTTTTTCAGGTACTGAACCATAATTAACATCAATACAATGTTTAAATATGCTAGCAAAACTTTCCAACCATTTTTCTTCACTTTCAAACTCTTGTGGATTTGGTGGATAATGTTTATCTAATGTATATTGTTGTATTGCTCTTTTTTCAAAAATAAGACCAGCGTATTTTTCATAATCTTTTAATGTTCTTGCGGTTCCAAATCCATAAGGACCATCGTGTCCTTCTTGAACTTCTCCATCCATACCAAATAGTTTTCTATTCAATAAGTGTGCTTGGTTATTTCTTCTAACCCATTCTTTATCATCATCCCATTGTTTGGTTCTACCCTTACGAGTATATTCGTGCCAAATCAATACTTTATGTGAATGGAACAAATCATAACCACAGGTGTATGCTCTTGCTGAAATTGAAATTTCTTCACCATGAAAATAATAATGTGGGTTGTGTTGAACTTCTTTTGAAAATTGTCCTAATGTAAAACAGTAGTGAGCAGAATAGAATCTTGCAGGTACTGGTTCTGTCATCTCTCTCCAATTTGGAATTGTCTCAGGTAAGAAGAATACTGCACCTTCAGGGATAAATCTATCAAATGCCATTCTCCAAGGCTCTTGTACTCTACCTGCTGGGTCATTATCAGGGTCAAATGATGACACATATCCTGTAAGTAATGGTTTCTTATGTCCTTTCTTTTGAAGTTGTTTAACCATGTTAATCATTTCTTCATCCCAATCAGGTGCAAACCTCATATGTGAATCAATTTGAAGTGTATATGCTTCGTCTTTATATAGTTGTTGTACCAAGTGTCTTGCCCAACAAACACCTTCAGCTTCTTGATAAGGAATATTTAAGATTCTGAATCTGTCATCATTTTCATATTCAGATAAATCATCAAATTTATCATCAGGGTGAAATTGTCTTGCAATACCAATGGTAATGTTTTTTGGGTTCTTAGCGTTTTCCAACATGTTCTTAATTGTTGGAATCAGTTGTGGGTCACGATAGGACGCAATCTGTACAAAAATTTTTGAGTTTTTCTTTGGTTTCATTATAATAATTCCGTTTATAAAAGAATATAAGATTTTGTATAATGAAGTGAATATAAAGAATTGTTTGTACTTTATATTTATATGGAAATATTTATAGTAAATGAAATTACTTAAGACAATAGAAAAATTAATAAGGGAATCTGAGGATGCTTATAATAAAGCATTGGAATCTGTTGTTGATGAAAAGGAATTGGACCGTCTTGAAAAAAACTACAAGGACAGTTTAAAACTGATGAAAACCTTTCATCAGATTAACAAAAGAAATTAATATTAATTTATAACTATTTGTTTTAACAATTCAGACATTGGTCAGAATTTCCAGCATTGGGTCTAATTTTCCATTTAATAAACCAATCCGCTTCGTCATAACTTTTTGCGGTGTAAAGTAATACATTGTTTTCATATACTTGAAACTCCCCATTTATTTCTTTTATTTCCATATTTAATATCTACTTGAGTAAGCGTTGTAAAGTTTTAATATTTGACTGTTAGATAATGCAACATTGTTATATTGTACTACCGGTCCTAAATAACAATTGAATGCATAAGTCCCTACACATCCTGATGCTCCACCCAAATGCATGGATGAGTACGAACCATCATTACCAATCATATCTGTATATCCTTCTTGTACTCCATCAACAAACACATAAATTCCTCTTGTTTGGTTTGAACCTCCATTTGACCATACACATGTTATTTGGTGCCAATTACCATCCTGTACATTTGTAGTTGTTGCAACTGAAAATGAACCACGACCTAAAGGTCCAATTGATGAATTATCCCAAACATTATAATAGAATGAACCATTTCCATCCATAGTTGAATAAATTCTGGCACAACCACCATCACCTCTATAATTTTCAGTATAGAAGTAACCACCTTGAACGCTTGTCATTTTAACCCAAAACGAAATTGTATAATTACCATACCATCCTAAATTATCTCTGTAAATTCTACCACTGTTCAAATATAATGCACCACCGTAACTTGTTGTTGTAGATACGGTACCTTCGTAATTAAAAACATATTGGTTAGAGGTTAAATCTGTTATAGTTGATGAGTTACTTTGTGTGGCAGTAAATCCAGCATCAACACATAATGTTAAATCTGTTGTTTGTAATGTACCGTAATCTAAGTTAAGAACCATTTTATCTGTTTGTCCAGCATAATATGTCAAACATTGAGCGACAGTTGTATATGAAGCTCCGGCAATTGTATTTGTAAGTGATATTAATTGAGCGTCGCTTGTAACAGTATAGATACTTGGTCCATTATTTGCTTTGTTAAGATATATTGTATATCCTCCTGTTGGTGGAGTTATTCCATTGTAATAACCAGTACTAGATGTTGGTCCTTTTCCGACATCACCAGTACCGATATAAAAGTTTCCCTTTTTTAATGCTAGTGTTTCAGCACTTACGTTATATTTTATTGCGTTTGGCATTAAAAAAATGTTTTATAAAAACTTATAGCGTCAGAGTTAGTATTGAAGTATTCTTTTTTATCAATACCGTCTTCATTGTACTCAACCCACCATTGAGTTCCGTTAAAATCCATATTTATAAATGTTCTCATATTATAATCCGTATGTTGATTTAGTCGCGTTAAAGTTTTGTAATATTTCGGCATCTGATAACATTTTGTTGTAACACATGACAGAACCAATAGACCCATTATGTACAGGTCCGGCATATCCACTTCCTATTACTATATCTGCAGCAGCTACTAAAGCGGTATTGCTCCTTGTTTCATACCAACTGGTCCAACTTCCTCCATTAATTGAATAGAATCCAGTTCTTGATGTTGATGTTAATCCTGTAGACATTTTAAGTGCAACCATATTCCAAGCAGATGAATTTATATTGAAGATATATGCATAATCATATGTAGGCGAATATCTACTATAATAAGTCATAGTACTAGGATTTTCCCATGTTACCGCGATTTCTTGTTCGTAAGATTGATAAATTGTACCATTTTTCTGGAAAATTGTTCTTCTACTTGGGGATGATGAAGGTGAATATAACCACATAATAAGTGTACAATTACCTCCCATATTTACAAGATTTGTATTTGAAGAACATTGCCAATATCCACTATCATTAAATGTAAATGCCTTAGCACCTGTTACAGTTTCAAATGGTGTTTGTGTTCCCCAAGCATTAAACTGAAGTCCATTTGCCAAATCATACCAAACAGTACCCGTTTGAGGATAACTACTTACATTATTGGCGTCCAAATACATAGATAAATTATCAGTAACAACTGTTGGTAAATTATTATTTAATACCATTTTATCAGTTTGGGTAGCAAAGTAGTTCAAACATTGATTTGCCGTTGTATATGAAGTACCGGCAATTTGATTTGTTAATGTTATTAATTGAGCATCGTTTGTTGCGGTATAGATACTTGGTCCGCCTGAGGCTTTATTTAAATATATTGTATATCCTCCTGATGGTGGTGTAATTCCATTGTAAAAACCAGTACTTGATGTTGGTCCTTTTCCAACATCACCTGTGCCAATCCAAAAGTTTCCTTTTTTCAGTGCCAATGTTTCAGCACTTACGTTATATTTTATTGCGTTTGGCATTACAAATTAGTTATTGATTACTTATCCAAATTTGACATTCTTGTTTAGTTACGGCAAAATAAACGGTATTTCCATTTGAATCTTTTACTAAAAAAAATGGAACATTACCTTCAGTTGCTTCAGGTGTATTAATATATGGTTCAACTATTGTATACATAATTAAGGCGTTACTATTCTTGAACTTACGGCATTGTAATTCTGAATCATTTCAGCATCTGTTAATTCTCTATTATAAAATAATGCTTGGTGAACTTTTACTGGACCTACTTGAGTTGGACCATAACATCCAATATCACTATATCCATGTGTATTAGGACCAATATTTCCAGATGCACCACTTCTTCCACCCGCCTTACTACCATTATACCACATTTGTCCACCACCATTTGATGATTTGTATTGCATACAAAGATAAGCAATTTGACCTGGTGCTAATCTAAACTCACCATAACCACCAGTTAATCCACACCACCCATTATCTGAGGTGTACCCATACCAAGCACAAAATCCATCGGCATTGTTTCCGTAATAATCATCAAATTGATATAAAACAAAAGAAGCGTTAACATTATAACCTGAATTCCATTTATTAATTGGGTGATAAGCGTAATTGTTGGTAGTTCTTGATATTTTTTCCAACAATACACAAACTGTAATTTCACTAACATTATTAGTCCATGATGGATTTCCAATGTTATAATTTGCATAACTTACGGAATCGCACATATCATTCCAATATGTACTTCCATCTTGGCTATAACTGACGGTATAATCACCATCAAATGACCTTTGTAATCCATTTGTTACAATACTCCCATAAGTCATATTGGTAACCATTTTATCAGTTTGAGTAGCAAACCAATTTAAACAATCAGGTGCTGTGGAATAAGAAGTCCCTGCAATTTGATTTGTTAGTGTTATTAATTGGGCATCACTTGTTACCGTATATATTGATGGTCCACCTGATGCTTTATTAAGATATATTGTATAACCTCCCGATGGTGGAGTTATTCCGTTGTAATAACCAGTACTTGATGTTGGTCCTTTTCCAACATCACCAGTTCCAATATAAAAGTTTCCCTTCTTTAATGCTAATGTTTCAGCACTTAAGTTATATTTTATTGCGTTTGGCATTCAAATATAAATACCATTCTACATTAAATTAAAATAATCTTTTAATCCGTTTTCTAATGTCCATTTAGACTCCCACCCTTTCATCCATTTTTTTGTATTACTACAGGTATAGAATTGATATCCTTTAGGTATTAATGTTTCCTCATGATATTCAAAAGGTATGTTCATAGTTTTCATAACATCTTCAAACATCCTTGCGGTTCCTGAACCAACCTCATAATACTTACCACTTAAAGTTTTATAATTTTCAAAGGCGTGAATATTTGCCGAAATAACATCTTTAACATAAACAAAATCTCTCTTTGGTTTCTTTGGGAATAATTTTATTTCCTCATGGTTATTATGTTTTTCATTCATCTGAAATGCAACTGATGCCATTTTTCCTTTATTCTGTTCTCCTGGTCCGTATACATTGAAATATCGTAATCCAATACCTCCATTTTTAATGACATAATCTTCAGCAACGTATTTACTCCACCCATATAAATTGGATGGGTATTCATTATTAATTCCATAGTTTGCGGCTGATGATGAATATATTATTGGAATGTTTTTTGATTCACATAAATTAGTAATGTGTTTGGTAAATTCGTAATTAACCAACATCATATAATTAACATTTGTCTCTAATGTGTCAGAGCAAGCTCCAACATGAAATACCCCTTTTATATCTAACCAAAAATGTTTTGATACTTCTTCTTTCCAAGATATATTATTGAATATGTCCTCATTTATTTCAATAATTTCAAATTTATCTTTGAGTTCATTTTTTAAATTTGAACCAATAAATCCTTTAGTTCCTGTAATTATAATTTTTTCCATGTTATTTTATTAAATTTAAATATTCTTCAGACCAATACTATTAATATTATTAATTAAAAACAATGTAGTTATTGGTTGTGAAAATCTTTTTGTTTGACTCGTTAATTTTTATTTTTTTATTTAAATTACCATTAACTATGACTTCAATATTTTTTTCTCCATTAAAATCCGATAGATTATTTAACTTCCATGTCTGTGGGGGACATTCCAAATGTAAAATTTTTTCTCCATTCACAACAACTTCAATAGTCTGTACAAAATCAAAAGTGTTATGGGTAAAAAACATAAGACAATTTTTTTCAATGTTGTAAATTGGAAAAGCCCATTTAAATTCTTGATTTGAATGAGAATCTTCGGATTGGTCTATTTCTGGGTTAGGGAGAAATAAACATTTTCTATTTTTTTGAGATAAAAAAATAACATTTAAATTTTCTGTCATTTTTGCGTGATTTGTCATTCTGCGATTTTGTCCACTAATCTCTAAATCAACGTGTGGATTCCTAATTAAATCCAAAAATTTTTCTTTGTTAAAATTTTTAATGTCGTCATCAATAAATTTTGTGTTGAAGGAAAAATAAACTGAGGAGGCAAATAACAAATTTGATGGATGGTGAAACATAACAGTATCATATTCATCTAATTTTTGATTTATATCTAATATCATATTATTCCCTTTATAGATAAAGTCATATTCCATATAGTGAATTTTTTTGTATCCCCAAAAATCTGCAAAATTAATAGCATATCTAATTTGTCTGGCAATGGCCAAAGCGGTTGACTCATTATAAACCAGAGAAGTTTCTAAATAAAAATTTTCTGATTTAAACCATGCCATGTACGTTAAATCAAAATCTGTTAATATTTCATTTTGACTGTCATAATAAAAATGGTCTATTTTATCACAAATTTCTTTAGAAATTGGAGTATGACTAATAACTAAAATATCAAACTTATTCCTTAATCCTTGAAGATTTTCAACTAAATCCTGAAGTTTTCTTTCTTTTTTAAGATTCGGGCAGTGAGCCGATATAATTATAATATCTTTTTTTAGCATATTTTTTATTTATAGGCATATATTATTCCTAATTCATCATTAATTTGATAATTCCCATATTCAAAATTAACATTAAAACCACACTTTTTTAATTTATTTAAAATGGTGTTTATTTCACCATTTTTATTTAGATGGTATTCTAAACATATTTTATTAATATTATTAGTTAGGTAATGTTCGTTTAAACTTTCAATAATTTCATACTCCGCTCCTTCACAATCTATTTTAAGATAATTAATTTTATCTATGTTATTGTTTTCTATATAATTGTTAAAGTTAATAGATTTACAGGTAATTGTTTGACTATTTTTATCACTAACAAACATAGAAGAATTAATAGAACTTTCAGGATTAATATTAAAAGTTACTTCACCATCTTTAGAACCTACCGCAGCCTTTTCAACTACTAAATTGTCAATATTAAAATTTTCAATTATACAATTATAAGATTGAGGTGAAGGTTCAAAACAATACACTTGTTTGGCTCCTTTACACAATGAATAATATGAAAATAATCCTAAATTTCCCCCAATATCAACTACAACATCCCCTTCTTTTACTTCAAAAAATTTATCATATATTTTGGTTACAAATATTTCATATAAGGAAAGTGCCGGGTCTTTGTCGTGAGGGTTGTTGTATTTATAATCTTTTAATACATTATATTTGTCTAAATCTTTTAAGTTTATAGATTCATTTAATATAGAATCTATTTTTAAATACATTTTTTTTAACTCATTATCCCATATTTCAAATCTTCTATGATATACTTTTACTGGGTGGGAAAAATAATAAGTAACGTTAGGTTCAACAGACATTTTTTCTTGATAGGAACAAAGTCCTGTATACCCATCCACTATTTTAATAATAATATTTAGGGGTTCTAAGGATTCAAATTGGATTCCTTTTTTATCGTCTATAAATTCTTTGAATATTATCATTATATGTTTTTAACTGCTAAACAAATACCTTTTTCTTTAAAAGTAGTAAAGTTTTTTAATTTTATAAAGTTGTCAATATTTTCCCTTTCCTCAGTTGATAAATTATTATATTCAAATATAATCAAATCTAAATTTAGATATTGTTCATCTGTAAGAGAGTAAAGCAATTTATCATCTAACCCTTCAACATCTAAATGTAACCAATTTACATCTGAAGTTATTAAAGTTGAAAATTTTATTGATTCTTTTAACGTAGATGTTATTTCTTCTTTTTCCCAATAATCTATTACCCTTTTTAAAACGGAATTTGTATATCCTCGTCCCCCTTCATAAAAAATTGTTGGTTCCCCATTTTCTGTAACCAAATTATTAATAAATGTTATTTGATTAAAATCATTATAGTTATGTTTTAATTCATTAAACTGCCTTTGACTAGCCTCAACTAAAATTAATTCAGATATCTTATCTAAAGCAACAGGAACCCACTCTCCAAAATCTCCATTGTGTGTACCTATAATAACACCTTTATTTGATTTTCCTTCATCAATTCGTTTTTTACAGTATAACCATAATTTTTGATAAAAATAATTCCCATTTTCAATTACATTCCATTTATGAGTGTATATGTGGTTATTTTGATTATCTTTAATAATAACATCTATAATTTCAGTATTAGGAAAAGTCGCCCAACTGAATGAATCTATATAGGTTTCCCATATTTTCTGACTTGTAATTTGTTTAACAAATTCTATTTTAATAGGGAGTTGTTGTTTTTCAAAAATATAACCTAAATCTGATGTAGTTATCTTAATATTTTCTTCAGTGTATTTTATGTCTATCATGGCCTGTGATTATAATAAACTTGATTCATCATTATTTCACCATATTGTTCGGTAAAATCAATAGTTTTATTGTTGTATGTAAATATTAATTCGTTTATATTTTGTGAACTTATTGGAAATTCAATATATTCCCATGATTTAGGATTTTTAATATATTCAACACCATTAATTTGTATTTTAATTGCACCCATATGTTCAAAACTATGAAAAACCATTCTTAAATTATCTGTTAAATCTAAAGAGTATTCGTTTGGTGATTCTCCTAACCAACAATGTGTTTTTTCATTTTTACTTAAAAATAATTTAAACTCTGAAAATGGGGAAAAATCAAAAAAATCAACATTTTCCCAATAAAATATTTTATCTTTAATTGGATGTTCTAATACTTGGATGTTAAATTTTTTAATCCATTTTTTTAATTCATCTTCTGCCACACCATTAGTTTTTAAGTATTCTTCTAAAGTAATTTCATTAATAATATTTTCCATCATTAGTCTATTAAAGACCATAAAATGTAAAGTAGCTTCCCATAAAATGTCTGGATGGTGGGGATTAATTCGAGGGTGAACAAAATTTACTTCATTTGATTTTAATTCAGATTTAATAATATCATCTATTTCTAAGTCATAAATTAAATGATAAAAAATATCATAATCGAAAGTTAACGCTAATTGAGATAGTTTTTTTGTTTGATATAAAGCTGCCCATCCATAATCGTAAAAAGCTCTATGAATTTCTGTAATTCGGTTTTCGGAAATAGGCATTCTATACCATTGAGTATGTGCTCTTTCTGGCCAACTTAGTAATGGATTTTCTTTAGTGTAAAAGAAAAAATCACAGAGTTTGGTAATATCATAAGGAATTTCTATTGGACTAATAGTCATTACATCTATTCCTAATTCTTTAATTTTTATAATATTTTCTTTTAATATGTTTTGTTTTTCTTTAGTATCACAAAACGTACTAATTAGTGCAATTTTTTTCATTTTTTTAAATATAATTTTAAATTATTAATATTGTTATTACATAAATAAGGTATTATTTTGTTGATTTCTTCATCAGGTAAATCCCACCATTTTAATTTTAATAAAAATTCAATAGTTTCATCATCAAATCGTTTTCTAATAAATTTAGCGGGATTTCCTCCCCATATTTCATAAGGACCTATGTCTTTTGTTACAAGACTTTTTGTTCCAACAACCGCCCCATTTGATATTTTAACTCCAGATAAAATTGTTGCGGCATCACCAATCCAAACATCATTTTCAATTATTATATCTCCCTTTGAGAAAGGGTGACCTTCTCCATCAAAAGTGTTAAAAATATCATTATGAATGTGTCCAAAAGGATAAGTAGTAAATCTATCTATTCTATGATTACCTCCTAAAAAAAATTCAACATTAGGTCCAATTGAACAAAAAGAACCGATAAATAAATCTGTATCATTAAATTCCCATTTTTGTATTTTCCACCATTTAGATTCATATGTGTGTCGTCCAATAACCATGTTTTTATGTTTAAAAAATATTATTAAATTCTTCAATTGATATTAAATTCAAATGTTCTTTTTTGTTTTTTTCAAATTCTTTATATTCATAAAAGGAATTATTAAAATCACAACATTCTTGTTTACCTCGTTTTACAATCCCTATACCATAATCTGTATCAACAGTACAAACAAAAAGGTCAGGTCTTGTCGCTCTTAATTTATAAATTGATTTCCAAACTGTTCCATTCCAACCGTGAGCAATTCCGTCAATAATATAATCTTCTCTTGCCATCCATAAATTAGGTGGGTTACAATCATGTAAAACTATAACTCCATTTTCTGATAGATGATTTAATGAATTTAATACATCTTTTTCTACTTGATTGGATATATGTAATCCATCAATAAAAATAACATCCCATTTATATGTTGTTAGTAAGTTTAACCCTTTGTTTTCTAATAACTTAAAAAAAGTATCTGAAGTGTAAGGGTAATCTACTTGATTTTCATCATTTTCATATCCTGGGTCTACCGAGTGTTTTGTTTTACAGTTAATTAAATTAAAACATTCATCAGGATTTCTAACCCCTATTTCAAGGTATGTTTTATAATTATATTTTTTAATTAACTCATTTATTATGTCGTATCTATTCATATTTTACAAAATTTGTTTTTTTAAATAATTCAATATTACTATTATCTAATATAATATTATTTTTTAATTTATCATTAACAATCACTTTAATATTTTTAATATTTTTTGGTTCCCCCAAAGTTGTTATTGACCATTCGAATTTTTTTATTTCATTAAATTTAATGATTCTTTCATTATTAACAATTACTACAATATTGCAAGGTTTATCTGATGCATCATTCCAAACAATAAATTCAATATTTTTGCTTTTATGATCATAAAATGGAACTGCCCATTGCATTTCAAATTCACCCTTATGAAAATCAATTATTCTTAAAATATTACCATTTTTAGTTATAAGATTATGGTCTTTAAAATAAACTTTATTTCCATTTTCACTATAAAGAACTTGTGTTCTTTTTTCTGTTGTCTTTTCCAAACTGTCTTCTAATTCTTTTAAAATTTCCTCTCGGTTAAAATAGAACGCCCTATTACTCAAATTATTTATTTTAACTGAATGAAAATTACCAATACCAAATTGAAGGTTTATTTCAAATAATTCATCTTTTTTTGTGTACATCACAGCATCATATTCATCTAAGATTTTAGAATTGTCATAAAATTCTGTGTGGTCTTTGAAATAAGCATCGTATTCTATAAAATGCACTTTTTCATACCCAAAAGTTTTTGCGTGTCCATAACCAGTAATCAATTGTTTATGTAAAGTAAGATATGTATTACCAACACCAAAAAAAATAGATTGGATATGTTTACCTTTATGAGGCGAAAACCATGGTTGATTTTGATATTTCCAATCGGTTAATAATTCATTGTCTTTATCAAAAATGGCCCAATCAACATTTTCTTGTACATCAAAAGTAATTGGAGTATGACTAACAACCATTAAATCAAAATTATTTCTTATTGGTTGTAATGATAACACCAAATTATGTAATATTCTCCTTTTTTCTTCATTAGGACAATGAGCGGTAATACATATTAAATCTTTATTCATTACGTTTTTTTTTATAATAATTAGGGTAATATTGAAATTATAATCATTTATATTATATTTTCAATATGATAACACCAAAAATTTATGTTCACGGTTCATATATTGGAAACACGGGATATAACAATCACACAAGAGATTTTTTTAGACAAGTATCTAAACACACACAATTAAAAGTTAGAAATTTTACCGTTGGTGCTTCTTGGTCAGGAAATAGTTTAACACCACATAATGGTGAATCCTATTTAAATGATACGGATAAATCAATTTTATATAAACAAAGACTATGGGTTGGTGATGGTAAAATGGAAGATTTTACAATTTACCCACATGAAGAAAAAGAATTTTTTCCTGATTTTAATATAGTATTGAATGAAACAAATCACCATTTATTTTATGAGAACTACGCAGGTCCCAAAATTGCTTATAATGTTTGGGAATCAACAATGCAACCTGAAACTTTTTTTAATAAATTAAAAGAGTTTGATGAATTGTGGGTACCGTCAAAATGGCAAAAAGAATGTACCATTGCTCAAGGTTATGACTCAGATAAAATTAAAGTTGTTCCTGAAGGTGTTGACGTTAATACTTTTTATCCCGAAAAAGTAGAATTACTTGATGAATATACTGATGGTAGATTTAAGTTTTTATTGATGGGTCGTTGGGATTATCGCAAATCAACAAAAGAAATTATTGAAACCTTTTTAAAAACCTTTAAACCTGAAGAACCTGTTGATTTAATTGTATCAATAGATAACATGTGGGGTGAAGAAATGGATGGTTATAAAACAACTGAAGAAAGATTAAATGCTTATGGTTTAATTGACCCAAGAATTAAAATAATTCATTTTCCATCTCGTGAAGATTATGTAAAATATTTAAAAACAGGACATGTATTTGTTTCTTGTGCAAGGTCTGAAGGTTGGAACTTACCATTAATTGAAGCGATGGCTTGTGGTACACCATCAATATACTCAAACTGTTGTGCCCAACTTGAGTTTGCAGAAGGAAAAGGATTTCCGGTTAATATTATTGGTGAGAAACCAGCTAATTCAAATGACTATGGGAGATATGTAATGAGTGATTTACCGGGTAATTATTACGAACCTGACTTTAATCACTTATCTAATGTAATGAGATATGTGTATGAGAACTATAATAGTTGTAAAGAAAAATCATTTAAAGAATCAATAGATTTACGTAATAATTTTAATTGGGAAAAAATTGGTTTAATTGGGTATGAAACAATTATGGATTTTTATCAAAAAATAAATTCTCCTGAATTTAATAAAAACAAAAAACCAAATGAATTTAAAGTATCTTATTTTGAAGGTCCAAAAGTTGAAATAATTGGTGATGTTTATAAACAATATTTAGTTGAGTTTTTAGATGAGTCTGACAATATTGTATATAGTACAAAAATTTTAAATAATATGTGGACATCATGTGGTAGAAAATACTACACAAAATGGAAAATTAGAATTGATGGTGAAATTATTGATGAGTTTGATTTAACTAATAAAAGGGTTTTAATTTCAATGGAATCTAAATCAATTGGTGATACAATTGCATGGGCACCTTATGTTGTTGAATTTTCAAAAAAACATAATTGTAAAGTTATATTTAGTACTTTTCATAATTCTTGGTTTGAGGGTCATGAAAATTATAAGGACATTGAATTTATTAAACCAGGTGAATTAACAAATTGTGATGTCGTATATAGAGTTGGGTGGATGCGTTCAGATGATAATAAATGGGATAAATTTGATTGTTATCCAAACTACCCTAATACCCAAGAATTACAAAAAACCGCATCCGATATTTTAGGTTTGGACTTTAAAGAATTAAATTTGGGTATAAATTTTACACCTAAAAACAAACCTTACATGGGTAATTATGTTATATTAGCACCTGAGTCAACAGCTGGTTGTAAAGAATGGACTTATGATAGTTGGGTGTTATTATCAAAATTGTTAAAAGAAAATGGATATACACCAATACTTTTAACAAGTAAAAAATATAACATCAAAAATGTTCCAAATGCATATGGTAGGAGTTTAGAAGAAGCAATGAATATTTTATACCACGCAGAATTTATGATTGGATTAAGTTCAGGTCTATCTTGGATAAATTGGGCATTAGGAAAACACACGGTTATGATAAGTGGTTTTACTCCAAAACACCATGAATTTACAACAAACATAACAAGAATACAAAATGAACATTCTTGTAATTCTTGTTGGTCTAATATTAATTTTAAATTTGACCCAGGAAATTGGAATTGGTGTCCAATTTGGGAGGGTACTGACAAACAACACATTTGTCAAAAATCAATTTCACCATTAACAGTATTTAATGAAATAAAACAATGGATAAATTAAATTATAACTTTAATAACATTAGTCAGAGTCTAATTAAAATATCTGACGAAAACAATGAATGGAGGGTTGATATTAGTAATGATATTAAGATTTTTATTGATGACAACACATTACCATATACTGTGGTATTTGTTAATACATATACAAACAAAAATGAATGGGAAGTTGACTTATCTGAAGGTATGTGGGCGACTTATCCAAGTGTACGAGGTAAAAAAGTTATTGTTTATGATAAACAAAATAATAAAATAAATGCATTTATGCTTTTAGGCTTTATGGTATTTGGATTACTAGGAGCTTGGTATTGCAATGAATTGTACTATGGTAAAACACTTTTTGTACAAGGCTCTGCCTCTGTAGAAGGAGAAGACTTGGATAGAATGTTTATGATAACAACAGTAGTAACAGGGGTTGTATTTGTAATTACTCAAATTTTATTGTTTTGGTTTGCATTTAGGTATCAAGAAAAGGATGGTAAAAAAGCCTTTTATTTTGCGCATAATAATAAATTAGAATTGATGTGGACAGGCGTACCTGCAATTGCATTATCTATTTTAGTTGTTTTTGGTTTAAAAGCTTGGTTAAAAATAACAGGAGATGCTCCAAAAAATTCCATTGTTGTTGAAGTTACTGGTCATCAATTTGGTTGGGAGTTTAGGTACCCAGGAAATGATAAAGTACTTGGTGCAAAAAATTATAAATTAACTACAGGAATTAATACGCTTGGGGTAGATTTTAATGATAAATCAAGCTTAGACGATATACATGTATCCGGTACATTACATATACCAGTTGGGGTTCCTTGTAAAATGGTAATTAATGCGCAAGATGTAATACATGATGTTGGGTTACCTCATTTTCGCTTAAAAATGGATGCTGTACCTGGTATACCAACAACGCAATGGTTTACACCAAAGTGGACTACAGAGGAAATGAAAAAACGTACAGGTAATTCAAATTTTGTTTATGAAATTAGCTGCGATCAAATTTGTGGTGCTGGGCATTTTAGTATGAGAGGTATAATTATTGTAGAGACAATGGAGGAGTATAATAAATATTTAAGTACTCAAAAGCCTGAACTGTGGACGGTAGATCCCTCAAGAGCACCTAAAGAAATAAAAACAGATAGTATTTCAACCTGTCTCTTATACACATCTGACGCTGCCGACGAATAGAGAGGTGTAGATCTCGGTGGTCGCCGTATCATTA
>ENA-OSIY01001001-OSIY01001001.1-marine-metagenome-genome-assembly--contig:-NODE-1001-length-15472-cov-7.029425_pt1 | contig 15472 bp, 19 predicted proteins | sample MGYA00237884_ERZ534233 | MGnify/ENA primary metagenome ERZ534233 (study PRJEB26412, sample SAMN06343840) | marine metagenome | isolation source: estuarine water | place: USA: Columbia River Estuary... | reverse complement strand
TTTCTGGTATGCAGGTCATGGACAGTTTCCTAATCAATCAAAATATTTTACCAGAGAGTTATGTAGGAGATGGTACCTTTGGATTCTTGATAACTGGACTAACTCACAAAGTAGACTCATCTGGATGGGTTACAGAAGTAAAATCTCAGATTTACAATAGACCAACTGGTGCAAGATTAGGAGCAGTAGGAGAGCTTACTTTTAATCAAACTTCTTTCAAAGATACAAATCCTGTGAAGGATACAAATCTTAAGAAAGCAGAACATACCCCATGGACAGGTGATACTCCTAATGCTAATAGAGTAAGAGTCCTCAATGAGAGTAAAGGAGGAATGCAGAAGAAGAAATCACAATATCCTTTAGATGAATTATCCTCCGGAGCAGATATTCAACCTTTCTTAGCAGATACAACAGTTTCTTTCCTACAAGAATTTTATAGTAGGTTTAGTAAGTACAATATTAGAATCACTGCAGGTAATGACGTCTGGCATCATGAATACGCTAGAGCAAGTCAGCACCGTCACGGAAGAGGTTTAGACTTTACTATTAGAGAAGGATCAAGAATGCTAGGTCCGGATAGTGATTCAAAAGTTCTTATTGAAATCTCAAACTGGATAGGAACACACTTTGCAAACCAGAAAGATGTTTACTTCAAGGATGAATACACTCCTGATGGACAGTCCAACCACGCCACAGGAAATCATTTTCACTTCCATGTACTAAAGAATCAATAGGATGTACTTACCAAAATTTAAATACAAAGGAAACTTGACCACACCTGGTAATGAATTCAGATACATAGGAACTGATGAAGATTATGTAGGTTTGTATTTTGAAACACATGATGGAAGGTATTTTACTGAAGGAGAACCTAACAAACTATCTAAAGAGATTCAGAAGTACAATACTTTTGTCAGGGACTTTACTCCTAATGACAGGTTTGATTACACTCCCTATCCTCCTATTGTTGAAGATTATGATGTACTACATCAGGATGTACATACTTTCAAACTAAAATCTACTTATCCTATCAGGAACTATTACCCTAAGGTTAGTGAATTAGATTATGAAGAAGGATTCCTCATGAGATATTATGTTAGGGATAAGAATACTGGAACAATCCAGGAGGTAAGTTCTGAGGTATATGAACAGATGGAAGGTAAGACTACAAAATACTATTACCCTAAGTATGATATCTTGAAACTAAGATGGAGTCTGATCTCCACTCAGGATAACTCCAAGATACTGAGGGTAGGTAATAAAAGACTTCCTGGACTGAGTTCATATGTAAAAGGAATTACAGAATTTATCAGATAAAAGTTGGTAGAAGAACTTAATGTTCTTATCTTATCATCAAATAGGTTATAAAAGGTTATGTTCTGGATTTGTGAATCAGATAGTCAAGTAGAAAAGGTATCTTCCATAGGAGGAGAGGTATTTCTTGATATTATTCAAGAAAACGACCAGTTTCACGCCACACTCTCAGACACAGTATGTGTGTATGTGAGACCTTTATCTAAAGATAGTGGATTTATTCTTCCAATACAACACTCAGAGGGTTTAAATCTAACTAAAGAGAAGGTTAGAGAGGTTCTCTCTACTTTCACTACCAAGTATGTAGTTGATAAGAAAAACCTCCTCTATCACTTTCATTTAGACAATGTAGTAGATCTAAAGTTAGTCTATTCCATGTTAGATTATGAGATATTAGAGTTACCTGACCCACCTTCCACAATAAACTGGTACTACAACAGGTATTATGGTAGAAAGGACCTGAATAGTATCATTCCTTTGTCTAAACTCCATGAAAGGAGTGAAAGAAACTACAGAAGTGTAAAAGATGTTATCAGAAGGTCAGAAGAAGTCATAGATACTAAACCCTGGAAGTTCTACAACAACATCTCCACCTCAGTTTACTATCTAATGGAACAATCTGGGTTGAATACTGATAGAGATAGGTTTATTGAGTTATTTAAACCCAATGTACCTGAATACTCTATGGAAGGAAGTAAGATATTCACTTACTACAACCCTTACAATGTAACCTCCAGACCAACAAACGCTTTCAACAGTGTAAACTTTGCAGCCATACCTAAAAAAGGTGATCATAGAACAACTATCATACCTTCCAAGGATATTTTTGTAGAGTTTGACTTTGATGGTTACCATATTAGGTTGTTATCTGAGTTAGTAGGTGAACCTATCAAAGGTAAGTCTGCCCATACTGATTTAGCTAAGATTTATTTCAACACTGAACTGGTAACTGAAGAACAATACAATGAAGGTAAACAGATTACCTTCCAGATAGTGTATGGAAAGATACCAGACAAGTACAAACACATACCTTTGTTTTCAAAGATAGGTAAGTTTATTGATGAGTTATGGAAACTTTACAATTTAGAAGGATTTATTGAAGATCCTGTCTCTGGAAGAAAGTTGACTAAGAAACTCAAGGATATGCATCCACAGAAACTTATGAATTACTTGATGCAAAGTTTGGAAACCTCAAGAAATATCACTATCTTGTATAAAGTACTAAAGTACTTACAGAACAAAGAAACTAAAGTGAGTTTATACACTTATGATTCTATTCTATTTGACTTTAGTAAACAAGATGGTAAAGATACTTTATCTGATTTAGAAGAGATACTCTCAGAAGGTGGGAAGTACCCTGTAAAGTTCAGATACAGTGATAATTTAGTTATGTAAAATAAGTTCTATTTATAAAAAGAGTTATAATGATACAACCAAGTTTTGATTACGACTTCGATTTTTTCGATTCCAACAATAATATGAGTAATAAATTATTCTGTACTTTTTCCACTGAGGAGGAGTTAGATTCTACTTTAGAGACTATTCAGGGTAAGTACCAAATACTTTACAATAAGATATTTGTACTTTATTCCAAGAGTAGTGATGAGTATATCTGTACCTACAATGTAGATTTTGGTAATGTATCTAACTTCTTAGATAATACTATCTTAGTACATAGAAAAAAAGACTCAAACACTCTCTACACTATCAACGCATTGAACACTTTGATCAAAGAACTAAATGGAGGTGTAGCGGATTCAAGTTACAAGGTAGACTGGAATGATTTCAGGAACTGTATTCTTCTAACAAGAGGAAGTGACTTGAAAAGAGTAAACACAAAGTTATTTAAAATTATAGAACTTTAAGTTGGATTTCTAACCAATAGTTCTTATATTAAGTTATATACAATAAGTTTCACTTTAAAAATTAGTTTTGTATGGATTTATCCGCAATTAGAGCTAAGCTGGACTCTATGAACACTTCCGGCCAACAACGAGAAAAGATTGACTACGAGGCAACCTTCTGGAAACCACCACAAGGTAAGTCACAAATTCGTATTGTACCTTCTTTCTACAATCCAGACTTTCCATTCCGTGAGTTGTATTTCCACTATGGAGTAGGTAAGTATCCAATGATTGCATTATCAAACTTTGGTATGCAAGATCCTGTAGTAGACTTTGTAAATGAGTTGAAGAAAACAGATGACCGTGACAACTGGTCGTTAGCAGGTAAGTTGAATCCTAAGATGCGTATCTTTGCTCCTGTAGTAGTTAGAGGAGAAGAAGACAGAGGAGTTCGTCTATGGGGATTTGGAAAGAACGTTTACAAGACGTTGATGTCTTATGCAGCAGACGAAGAGATTGGTGACTTTACAGATGTAATGGCAGGTCGTGATCTAAACGTAGAAGTAGTACAGGGTAATCCTTACCCAGAGACAACTATACGTCCTCGTATGCAAGCATCTGCACTAAGTGACGATAACGTCAAAGTAGAGACCTGGTTGAAGACTCAACCTAAGGCAGATGATTCTTTTACTAAGTACAGTTTTGACTTTATCAAGAAACAATTGACTTCCTACTTAGATCCAGAAGCAGATCTAAACTCTCCAGCTCCTGCAGCTCCTGCTGAAGTTCAAGCACCAGCAAACAACTTCACAGTACAAAAAGCTACTGAGTCTAAACCATCAACTGCAACAAAGTTTGATGACCTGTTTAGTGGAGATAATGATTTACCCTTCTAAGATAAAAGTTAATGGCTAAGAAAACAACAGAAGTAAGTAAAGCCGCATCTGCGAAGATCAAGTCCGGCTTTGACTTAAATAGATTCAAAAAGAACAAGAGGTTGAGTAATGCCTCTGTAAAGTTCAAGGAACAAGCTTGGATACCAGTATCTAAAGCATTCCAAGAAATCACTTCTATACCAGGTATCCCACATGGTCACATCACATTATTGAGAGGTCATTCGGATACAGGTAAAACCACAGCCTTGATTGAAGCAGCAGTAAGTGCCCAGAAGATGGGTATCTTACCTGTCTTCATCGTGACTGAGATGAAGTGGTCCTGGGATCATGCTAAAGAGATGGGTCTTGAGTTTGAAGAAGTAGTAGATGAGACTACTGGAGAGATTTACGACTACGAAGGTTTCTTTATTTATGCAGATAGAGGTCAACTGAATACTATTGAAGATGTAGCTGTGTTTATGGCTGATCTTCAGGACGAACAAGCTAAAGGTAATCTACCTTATGATATGTGTTTCTTCTGGGATAGTATTGGTTCTGTACCTTGTGACTTATCAGTACGTTCTAATAAGAACAATAATGAGTGGAATGCAGGAGCAATGTCTACACAGTTTGGTAATAACTTGAATCAAAAGATTCTCTTATCAAGAAAAGAAGGAACTCCTTACACCAACTCGTTAGTAGCGATCAATAAGGTTTGGACTATGAAACCTGAATCACCAATGGGTATGCCTAAGTTACAGAACAAAGGAGGTATGTCAATGTGGTATGATGCAACGTTAGTAGTAACGTTTGGTAACATTACAAACCCTGGTACTTCTAAGATCAAAGCAATCAAAGATGGTTTACAGGTAGAGTTTGCAAAACGTACTAACATTCAGATTGAGAAGAATCATATCAACGGTATTCAATCCAGAGGTAGAATTGTTATGACACCTCATGGTTTTATTCCTGACGATAAGAAAGCAATTGATAAGTACAAAGATCAACATAAGGACAGATGGTTGACCTTATTAGGATCAGTAGATTTTGATTTAGTAGAAGAGCCTGAAGTTGGAGAAGATCCTCGTGAAATACCTCCAGCAGCTAATGAATAAGGCTCAACAACTAAGGTTATTAGGTAACATACAGGAGACACCCCCAGCCCTTCACAATGATCACACTCTGATCATTGATGGACTAAATACATTCATCAGGAGTTTTACTTTAGTAAAGAGTATCACACCAGACGGACATCATGTAGGAGGTTTATTAGGGTTTATGAGGAGTCTTGGGTATGTTACCAGGACCATTCAACCAACCAGAGTGATTGTAGTTTTTGATGGAAAGGGTTCTTCTCAGTCCAGAAAGAATATTGATTCCAACTACAAGGCACAAAGAGAGGGAGTAAGGGTCACAAACTGGGAGATGTTTGATAACAAGGAACAAGAGTATGCCTCTATGGGTGATCAGTTAGACAGACTGTATGACTACTTAGAATGCTTACCGGTCCATCACCTAACTGTAGATAAGGTAGAAGCAGACGATGTTATCGCTTACATAGCAAATGAAGCAGATAGAAGAGGTAACAAAGCAACTATTGTATCTTCAGATAAGGATTTCTTACAGATAGTTACTAAGAATGTGAATGTGTACTCTCCTATCAAGAAGAAGTTCTATGATCCATCTATGGTAAAATCAGAAGTAGGTATGTTACCTGAAAACTACCTTGTAGCAAAGAGCTTGTTAGGAGATAACTCAGACAACTTATCTGGTGTAAGAGGGTTAGGAATCAAGACTTTATTGAAGGAGTTCAACTACCTCATAGAAAGACCAGGTGTCTCTTTAGAAGACATTTATGAGACCTGTGAGAGAAATATAGACGGAAAGAAAATCTTTGCATCTATACTCCAATACAAACATAGAGTAGATACTAACTATGAACTAATGAATCTACAGGAACCGACTTTGACGGACTATCAGGTAGAGGAAATAGAAGGAGTCTTATTCAATAAACCAAATACTTTGAATGTGATGGCATTCCTATATTTGTTAGAGCAAGACAAAGTATCCGGAATAACTAAGAACACAGAAGGTTGGTTAGAAGTTTATAGACCTTTAGCAAACTTTAGTGTAAAATAAGTTGGATTAGAGGAAAAAAGGTTTTATATTAAAATAAAAGTTATATACAGTGACGTTACAGAAACTATCAGAATACGGAAAAGGATTTCAAATAAAAGTAATAGGTGCCCTACTTACTGAACGGAAGTTCTTATTAGATGTAAGGGATGTACTCCAAGTGAATTACTTTGATGCAGAAGCTCATAAGTGGATCGTCAAAGAGGTAGTAAATTATTTTGACAAATACAATACTACTATCACTATGGAGGTCCTAAAAGTGGAGTTGCAGAAGTTAGATAATGACATTCTAAAGACTGCAGCAAGAGAAGAGTTGAGACACTCTTATCAAGCTACTAAAGAGGACTTAGAGTATGTTCAAGAGGAGTTTACTACTTTCTGTAAGAATCAAGAACTGAAAGCAGCATTATTAGAATCAGCAGACTTACTGGATGCAGGAAACTATGATGCTATTAGATCCAGAGTTGATGCTGCAATGAAAGCAGGAATGAGTAAGGACATAGGTCACAACTACAATAAGGATATTGAAGTAAGGTACAGAGAAGACTATAGACCTACTATTCCAACACCATGGCCTATGTTCAATAAGAACTTCCAAGGTGGATTTGGACCTGGAGATTTAGTTATTGTATTTGGTAATCCTGGAGGAGGTAAATCCTGGACTATGGTTGCTGCAGGAGCACATGCTGTACAGTGCGGATACAATGTAAACTACTACACCTTAGAGTTAGGTGAGGATTATGTAGGGAAGAGGTTTGACTGTTACTTCACTGGTTATTCTATTGAAGAGGTAAACAATCACAGAGAAGAGGTAGAGAAGAAGGTAGAGGAGTTACCTGGTAATCTTATTGTAAAAGAGTATCCTCCTAAGGGAGCAGGTATCTCTACTATCAAAGCTCATGTTCAGAGATGTATTGATCAGGAACATAAGCCTGACCTTATTATCATAGATTATGTAGATTATCTAAACACTCCTCAGAAGGGTAAGTTTGGAGAGAGAAAAGATGAGATCGATGATCTGTATGTAGCTTCAAAAGGATTAGCTAAAGAGTTAGGAGTCCCGGTACTAACACCTTCACAGGTAAATAGAATGGGAGCTAAGGATCAGATTATCGAAGGAGACAAAGCAGCAGGAAGTTATGATAAGCTAATGGTAGCAGATATTGCAATCTCTTTATCCAGAATGAAAGAGGACAAGGTAAACGGTACTGGAAGGTTCCATATTATGAAAAACAGGTATGGATTAGATGGAATGAGTTATCAAGCAGCAGTAAATACGGATAACGGTCACATAGAGATACTAGGTGATTTAGATCCTGACTCTCTTGCAGAGATGACTTCTACTGGTGCTCCTGCACCTACCTCTATTCCAGGTATCGATTCCTTAGACAAGAAGTTATTAGCTAAAAAGTTTTTTGAATTAGAGCAACAGAAGTAGGGTCCTAATCCTATTTATGTCTACAGCCTCTAGCAATACGTCCAGAGGCTGTTTTTGTCTAACAGTTTATCAAATATATAAAGTATGAGTATATTACAAGAGAGAGTGGTTTACAAACCATTCGAGTATCCCGAGGCACATGATTTTTGGTTGAAACAACAACAAGCACATTGGATCCATACTGAAGTTCCAATGGCAAATGACGTAACAGACTGGAAGGCAAATCTAAAAGATCATGAGAAGAATGTTGTAGGGGGTATCTTGAAAGGATTCGCTCAAACAGAAACAGTAGTAAATGACTACTGGACTGGTCTTGTAACAAAGTGGTTTAGGAAGCCTGAGATCATTATGATGGCTACTACCTTTGGAGCATTTGAAACAATCCACGCTGAAGCATATTCCTTATTGAATGAGCAATTAGGTTTAGATAACTTTGCAGAGTTCTTAGAAGATGAATCAACTGCTGCAAAGATTGAAAGTCTAATGAATGTAAGAGATGGTCATAATGGAGAGACTGACTACCACGAGGTAGCAAGATCGTTAGCTATCTTCTCTGCATTTACAGAAGGTGTAAATCTATTCTCTTCTTTTGCAGTACTATTATCTTTCAAGATGAGAAACAAGTTGAAGGGAGTAGGTCAGATTGTAGAGTGGTCAGTAAGAGATGAATCACTTCACAGTAATGCAGGATGTTGGTTATTCAGACAGTTAATGACAGAACATCCAGAGTTGAAGACTGATAGATTGATCACAGAGATCAGAGAAGCAGCAACTGCTGCCTTAGATTTAGAGTTCAATTTTATTGATAAGATCTTTGAGATGGGTGATTTAGAGAATCTAACTAAGAATGAGTTGAAGAACTTTATCAAGCATAGAGTAAACACTAAGATGGGTGATTTAGGATTGAAACCTTTGATACCTTCTTCAGAGATAGATAAAGGTGCTCTAAAGACAATGCTCTGGTTTGACAGTGTAATAGCAGGCAAACAACACACAGACTTCTTTGCTGGTAGAGTAACTAACTATTCGAAGGGTCATATGGAATGGGATGAAGCTTCAATATTTTAAACAATAAGTTATGTCAATAGAAGTAAACTACAGTGACTGGGTCGCTGGAAAAGACTATCCTGAATGGATGAGTGAGATCTCCTTAGCAACTGTATCTAAAGGATACATGATGCCAGGAGAGACTCCAAAGAAAGCCTACAAGAGAGTAGCAGATAGAGTAGCAATGAGATTAGGCAGACCAGAACTATCTGCTAAGTTTCAAAGGTACATGTGGAAAGGGTGGTTGAACTTAGCTTCTCCTGTTCTATCCAACACTGGAACAGACAGAGGACTTCCTATCTCTTGTTTTGGTATTGATACACCTGATAGTATTAGAGGAATAGGTCTAACAAATGCAGAGTTGATGAAACTAACTTCTGTAGGTGGAGGTGTAGGTATTTCTCTTTCCCGTATTAGAGGAAGAGGTCATGAAATAGGTAAAGGAGAAATAGGACAGTCAGAAGGTGTAGTACCTTGGGCTAAGATTTATGATTCTACTATCATTGCAACTAACCAAGGAGCAGTTAGAAGAGGAGCAGCATCTGTAAACTTAGATATTGATCATGTAGACATAAAAGAGTTCTTACAGATTAGAAGACCTAAAGGAGATCCTAACCGTCAGTGTTTGAACTTACACCAGGCAGTAATGGTTGGAGATGACTTTATGCATAGATTAGAGAGAAGAGATCCAGAAGCAATGGAAGTATGGGTTGAGATCTTGAAATCAAGAGTAGAGACTGGAGAACCTTATTTGATGTTCAAGGATAACGTAAATAACGTCAATCCATTAGCTTACACTAAGAACAATCTCAATGTAAGTATGACTAACATCTGTTCAGAGATTACTTTACATACTGATGAAGAGCATAGTTTTATCTGTTGTCTATCTTCTCTAAACTTAGCGAAGTATGAAGAGTGGAAGAATACAGATTTAGTAGAAACTGCTATTTACTTCTTAGATGGAGTAATGGAAGAGTTTTTATACAAGACTAATGGTAGAGAGTCAATGATCAGAACTCACAGAAGTGCTAAAAAAGGTAGAGCATTAGGATTAGGAGTATTAGGATGGCATACTTTCTTACAATCAAAAGGGTTACCTTTCAACTCTATTGCATCTACAGCCTGGACTAATACTATCTTCTCTCAGATTAGAAATGAAGCAGAAGCAGCATCCAGAAAGTTAGCAGAAGAATATGGAGAACCAGAATGGTGTAAAGGTACTGGAATGAGAAACACTCACCTCTTAGCTATTGCACCTACAGTAAGTAACTCAACTATTTCTGGAGGAGTATCAGCAGGTATTGAACCTATCCCAGCTAACATCTACACATTCAACTCCAACAAGGGTACATTTATCAGAAAGAATCCAGTCTTAGAGACTTATTTAGAAGAGAACGGACACAATACTGATGAAGTATGGAAAGTTATCCTACAGGACAGAGGATCAGTAGCTAACTTACCTGAGGATGTTATGCCAGTAGAAGATAAAGAAGTATTCTTGACCTTTGCAGAGATCAATCAGTTAGGATTAGTAGAACAAGCAGGAGTAAGACAGAAGTACATTGATCAGGCTATGTCTTTGAACTTAGCATTTGATCCTACTGACAGTCCTAAGTTTATCAACTTAGTACACCGCACTGCTTGGAAGTTAGGTATCAAGACTCTTTACTATCTAAGAACTGATTCAGTAATAAATGGAGATATTGGTAGTAGAACTTCTGAAGACTGCCTTAGCTGTGACGGATAGTGATAGTAAAAACTCTTCTATTTATTAAAAACACCTAATAGTATGAATAATTTTGATCTAAAAAAGTTCTTAGTAGAGAACAAACTTACTTCTAATAGTAGATTGAAAGAAGGAACTTTTGATCAAGGAGAGATTGCTTTATTCTTAGGACCTGCTGGACTAACCCATGTATTCAAAAGAGGTTCAGGATACTACGGGTACAATGATGAGTTTGACTTTGAAGCTAAAGATAGAGAAGAACTTGAACAGGAGCTGAAGGGTTACGAACTCACTGCAGGTAGTTTAGATGAAGGAGTCAAAACTACGGACTACGCACACTACAAGAAACTAAAAGCTCAAGGTATTGATGTTGAACTCGTTACTAAAGATGATCTTAAAAAATCTAAATTAGAAGAAAACACAACCACTACAGTTTGGAGTAACTTAGCTCTACAGTTCCTAATAGACAATAAAGTAAGGTACGTAAAAGGAGTTGGAGGTAATCCACAGATAGACTGGCACTTGATTGCTTTAGGGTTTGGAGGAGCAGAAGAAAAAGCTTTAGGTCAGTTAGATAACTGGAAGGCTTCTATGGAACATAGTTTAGGTATCGAACCTCATGAAGAAGTGAGGATAGAAGGTGGAGTACTAACTACTGATAAGATAAATCAAGCTAACGATGAAGCAGGTGCATCACAAGCATCCGCAATGAAAAAAGGCGGATTTTCAAACAACTAACAATAAAAGATTGTGAGTTAGGTTTCTGTAATAGGTTTTCTATTTATTAAGAACAAACAACTACGTAGATGGCAACAATTATTAAGTCTTACAGAACAAAGGAACAGGAGAGAGATGTTCGTAATCAAAAGAGAGCAAAGAATCCAGTTCGTAGAAGTTCTAACTCTCTTGAGGATTATCCTTACGGAGCAGCACCTCAACAGTTACCAGCAACTGCTAAGTCTGGAAGAGGTGGAAGAAGTCAAGGAGGAGTCAGTGCTATTGATCCTGCTACCTTTCTCATCACTGAGACCTGGGCAAAGCTCATCACTGAAGACGGACACTTGATAGCCTCAGATGGAAAAAACTTTATTTACTACTCACAATCATAAACACTAAACAATGGCAGTCACTAAAATTTCTGAATTAAATAGTACTACCTCTCTAACTGATGCAGCAAAAGTTCTTGTTGTTGATGGAGGTACTACTAAACAAATTACTTACTCTAGTTTAAAGAGTAGTAATGTAAACTCAGGAGAACACAGAGCTTCGACAGTCTACTCAGCATCCAATGCATCGAACGCAGTCCAAGCACAGACTGCTTCTTTTGTAGAGTATGCAGATGTAGCTAACAAACCAACCTTAGTATCTTCTTCAGCTCAAATCGCAGAAGATATCAGTGGTTCATTTGTAGAAGCTTCTTCTTCTCTTGCAAGTAGAGTTGAATCTTTAGAAGCATTCGATGCAGCTTTAGACGCTACTTACGCAACTGATGCAAACTTAGAAGAGTCAGCATCAGCTATTAGATCAGAGTTCGCAGCAGCGGATGCAGTAATCGATGGAACAATTACAACATTAGATGCAACACTCACTGCAGCAGATGTAGCATTAGGAGATAGACTAACAGCACAAGAGGCATTTAGTTCATCTTTAGATTCAACTTACGCAACTGACACTCAGTTAGGAGATGTATCTTCTTCACTAGCAGTAACAGGAGATGCATTAGCAGTTAGAGTTGATGCTTTAGAAGCATTCGATGCAGCATTAGATTCAACTTATGCAACTGATGTAAACTTAGAAGAGTCTTCTTCAGCTATCAGATCAGAGTTTGCATTAGAAGATACTGCAATTAGAGGAGAGTTTGCAGCAGAGGATACTGCAATCAGATCAGAGTTCGCAGTAGAAGATATTGCTATCAGATCAGAGTTTGCTATTGCAGATGATGCAATCACAGCAGCCTATCAGTTAGCAGATACATCTATTGTAAGTGACCTTACTAACCTATCATCTTCAGTAGCTGCAGATTTAGTAGCAGGTGATGATGCAGTAAAAGCTAAAGTAGAAGTTACAGCTTCAGCTATTAGAGCAGAATTGTATTCAGCAACAGCTTCTTTAGTTACTGACTTTGAAGCAGCAGATACAGCACTAAGTTCTTCTTTAGTAGACACTATCGCAGGAGTAAGTAATGTAGCAGATGCTAACACAGCAGACATTGCAAATCTACAATCTATTATCAACATGGTACCTCAAGATCCATTACCAGCAGCAACTGTAGGTGATTTATCAGTATCAGGTTCAATAGGTTCAAATCTACACTTGTACTTCTACAATGGAGTATCTTGGGTACAGATTTCATAAGAATAAAAAGATACAGTTATGAAGTTACTTTCTGAAGCAATAGTATCAGAAGAACTAAACTATCATTTAGAGAACAACCTGACCCTGGCGGAGAATATCTTCAGGGCAGGTTCCTCTAAATACTTTTCAACATTTAATGAAGCAAGGGTTTTATATAGAGCAGGAGTATTAGAAGTCACTGAAGATGATGAGATGTTCTTGAAAGAAACTCTTGTAGGTGAGACTGCCTTATATGAAGGTAAGTTAGTTCATTTAGATTTCCCTTTACCTACTCCCTCTACTTTGAATGAAGCAGAGTATCAAGGAAAGAAGGTAGATTTGAATAAACCAAAAAGAGGTGGAACTAAGAAGTTCTATGTTTATACTAAAAATCCTAAAACAGGAAAGGTTATCAAGGTCGCATTTGGAGCAAAAGATGGAGGAGGAAACTTAGCTGTAAAGTTAAAGGATCCTAAAAGAAGAAAAGCTTTTGCAGATAGACACAACTGTGATCAAAAGAATGACAAGACTAAACCAGGATACTGGTCCTGTCGACTTCCCGCATATGCCAAAGCTTTAGGATTATCTGGAGCAGGTGGTAGATGGTGGTAGATTTCCCTTTTGAAGAACAACAAGTAGGATCCAATTTATTTGTAAGGACTTTTTCTCCTGAAACTGACCCTTTTGAGTTTGTGTGGCATAGGGATAGGGAGGATAGGATTTTATGTATCTTAGAAGGAGGAGGATGGAGATTCCAGTTTGAGAATCAGATACCGTTCCTAATGGAGAACAGTGATAAGATATTCATACCCACAGGTGAATATCACAGGGTAATACCTGGTAATGGTTATTTAGAAATACTAATAGAGAAGTTATGATTTATTTTACTTTAGTGCTTATAGCACTTATTATTTATGTTACTTACAGTTTCAATGTAAAGCTAACAAAGCTCAAAGAAGAGCATCAAGAAGAACTCCTAAGCGAGAAAGCCAAGTCAAGACATGAAGGTAAACAGAGGAGTGCAGCCGTACAGTGGGGAAAAAGTATAGAACATTTTGTTCCTTTTATGAAGGACTTCCCAGTACCTGTAGAGGATGTTACTTTCTTAGGAATGCCTATTGACTATGTAGGGTTCACTAATACAGGAAGTAAGACTGGTTGTGAGGTACATTTTATTGAAGTAAAGAGTGGTTCTTCTTTTCTAATGGGTAAGCAGAAGAATATCAAGAAAGCAATACAAGAAGGAAGAGTTCACTGGCACGAGATATCTGTAGAAGGAAACTTTGAAAAATAAAGTTTAGTAAAGAGTTGGAATCCTGGATTATAGTTCTTATATTATATTGTTATGATAAATAAGTATATAGTTAGTGGGTTCCTTTTATTCTTATTAGGACAGGCAATGATTTGGTATCAGACCAATTCACAATTTTTTAGTTCCTGGGCAAAGGATCATCCTTATGTAATGGCTGCAGCAGGTTGGCCTATCTCTTACATTCTCATTTATGCTACTGGATTTGTAGTAAAAGGGTTTGATGGAGCACTATGGCCTGGTAGGTTAGTAGGTTTTGCTTCTGGAATGGCAGTTATGGCATTCTTCACTTACATGCATATGGGTGAGGGTATCAATATGAAAACAGGAGTTACTTTATTATTAGCTCTTGCTATTACTATGATTCAAGTATTCTGGAAGTAATGATATTGAGATCTGGAAAATACCAAGGATACACTTTAGAGTCTGTTGTAATGATTGACCCTGGATACATTAGGTGGATTAGAGAGAATAGGCCAGAGATGTTGATAGAGAGAAGAAAACCTCAGAAGATACAGAAGGTAGAGTTGACTGAAGAAGAGATAGAACAGAAACAGGCTTACAAAAATTTACCAAGAGAGAGTTGGGAATCTGCATTTTAGTTCTTATTTTAAGGTAAATCAAATAGGTTATGAAGACATTCAAAGACATTCAGTTCCACCAATCAATGGGAGGTAACTTAAAGAGTATTACCAGATTCGATAACGGATTTGAGTTAAGTGTGATTGCAGGTGAGTTTGCTTATAGTACACCTCGTGAGAATAATACAAACCCAGACTTCTTCTCAGCATTTGAGGTAGCAGTATTCAATGATGATGGGGAGTTTGTCACTAAAGATTTCTTTCAAGATATAGAAGATGATGTAATGGGATGGCAGACTCGTGCTGACATTAACACATTGATGTTATTAATTCAATCTAAGTAGTATGAACCACACAAACAGATACGGAGACGTTTACACATTCACCAAACAAGAGGATGGTAGTGTACTATGGGAAGGTAGCTTTGAGCATTGCAGATTTGGCTGGCCTAATGTATACAAACGTGCTTACCAGCAGTACCGTAAGGATGGCGGTGGCATGCACATTCAAGACTTTGAAGAACAAGTACATGAGATGATGTACAACGTAGAGGGTGAGTACATAGGTCCCGGACCCATCTGTGCAATGTATGGACACTTAGTATACTCAGATACTAAGAATATCAATATGGTTGATCCAAGCGGAGGTCCTTACCTCAGTACTCATACAAACTTAGGAGAACGCTTTGACAGTGAAGAGTTAAAAGGATTGTGTATCAGTTCATTCAAAAGTGTTGATACGGGATACTTGATTGAAACGTATGGAGAGTTTGACCATTTAGCTGATACTAAAATAATAGGAGGAATAATTAATACTACAGAATAATGAGAGAGGGATTTATAGCATTTGCACTTATGCTTAGTTTAAG
>ENA-OSIY01001000-OSIY01001000.1-marine-metagenome-genome-assembly--contig:-NODE-1000-length-15480-cov-5.168149_pt1 | contig 15480 bp, 13 predicted proteins | sample MGYA00237884_ERZ534233 | MGnify/ENA primary metagenome ERZ534233 (study PRJEB26412, sample SAMN06343840) | marine metagenome | isolation source: estuarine water | place: USA: Columbia River Estuary... | reverse complement strand
GAGATTTCTGCCTGTCTCGTGGGCTCGGAGATGTGTATAAGAGACAGTTATTACTCATTCTCCTCTTAATATCAAATCTAAGCCTTGGGCTTTCTTTCTTAAAATATAAAACACGAGGCGAAGCCTCTGAGGTAGTAAGACCACTTAGATTTGATATTAAGAGGAGAAAGGAACTTTCGGTCTTAGAAAATGCAGCCTAAGCGAGGCAGGGGGCATAGGGCAAAATCAAAAAAGCGGTCAATAAATTGACCGCTAAAATGACTATTAATATTGCAATTAACTTTCTCACTAAACCAACACCTCCCCCGTCATATCCGCCGGAATCTCCACCCCCATCATCTTCAATATAGTAGGCGCGATATCACCCAATTTTCCATTTTTAATGGCTTTGTAATCGTTGTCGATTAAGAAGCATGGAACCGGATTGGTAGTGTGTGCTGTATTTGGAGAGCCATCTGCATTGATAACATAGTCGGCGTTACCGTGATCGGCGATAATGATGAATGAAAAGCCTAAAGGCAAACCAGTTTCAACAACTTGTTTTACGCAAGAGTCAACTGTTTCTACAGCTTTTACAACTGCATCGTAAACGCCGGTGTGACCCACCATATCAGGATTTGCGAAGTTCAAGCACATGAAATCTGCTTCTCCTTTTTTCAATTCGGCACAAACTTTATCGGTTAATTCTTGAGCACTCATTTCTGGTTGCAAATCGTAAGTAGCTACTTTAGGTGAAGCGGCCATGATGCGCACTTCGCCTTTGAAAGGCTCTTCTCTACCGCCAGAAAAGAAGAAAGTAACGTGAGGATATTTTTCTGTTTCGGCAGCACGAATTTGATTTTTTCCAGCTTTCTCTAAAGCCTCTCCCATCGTCATGGTAAGGTTGTCTTTTTCGTAAATGATATGAACGTTGGTAAACGACTCATCGTAGCGCGCCATCGTTACATAATACAAATTCATTTTGTACATGTTTTGCTCGTGAAAATCTTGCTGACTCAAAGCCTGCGTGATTTCACGACAACGGTCGGTACGGAAGTTAAAGCAAATAACCACATCACCTTCTTTGATCACAGCGGTTGGTTGTCCGTGCTCATTCGTGATAACTGTTGGTTTAACAAACTCATCAGTTTCATTTTTAGCATAAGATGCTTTGATTGCTTCCACTGGATCGGCAAAATGTTCACCTGTTCCATGTACCAATAAATCGTAAGCCAACTTCACGCGATCCCAGCGTTTGTCGCGATCCATCGCATAATATCTTCCACACAACGAAGCAATCTTCGCATTTGTATTTTTAACGTAAGCTTGTAATTCTTGAACATAGCCTAATCCGCTTTTTGGATCTACGTCGCGGCCGTCGGTAAAAGCATGAACAAACACATCTTTCACACCTTCTGTAGTAGCCATGTCGCACAAAGCATACAAGTGTTTTTGCGAAGAATGCACGCCACCTTCAGAAATCAATCCTAAAAAGTGAACTGCTTTATTTTTGTCTTTTGCTTCTTTAAAAGCTGCTTTCAAAACCGGATTAGAGAAAAAAGATTTGTCGCGAACGGCAACATTAATTCTTACTAAATCTTGATACACCACTCTACCAGCACCAATGTTTAAGTGACCCACTTCTGAGTTACCCATTTGTCCTTCGGGCAAACCAACTTCTTCACCGCTGGTGATTAATTCTGAATTTGGTTTGTTGTATAATGAATCAACGAAAGGAGTATTGGCATTGAAGATAGCATCTGACTTGGTATGATCACCTTTTCCCCAGCCATCCATGATAATAAGAGCAACTTTTTTCGACATATATTTTGAATTTAATTTTTCGGAAATTGAAGCGCAAATATAGTCCCTTTAGGTGAATTATTTTTCACTTCAATTGCCCCATTGTGCAATAGCACTAAATTTTTAACGATGAAGAGTCCGAGACCAGTCCCTTTTTTCTTACGCGTATTTTCGTTACCAATGCGGTAAAATTTCATGAAAATATTTTCTTTCTCTTCGTCGGGAATTCCTTCGCCTGCATCAGAAACAGAAAGAACAATCGAATTATTTTCTTCGGCCAAATCTATTTTTATTTCGCTTCCTACTTCTGAATATTTAGAAGCATTTTCAAGCAAATTGGTAACAATAGAAATCATCCCGCTAACATCAGCATTGATGTACAGGGCATTAGTTCCTTCGGGGTACCTCAGGATGACATCCATACTTTTAAGAAAACCATTCTTATTTTTTTCAATAATATTTTCTATTAATTCTTTTAACGAAATCTCTTCTTTGTTGAGCAAATACAAGCGCTCATCAATTTTGGTAGCAATTAAAATATTTTCAACGAGTTGATTGAGTCGGTCGGCATCGTCGATGGCTTTCTTCGATAAATCTTGAATTTGCTGTTGTTCTAATTTACGCGATGAAATGGTTTGAAGCAATAATTTAATAGAAGCAATGGGTGTTTTCAATTCGTGCGTAATCGCCATCAAGAAATTTTTCTGCTGAGAGCTCAAAGCCATCTCTTTTTTAATGGCGCGATAAATAACAAAAAAACCTAGTCCCAAAATGATGAGAAAAACAACCCCTTCACCAATGAGCATATAAAACTTGCGTTTCAACACTTCTCCTCCATAAATTTCTTGGTATAAATTCCATGTATTGCGCAACCACCAGATACTTTGCAAAACAATGTAGCTAAGCAAAGCGGTGAAGATGATGATGGGCTTTTTAATGGTGTTGAGCATGGGGTGAAATTAGTTATTTTTTCTGAGAATGGGAGGACTGGGTTAGTTGAAAATCCCTCTTGCCTATACGCGCTATGGCTTGCACACTCTCCCTTTTGAAAAGGGAGAAGTTAGTTAGCGTTAGCATCACGTGGAAATACTGGATTGAATTCGAAATAATAGTTAGCTATATTTTTTGAGAATGGGAAGCTAACTCCACCTCTCCCTTTTCAAAAGGGAGAGTGCGAAAAAGCCTGTGCAGGGGAAGAGGGATTTTCAACACAAATACTTAATTTTGTCTTACTAACTAAACATTATGAAAATTTATTACAAAAAGTATTTGAATGGCTATGCCAATTCATTGCGAAATGATTCCACTCTTTCTGAAATTATATTATGGAAAGAATTAAAAGGCAAGCAAATATTAGGAATGCAATTTAATAGGCAACGACCTATTGGCCAATATATCGTTGATTTTTATTGTGCAAAAGCTATGCTAATTATTGAGCTCGATGGGATAACTCACCACCAAGATGAACAATTTGAAAAGGATAAATTAAGAGATGAAACACTAACAAAATTAGGATATGTGGTTTTACGATTTCACGATGATGAAGTGATGAATGATAGAGAAAATGTATTGAGGGAAATTGAAGCTACAATCAAAAAGAGAGTATTCTGATTTTTTCGAGAGTGCTGCCTCTCTCCGTCAGCTGACGGAGAGAGTGCGAAAAAGCTTGTGGGAAGAAAGAGGGATTTTCAGCACCTGTTATTACTATTTAAAGAGATGTGTAAGTAAAGTTTGCTGAAAATCCCTCTTGCCTTTCCGCGCTATGGCTTACACACTCTCCCTTTTGAAAAGGGAGAGGTTAATTAGTGATTCTAGACTCGTGAAATTATTGGTTTTTATTAGCCTTAACCAAATCAAATATTCCTGCAATTACAAAAAGAATAGTGATCAAGATTGTCAAAAGTAATTGGCCAATTGGCATCAAACCATTCCCTTCTTCTGTGTAATTTGGTGCAAAAGAAATCAACATCGAATAGGTCATCATACTTAAACTAATTATGCTTAAGACAAGAACAAGTGCAGGTAAAAGATTATACCCTTTCTTTCTTAGAAAATTAACGATTGTTTTGTGAAAAAAGACAACGACGAAAATCAAACCTAAAAACATAAAACCTTCGCCGAACTTTATTTCAAAATATTGTTTCCAAAGCAATTCTTTTGGCGCATCTTGAAAGGGAATACTACTCCCCGCAGTGTAGAAAAATCCAAAAACAATGAAAAGTATTCCTAAGGTCAATATATATTTAAGAATATTTTTCATGCCTACTTCTTCTCCACCCAATCTCCACCATCCTTAATCAAATCAATCAACGCATCAACAGCTAATTCAGAGGATATAGATTTTTGAACCACTTCTCTTCCTTTGTACAATGTGATTTTACCAACGCCAGAACCAACATAGCCATAATCGGCATCGGCCATTTCGCCCGGACCGTTTACGATACATCCCATAATACCAATTTTAACTCCTTTCAAGTGGTTGGTAACGGCGCGAATTTTAGCGGTTGTTTCTTGTAAATCGAAGAGGGTTCTTCCACAGCTCGGACAAGAAATATATTCGGTTTTAGAAATTCTGGTTCTTGTGGCTTGCAACACACCAAAAGCTTGTGAAGTTTGCGCTTGCAATGCAATATCTTTTGCTGTTATCCAAACACCGTCACTCAAACCATCTAACAACAATGCCCCAAAATCGGTAGCCGAATGCAACTGAAAATTCTCAGGAGTTACATTGCAATATTCTCTTTTTACGATGACAGGAATCTTAATATTGTTTTCCATCAATGCATTGAAAAAAGCACGTTGTTCGGCCATTCCATGCAAGTTGGTTGTTTTAAGTATAACAACAGTATTGCTTAAATTTTTAAGTGACGGAACAATATCCAAATTGTGCGCGTGAACACTCAAGAAATTTTGAGTACCTGCTTTTCCAACCGAATAATGACGTTCTCTTTGTTGAACTTTTCCTTCGTTTTGAATGACTCCTAAAGTCCCCGGAATTTCAAAATCAACAGTGTTGTCTCCTACATAAATATAATCAACCGCCATGTCGCTAATCGACCATTTATCTAGAGGCACCGAATAACTGTAACCCACACCAAATAAATTAGCTGGTTTTATTTCTTTCAATTCAGAAAGATCGGCTACAACAACAGGAACATTTTTTCCGCCAATATTATTTACCGCTAAAGTTTCTCTTCTTTGATAATTGTAAGAATCTATTTGGTAATTTTTAATGGGAACTATTGGCGCATGTTTTTCTCTACCTACATATCTATCGGCCAAAGCTTTTGCCACTGGCGCTTCGAACTCAGGGTCTTCGGTTAAGGAAACACGAATGGTATCACCCAATCCGTCTTCCAACAAAGTACCAATTCCCACCGCCGATTTTATTCTTCCATCTTCGCCATCACCCGCTTCGGTAACACCTAAATGCAGCGGATAATTCATGTTGTTTTCTTTCATGGTTTTCACCAACAAACGATAGGCTTGTACCATCACTTGTGTGTTACTTGCCTTCATTGAAAGAACAATATTGTGGTATTTTAAATCTTCGCAGATGCGCAAGAATTCCATAGCCGATTCTACCATTCCAAGCGGACTGTCACCATATCTCGACATAATTCTATCGCTCAACGAACCGTGGTTAGTACCAATACGCATAGCAGTTCCATACTCTTTGCAAATTTTCACTAAAGGCGAAAATTTCTCGCGAATTCTATCCAACTCTTGTTGGTATTCTGAATCGGTATATTCTAATGTTTGGAATTTCTTTTTGTCAACGTAGTTTCCCGGATTCACACGCACCTTTTCAATCAAGCGCGCTGCAACCTCAGCAGCATTGGGCGTGTAATGTATATCGGCAATTAAAGGAACATTGTATCCTCTTGCATTCAATTCCTTCTTGATGTTGGCCAAGTTTTCGGCCTCTTTGATGCTTGGCGCTGTGATGCGCACCAACTCACAACCCGACTCAATCATGCGAATGGTTTGCTCCACCGTAGCAATGGTATCCATGGTATCGGTAGTAGTCATCGACTGAATTCTAATAGGATTTTTACCCCCCATTTTAAGGTCGCCTATGCTCACTTCGCGTGTAAGCCAGCGTTCGTATTGTGTAAGATTTTTGGTGTATAAGGTCATGCGGTAAAAATAAGAAATATCAATTATCTTTTCTATATGATTTTTCACCGCCCTTAAAAGTGCTTTTACCTATTAAAGCTTTCTATTTAAAAACCTAGACTATACATTAGCCAAATGAAATCAAGAATTTTAATCGTACTGGCCATTTGGTTCTTAATTGATCTGTTTGCTTTTCAAGCAATAACAACAGCAACCAACATCTCATTTATTCATGATGCATACTGGCTTTTTGACATTGCGCTACTGGTGCTCATGATTTACTTCGGCGCCAAAGGAAATTTCGCTTCGGGTCCGAACAAAAAAATGAATTGGCTAATGGCATTAGTAATGCTTTCCATCATTCCAAAATTATTTATTTCGCTGTTTTTAATTGGCGAAGATGTCTTCCGTTTTATTTATAGTTTCTTCGATACAACAGAAAAAGATACTTTCTTAATTGCAAGAAATGTTTTTTACAATCGAGCTATTTTATTGCTAACATTAATTCCATTCTTCGGCATTGTATATGGCGTTATTAAAGGGAAATACGCTTACAAAGTACAAAACGTAAAATTGAAATTTAAAAATTTACCCGATGCTTTTCACGGATTTAAAATCACACAATTATCAGATATCCACTCGGGAAGTTTCGACAATAAAAAAGCAGTGGAAAAAGGAATTGAAATGGCCAACGCACAAAAAAGTGATGTTATATTTTTCACCGGAGATTTGGTAAACAACAAGGCCGATGAGATGAACGATTGGATTTCAACTTTCTCGCAACTGAGCGCTCCACATGGCAAATTCTCCATCTTGGGTAATCACGATTACGGCGATTATATTCCCTGGGAAAGTGCAACAGCCAAAGCAAATAATTTACAACGCTTAAAAGAAGTGCATGGCGAAATCGGATTCAAATTATTGCTAAACGAAAATTTAAAATTGGAGAAAAACGGACAAACCATTTCTTTAGTGGGCGTTGAAAACTGGGGTAATCGAGGCTTTGCGAAATATGGCGATTTAAACAAAGCTTTGGAAGGAACATCAAATAATGAATTTAAAATTTTATTATCTCACGATCCATCACATTGGAAAGCGAAAGTATTAGAACACGAAAGTGACATACATTTAACCTTATCGGGACACACGCACGGTATGCAATTCGGATTTGAATTGTTCGCATTGAAATGGAGTCCGGTTAAATACATTTACAAGCAATGGGCTGGCGCTTATCGCCACGACGATAAATACATTTACGTAAACAGAGGCTTTGGATTCATAGGTTTTCCGGGCCGTGTAGGCATCATGCCAGAAATAACCGTGATAGAATTACTTAAAGCGTAGTAATATTTTCTTCTTTGCGCATTTGATAAATTCTGTATAAAGACAAGCCGCAAAACACTGTAAACAAAGTAGCAGTGGGTACAAAACTTCCTAGAGCTTCGTCGCTAGGATTTTCATTTAAGCTGCCTGTATTGTATGCCACCACCATGGCCAAACTATTGTTAAAAGCGTGCGCTATGATACTCGTTTTAATATCGCGAGTCCAGTAGTACAAATACCCCAACAACATTCCCAAAATCAAACGAACAAAAAATCCGTAAAACTGAAAGTGTACAAAACTAAAAATCGCAGCACCAACTAATATGGCGATATGCGGATTCATATTCGTTTTCAGTAAAATATTTTGCAAGCCCACTCTAAAAATAAATTCTTCGGCAATAGCTGTTAAAACACCAACAAATAAAATCATTAAAAGCAATTCGTTGATGCTGTGCATATCGCCAAAACAATGTTGAATAATGCCCGATTTCACTTCAGAATACAACATATCGTTTTTAATTTCTTCGATAGGAAAATGCAAACCTTGATTCCATTGACCTACCAAAGAGAGAAAAGGCAAAGCAAAGAAGAAAGCAAAAATTGCTTGAAGATAAGATCCATATTTATTTCCCTTTACTAAGAAAATAGTATCGTCTTTTTTGCGAAAAATGAAAACAAAAAGAATTCCCGAAATCAACAAAGGAATATTGCTACTCACAATTAAAAACCACATGGTTTTAGAAACTAAATCGGGATTGGAAATATATTTAGATATAATGGAATGGCCATAATTTGCAGCCTCATCGGGAGAAGAATACTTGGCAATACTCAACTCAGTAATTTTATCAAAAGCAGCATTTACCTTCGTTAAATCATCGGTAGAATAATCAAAAGCAACATTAAAAATCAAAGAGATGAGAAGAGGCACCATCACTAGGGAAAGTGCAGTAATTAAAATTAGAAAAATCGATTCCTTAGCGTAAGAGAATCTTTCTTTAAATACTTGAAAACGAGAGTCCATTAATTAAAATTACCTTTTTGATTGATTACTTAGTACTTTTGCAACGAATGGTAAAGATAGGAAATATAGAATTGCCCGATTTTTCTTTGTTGCTTGCACCAATGGAAGATGTGAGCGACCCTCCGTTTCGGGCATTGTGCAAGAAGCATGGTGCCGATTTGATGTACACCGAATTCATCTCTTCTGAAGGCTTGATTCGTGATGCACACAAAAGCAAAATGAAATTGGATATTTTCGATCAGGAGCGACCAGTAGGTATTCAAATATTTGGCGGAGATATAGAGGCAATGGGCGAAGCAGCAGAAATTGTGGAAGCCGCCAATCCCGATTTAATTGATATCAATTTCGGTTGTCCGGTTAAAAAAGTAGTGTGCAAAGGCGGTGGCGCAGCGATATTGCAAGATATTCCAAAAATGGTTCAACTCACCGAACGCATAGTAAAATCAACTAAATTACCTGTGACCGTAAAAACGCGTTTGGGTTGGGATGACAAGAGCAAATTCATTGTAGATGTTGCCGAAAGATTGCAAGATGTGGGCATTAAAGCCTTGTCGATTCACGGAAGAACACGCGCGCAATTGTACAAAGGTGAAGCCGATTGGACACTCATTGGAGAAGTAAAAAACAATCCGAGAATGAACATTCCTATCTTCGGTAACGGAGATATCGATACACCAGAAAAAGCAAAAGAATACAAAGAGAAATACGGTGTTGACGGCATTATGATAGGAAGAGCAAGCATTGGAAATCCGTGGGTTTTCAATCAAATAAAACATTATTTGAAAACAGGAGAACACTTACCCGAGGCAACCATAGAACAGCGCGTTGAAGCAGCTAAATTTCATTTGCTTGAAGAAATAAGATGGAAAGGTGAGAAATTAGGTGTTTGCGAAATGCGCCGACATTACACCAATTATTTTAAAGGATATCCGGGGATAAAAGATTTCCGGCAGAAATTAGTGACAGTTGATGAACATGCTGAGTTGGAGAGTGTGATGGATGAGATTGCGAAGCATTATGGGGGCATCCCACTCTGCTAAGTTTAGCGAAGCGTAACTTTGCTGAATCTTTTCTTGAAGCTTTCAGCTTCCCTGCATATGTAATAGCCCTCTAAACAAACGAATATAATAATAGTGTGGATTACTATTTTCACACGAAATCGATTCCGTGAAATTTTTGCGAAGGGAAAGGATTGATGAAAATTACTTTGATGGATTAAAGAAGCTGAAAGCTTCAAGAAAAGATTCAGCAAAGTTACGCTTCGCTAAACTTAGCAGAGAGACCTGATTAATCCCTCTCCGCAATCACCTCATTCACCTTCATCACATAATCACCAATGCGTTCAAAGTTGGCGTAAAGATCTTTATAGTACAAACCACTTTTAAAGCTATACGCGCCATTCTCCATATTATCGAGGTGTTGTTCTTGCGCTTTATCTCTAAGCGCATCAATTTCATCTTCAATTTTTTTGGCTTCGCTAAGCGTTACATCATTGTAATCGCTTTTCAAATTTTGAATTAAAATATCGAAAGCTTTATCAAGTTTATCTAGCATTTGATTTAAGCAATCGCGTTGCTCTTGAATAAACCAAACCTTATTTTCTTTCTTACGCTCCATGATAAGTGCGTTGGCGTAATATATATCGCCTACTTGCTCTAAATCGCCTACCATTCCAATGATTCTACGAATACAAAAAGAATTCTCTTCGGTTAGTTCACCCTGCGATACTTTCGTTAAGAAATTGGTAATTTCTTCTTGCATGTTATCGGTGATATCTTCTCTTTTTCTCATTTCGACAATGAGGTCTTCAAAGTTGTTGCTTTCTTGTTCTTTCAATAAATTTTTGAAAGTAGCATTCATCGACTTCGTTAACTCGGCAAATTTCACCAACTCTTTTTTAGCTTCAGTAATAGAAATCTCGGGAGAAGTTAACAAACCGCTATCCATAAATTCCAAATGATATTCTTCATCACCGCTACCTTTTGACTTCACCGATTTCGTTGCCAACTGCACCAAATACGGCAACAAGCCAACCATAATTAAAACATTAATAACGTTATATGTAGTATGAAAGATGGCAATTCCAAGAGGAGCGCCAATGCTGGTATAAATACTGTCTTGATTGAAAATATTTTCTGCAATAAAATCGATTTGCGGAGTTATAATACTCAACAATAATATCATCCAAACACTGCTAATCAAATTAAAAATAGAATGAATTCTTGCAGCTCTTTTGGCGTGCACATTACCTGCATAAGCCGAAATTTCTGCGTTGATGGTAGAACCTATATTGTGTCCGAGAACCATTGCAAATCCGCTTTCAATAGGCAACACACCCGCAAAACACAAAGTTTGCGTAAATACCACCGCTGCGGCAGAAGACTGCAACAAGAAAGAAAAAACAGCACCTATTAACACAAAAGACAATGTGCTTAGGAAGGAAGGATCTCCATTTTCAATTAAAAAATCGAATACTCTACTGTCTCTCAATTCGAAAATAGAATCTTTTAAAATTTCAAATCCCCAAAACAAGATGGCAAAACCGATGATAATTTCTCCAACAAATTTCACCTTTTTCTTTTTGGCAAAAATTAAAGGAACACCCACAGCAATTAAGGGCAAAGCTGCATAATAAATTTCTGTTTTGAAGCCGATGGCAGCCACCAACCAAGAAGTAATGGTTGTGCCAATATTGGCGCCTAAAATGATACTGCCCGATTGCAAAAGAGTAAGAATACCGGCATTCACTAAACTTACCGTAACAACGATAGTTGCAGAAGAAGACTGTACCAAAGAAGTTGTGAAAATACCTTTAAAAATTCCGTTTAATCTACTCTCAGTTCCCGCACTAAGAATCTTACCTAAGTTATCTCCCAATACCTTTTGTACTCCTTCGCTCATCATTTTTAAGCCGAAAAGAAGGAAGGCCAAAGAGCCTAAAAGATAGAGTATGTTATAGAGTTCTTGATTCATTAACTATAGTTCCATGTTCCATGTTTACAATTCCATGTTAGCCTGCTGACTTTTAACATTGAACTTTAAACATTGAACGAATTAATGCTTCTTAATGTGTCGTAGTACTTTTGCTTCGATGTAGAATATAATTTCCTCAGCCATATTTTTAGTTAAATCGCCCATTCTTTCAATCTTACGCATTGCACCCATGATGTACAAAATCTCTTCTGCAATTTCTGGATTCGATTTAATTTTCTCGATAGCAATTTTTGTTGCTTTGCGATTGTGCTCATTTAACAATTCATCTAAATTGAAAACTTTTCTAGCCAAGCTTGGGTCTTCCTGACGGTAAGCATCCATAATAAGAGAGAACATTTCCAATGCTCTGTCGAATGCAGGCATGATATTAAAAGCATCTAATAAATCTTGAGGAAATGGTCCGGGAGCATGATTCACATACATCGCCAACCCTTCAGCATTATCGCCAATTCTTTCTAAACTGTGATTCATTTTGATACAAGCCAAAACGAAACGTAAATCGATTGCCACGGGATTGTACAAAGCCAAGATATTTTCACAATCGCGATCAATCGTCAACTCAGAAGCATTCACTCTTTTATCGTTCGCCACTACGTGACTTGCTAAATCTCTATCGCTGGTAGAAATTGCTTCTTTACTTTTCTCAATTTGGGAATGCACCAGTTGAAGAAGTTGAAAAACTTCGTCTTTCAAGTGTTGTAATTCTGCTGCTAAATGTGACATATATAATAGTTCAATGTTTAATGTTCATTTTATTTGTTCAAAGTTTAATGTTCAAAGTTCAATGTCAGCTAACTTTGAACATTGAACTTTAAACATTGAACGATATTTATCCGAAACGACCAGTAATATAATTTTGCGTTCTTTCTTTTTCGGGATTGGTGAAAATCTTTTTTGTTTCGTCGTATTCCACTAAATCACCCATATAGAAAAAAGCAGTATTATCGCTAATTCTGCCCGCTTGTTGCATGTTGTGCGTAACAATAACGATGGTATATTTTTGTTTCAACTCCCAAATTAAATCTTCAATTTTTGAAGTAGAAATAGGGTCGAGTGCCGAAGCAGGCTCATCCATCAACAATACACTTGGTTCCAGGGCCAAAGCACGCGCTATGCACAACCTTTGTTGCTGTCCGCCAGACAAAGACAAAGCCGACTTCTTCAAATCATCTTTCACCTCATCCCACAAAGCCGATTGCTGCAGCGATTTTTCTACCGTTTCTTCAATTAGTTTTTTATTCTTGATACCCTGTATTTTTAAGCCGTAAGCCACATTCTCAAAAATAGATTTAGGAAAAGGATTCGGTTTTTGAAACACCATTCCTACCTTTTTTCTAAGCTCTTCTACACGCACCATTTTTTGGTAAATGTCTTTACCATCGATGATGATATCGCCCTCTTTTCGGAAACCTTCTACGTAATCGTTCATTCTGTTGAAGGTGCGGAGAAATGTAGATTTACCGCAGCCACTCGGACCAATAAACGCTGTCACCGTATTGGCTTTAATGGCCATGTTTACATTTTTGAGAACCTGTTTCTCACCATAGTAAACATTGAGGTCGATAGCCTCTAATTTTTTGTCTTTAATGCTCAGTTTTTCCATAAACAATATTTTACCACTTCACTTTTTTCTGCCATCTGTTTCTTAAGAAAACAGCAATGCCATTGAGTAAAAATGTAATGCACAATAAGATGATAATACCAGCGGCGGCATTTACTTGAAAGCCGTGTTGCGGACGAGAAATCCAGTTAAAAATTTGCATTGGCATAACGGTATATTGATCCATTGGAGTTTCTGGCACGAAGGCTACATAAGCCAAAGCACCTGTTACAATCAATGGAGCCGTTTCACCAATAGCTCTAGATAAAGACAAAATAATACCTGTTAAAATACCGCCCATAGAAGCAGGTAAAATTTGATGCCAAATGGTTTGCCATGTGTTAGCACCCATACCGTATGAAGCCTGACGAATACTATTAGGTACAGCGCGTAATGCCTCGCGCGTTGAAACAATAATAATCGGCAAAATCAATAAGGAAAGTGTACATGCGCCAGCCAATAAACTAGTGCCCATTCCCATGCTTCTTACAAAAATTTCTAAGCCCAATAAACCATAAATAATAGATGGAACACCAGCCAAATTCGCCAAATTGATTTCTAAAATATTCGCCAACCTACTTTTCTTGGCATATTCTTCAAAATAAATTCCGGCACCAATACCAAGTGGAATAGCAATAATGGCCGTTAATCCTAGCATCCACAAAGTTCCCATCATAGCCGAGTACAAGCCGGCTTTTTCTGGTCGTTTAGAAGGATAAGAAGTTAAAAATTTCCAGTCGATTCTGGCAATTCCCTCTGCTATAATATCGCCAATAAATATGGCCAGCACCAGCAATCCAAAGATGGTGCAAGCAACTCCAAACCATTGGAAGGCTTTATCTTTTAATCTATTTTTTTCTGAGTTAGTCATACTTCTCTTGGAATCTTTTTTTGATATAAAAACTCACTGAATTCAAAATGAAAGTGAAAATAAATAAGGTAATACCTGCGGCGAAAATGGTTTTGTATTCTAAGGAACCATGCTGAACGTCGCCCGAGCTCACTTGCACAATATAAGTGGTAATAGTTTCTACAGAACTTCTTGGATCTCCGGTAAGAATAGGTTGTTGTCCGGCTGCAATTGCCACAATCATCGTCTCCCCCACCGCTCTCGCAAAAGCCAAAATCACCGATACAATAATACCCGATGAAGCAGCAGGTAATATCACTCTAAAAGAAGTTTGCAAACGAGTTGAACCCATTCCATAAGCACCCTCACGCAAAGATTTAGGCACAGCATACAAAGCATCTTCGCTTAAAGAAGACACCATAGGCATAATCATAATACCCATTACCAAACCGGCACTCAAAGCGTTGAAACCAGCTAATCCTGGAATTAATTCTTGTAAAAACGGAGTAACAACAGTTAAAGCAAAAAAGCCATACACCACGGTTGGAATAGCCGCTAATATTTCGAGCAAAGGTTTAACGGTATATCTAAATTTCTTAGGAGCATATTCACTCAAGTACATAGCGATGGTAATTCCCATTGGCACAGCAATCAACATAGCAATTCCTGTGGTTAACAATGTTCCCGAAAGAAGAGGCAAAATACCGTAATGTTTATCAGAGAAAAGAGGCGTCCATTGGGTATCGGTTAAGAAATCCCACAAAGAAACCTGCTGAAAAAAGGTATAGCTTTCAGAGAAGAGCACCCATATAATACCCACCGTGGTAAGTACTGTTAGAATGGCGCATATCATTAAAACTCTTTTCATTTCTAGGCTATATTTTATTTAACACGAAAACCTGCTACCGTGAGATAGCAGGTTTCAAATCTAATTCAAATTTTTTATTTTACTTCTTTTACGAAAGCGTCCCATTTGGTAATTTGTTCTTTGGTTTTTGCTTCAGGTAAAGAAATGTAACCTACTTCTCCTGCTAATCTGCTCGTATTTGCTAAGTAGTAAGATACGTAAGAAACAACTTCAGGTCTTTTTGCTGCATTGCCATTTACATAAATAAATAGCGGACGAGATAGTGGAGCGTATGTACCATTCATTACTGTTTCGGCAGTTGGCAAAACAGCGCCTTTACCATTATCAACAGCAACCAATTTCAATTTGTCTTTGTTCTCTTCAAAATAAGCCAAACCAAAGAAACCTAAAGCATTTGCATCAGCAGCGATACCTTGCACCAACACGTTATCATCTTCGCTAGCAGTATAATCACCACGACAAGCTTGTACTTTGCCATTGATAGCTTCAGTGAAATAATCAAAAGTACCAGAAGCAGTTCCTGCACCAAACAATTTGATAGGTTGGTTAGGCCATTCTTTACGAATTTGATTCCATGTTTTGATTTTACCTTGTGCCTCTGGCTCCCACAACATTTTCAATTCTGCTGTTGTAATGCTTGTTAACCAAGTATTTTTAGAACTCACCACAATAGCCAAACCATCGTAAGCCACTTCTAACTCTACATATTTAATTTTTAAGCTATCACATTCGTGTGCTTCACCTTTTTTAATTGGACGAGATGCATCGCAAATATCGATTTCATTTCTAATGAATTTTTTAAATCCACCACCAGTACCACTGTGTCCGGTTGGCGTTTTAATATCTGGTTGAACTTCTCTAAAATCTTCGTTTACCGCTTCGGTAATAGGAAATACCTGTCTCTTATACACATCTCCGAGCCC
>ENA-OSIY01000999-OSIY01000999.1-marine-metagenome-genome-assembly--contig:-NODE-999-length-15480-cov-16.473479_pt1 | contig 15480 bp, 8 predicted proteins | sample MGYA00237884_ERZ534233 | MGnify/ENA primary metagenome ERZ534233 (study PRJEB26412, sample SAMN06343840) | marine metagenome | isolation source: estuarine water | place: USA: Columbia River Estuary... | reverse complement strand
AGAGATTTAGCCACGGAAATGATTACGTGTCCAACCTGTGCTTTTTTGATAGAACCACCCATTTGGTCGGTAGTTACCACATCAGAAGATATTGAACTTCTATTACCTTGAGTTGCTGTCCACCCTACCAAGTCAAGTTCGTGACACATAGATTCAAAACCTCTCATCACAGACCCTTCAGATTTCCATTCATCTCCCAAGTTTTTATCCGGAACCACACAATCAATGTAGTCCAATAATACCATATCAACTTTGATTCCTTCCGAAATCATTTTTCTAATTTGGTTCTTAATCTGCATCATTGTTACAGTATCAGATGGAAGTTTTTTAAGTATCAATTCATTAGGCATTTTCTCCTTAATTTCTTGAACTTTAGTTATTACTTCATCTTTTCTTAAAGACAATTCATCCGGATGGATTTTTGTCCATAATGTAATGTGTTTACGTTGAATAATCTTTGGGTTATCCTCAAAGAATATTTGTAAAACATTGTATCCCAAATTAAATGCGTGATTTGAGATTTTTGTAAGTAAAGTTGATTTACCTACACCTGTTGGTGCTAAAATAACACCGATTTCACCTTTAGCCAACCCTCCTTTTAAGAGTCTATCTATCCCCGGAATACCCATTGGTATCGGATGACGATAATCCTCGTTTAGAACATCATCTAAGTTACTAAAAACACTCTCCGTTCCCTTATCGTGTTCTCCTACTTGTAATGCCTTACTAACCATTTCCTCTAATGTGTCATAACTCTCAAATTCACCAGTATCGATGATTTTTTGAGCTTTAACCATTACTTTCTGTAACTCCTGTTGTTTACAGAACTTCATCGATTTTTCTTGTACAAATTCAGCGCCTTCAAGTGTTGATTCCTTAACTTTTGTAAGGGTATCAATAATGATTTTTGCCGCCAGAGGTTGTTGTATTTCAGATTTTGTAATTTGTTCTAATGTGTCAAAGGTTGGTGTGTGTTCGTATTTTGTATAATACTCCTTAATCATTTGAATGATTAATTTAAAATATTTATTCTCAAAATAACTTGTTTCAATCACATCTATAATAGACCTTGAAAAATCTTTGTCGATAATGATTTGGTTTAATAATTGTATCTGAAAGGTACTACCTAGATACTCGAAATTTTTGTTTGACGCCATATATTTTTTCTTTTAGTGTAATAATAAATACTACACACTTAAGGTAACATCCATATATTTTTTTGTTAAAGTTTTAGATGAAAAGATGTCAGTTAAGTTCATCAACAAGTTTTTTAGGTGTGGGCGTACATCCACAGTATATCTTATCTTTGGAGGGTATACTTTAGCATCCACCTGTCTATGACAAATTGTCACATCATTTTGTTTGATGAAGATGTTAAAGTACTCCGGACCATCAGTATAAGACGTTTCCAAAATAGCCGGATTGTTAGTAATTTCGTAAATATTGTCCGTCATATACGTTACGGTTTTCAATGATAATTGAGTCTGAATATCGTCTTTAAATTCACGAAGTAATTCATAAAGTTCTAATGAGTTTTTACCCTCATTATTAAACTCTCTCACGTTAAAAAATCTCTGCACAATGATGTTATCATTTACCATCATTAAGAATTCTAATTTTACCGAATCTTGGTCTTTCATAGTTTTAATTAATTGTTTTTATAATTTCTTTTTTCTTTTCTTGTTAGTTTTAAAAAGGGTCTAACAAAATTAACCCACGCATCATCCCCCTTTGGTAGATACTTAAAAAACCCATCTTCCATCATCATCTTAATAAGACCTCTATGACCCCTTCCATCAGGGTCTAATGTTTCTCTATAATACAATTCAACAAGTTCCTTAGCATCGTCACTAATTAGTGGATTTGACAAATTTATGATTTTTTCATTAATAACAAAATATTCATCACCATAAACACCACTCTTAGTCTTACCGGATAATAAATTTTGTAGTGTCTTATTATCCTTATTCTCCTTAAGAAGAATTTCCGCCTTTTCTAAAATATCGGTAAATGAAACCGGTTTTTCAAGTAGCTCAGGAAAAAACTTAATAAGCGTCTTCTCCCCCAACCCATATATCCCATCAATATTATCCGATTTATCACCTGACAATATCTTATAAGTTTTAATGTTTTGATGTGGGAATTCATAAAAATCACATTTGATTTTACTTCCAAGACTATAAGTTTCTTTGGTTCTTGGATAATACACCGATACCTTATCCGATATAAGTTGGGTAAGGTCTTTATCCCCCGAATAGATGGTTTTTTGTTCGTTCTCCGAGATTTGGCAGTAGTAAGCAATCAAATCATCCGCTTCGTTATTATCTACGTTGATTTGTCTTATATAACAGTCCTCTAAGTATTGTTTGATTCTTTCTTTCTGCTCAGTGAAAGAATCTAACTTATACTCGTTGTCTCTGTCTCTACGTTGTTCTTTATATTGGGGATAAATAAGTTTTCGGGCAGAAGAGTTATCATCACCGTCCCACATAACAACAACCTTATCAAAGTTTTGTTCATCTATGAATCGTCTAATGGTATTCACAAAGTGCCATATGGCACCTATGTGTTTCCCATTATGATAATAATCTTTAACCCCGTGGAATCCAATTTTTACTAAATTGTTTCCGTCAACCAAAAGTGTTTTAGTCACTTGTTTTTGTTTGTATTCGTTACTAGTCTTTTTCTTCAATCTCTTTCAAATCAAAATCACCATCTGTTCCGATAATGTTTTTCCAATATTCAGAGTATTCTTTTTTGTACTTCTCAATTGACGCTTTTTCTTCGGTAGTTTCTTTACCTGCTAAGAATCCGTGAGGCGTTACAATAATTTTTCCATCTTCATAACCTAATCCATTGATGTGGTTCTTCATAACAGAAATTTTAGTTCTAACCGCGAATTTAATAGTTCTCTTATCTTTAGTTGCGGTAATCTTTGTTGTTCCCGCACCTTTCTCATTTCCAAAACGGAAAACTAATGAAGAATTTAACCAAATCGCCTCACCACCTTTAGCTTTAATTTTAGGTTGTCCAAATGGATTATCAGGAAGTTCAACCCAAGGTTGATTAACAATAACCAAAGTGTTTTCATATTTAGAGTCCGATTTACGACTTCCTGAAATCCTTTGATTAATACCCATTCCAATTTTATCAGCCAATGCCGCCGCGTTATGTTGTTTTCCACCTTTACCTTCATAAGTCATTTTACAAGGAACTGAACCAACTGAATCCCATAAGAATAGTAAACTATAATCTAATTCACCTTTTTCTTGAGCGTCAAGCAAACTATTAATATAATCTGTGATTTGTTCTATATAACTAAAGTTATTATTGAAGATGTAAAACCCATCCCATTCTAATTCACCGGTTTCTTCATCAACCATTTCTTCACATTCAAAACCCATAAGTTTAGCGTGTTCAAATGACCATTTTTGTTCGGTAATGATGAATACAGGTAATATTTGTTTTTTCTGAGCATCAACAGCACATTTAACTAAAGCCGTAGTCTTACCGGTATCAGAGTGACCCAAGAACATATTTAAATGTCCAATAGCCGGCCCCGGAATACCAACAGCATCCAAAAAGTCAGGACCTAAATCAAAGAACCTTTGTGGTTTGTATTTTGCTGATGTAGAGAATTTGTCCTTAATGGACTTGAAATCATGTTTTTTAATTGCCATATCTCTAATTAATTTAATTTTTTTAGTTTGTTTAGACAAGTTGGACACCAAGTATGACCTAGTGTCCAAGTAATATGTCTATATTTTTTTTGATTAGAAAGGCATATCATCTTCCGGTTCATCACCCGCTTGTGGGTCAATCGGAGCAGATGGTTTAGAACCACCAAATGACATCTCATCAGAATCAGAGTTACCATAATCGTAACCACCTTTATCAGAGTTCCATTTTGGAGTCTCACCTCTTGCGATAGCTTCTAAATACTCAACAGGTTTTTTAGAGTAAACATCTTCCCAAGATAACTCATCGTTAACCCATCCGTCAGCAGTTGCTTTGTCCTCATGAACAGGAGCCGCATCATCATACATAACTGTTTGGATTACCGTGTAAAACGCACCTTTTGGAGTTTTAGCTTTAGTCAATTCTAAAATGATATCTCTACCTGTTACCGGGTCAGTAATATCACCTTTATTTCTCCAAATAGGAATAATTTTATCTAAAATTCCTTCATTTTTGTAGTTGTGTTTAAATCTCCAAAATTTAACACCATCCGCCTCGTTATCTCTATCAATAACTTTCACAATGTAAAATTTACGTGATAAGTATTGTTTAGCCAACTCTTTGTCAGATTCTTTTCCGGTTGCACGAAGTTCTTCGTAAACCTCATTTAAAGGTGAACGCTCACTGTCATTTTTTCCCGGGTCATAAAATTTTTGGAATTTTCCATCAACTTGAATCTCGTGATACCAAACTTCATTAAATGGTGAAGAACCATCTTTTGTTGGTAAGATTCTTAATCTTCTTTGGCCTTGAGTTTCCTTATCTTGAAGGATTGCCGCGAAGTATTTTTTCATTCTTTCTTCTTGTGTAAATTTTGAGGTAGAAGAAGTACTACCTTGTTTTGCTTTCTCGTATTGAGCCAAAACTGCGTCTAATGAATTTGTCGCCATAGTGTTTAAAATATTTAAAGGTTTATAAAAGTATAAGTGTCAGCCGTGTGTTTGTCAAATTGTTTTGTAAAAAAAAGGGTCCGAAGACCCATTTAATTATCTTACTTGTTGGAACCCTGATGAAGAATCATCAAAATTTCTAAATGTTTTTTTAATTTCTATTGGTGAATAATCTTCAACCTCATCTTGAGTTAAAATATATTCATTTTTTCCCGATTTTTCCATATCTTCTTCTTTGTCTTGGAAAAAATCTGTTAATTTTTGATTGAATGGTCCCGAATCCAAACTTCTTAGTTCTAATTTTTCTTGTGGAGTTTTTTCTCTATATTTTTCAATTTTCATTTCTAAATCGTTTAATTTAGTCATAATACCATCCATTTCACCTAACTTAGATTCTAAGTTATCCAAATGTTGGAATAGATTATCAAAATATTCTTCTTGTTTTTGTTCAACGTTTTTTTGAGATTTTACTAAATCAGTAATATCCATTTCTTCCGTGTTACCACTTTTTGCCTCATCTCCAACTTTTTCCACATCAGGGTCTGTAGCCACATCAATAGGTTGAGGACCTTCCGGAGCCGCGGGTGATGGTGGTACTACATTTGGGTCAACAGGTGCCACATCTCCTCCCACAGGTGGTAAAGCATTTGGGTCTTCACCCGGTGGTGGTGGTAATGTTGCGTCTTGTTCAACAATATAACTATTGATTGAATTGTATCTAGCAATTTCTTCTAAAATTTGATTATCAATTTTTCTCATCTTATCCATTTAATAATTGTTTTACACCAGTTGTTGTTTCAACTTGTATTTTTCTATTTTGACTCATCGTGTTATCAACTCTTTCAATTAAACCATCTTTCATTCTAATTGTATAACAATCCCCTGAATCTAAATCGCAAACTTGTTTTGAACCGTTACCCATATCTTTTTCTGTAGTACGGGTTTTTTTACCTAAGTAATTTTCTAATAATGATTTTGTATCCATAATCTTTTTTATATATAAATATCTGTTTATTTGTAAATGTTACTAACAAGGTGTCGTTCCATTTTTAGAACACGTTTGGTCTTTCCAAGTAACTTGTGTTCCGGTATATGGTTTACTATAACATTCACAACAAATATTATCCTTAATAGCATTCCAATCACCCACCTCAATCAAATCATTTGTTTTCCAACCTAAATCAGGACAACCTATTGGTAAAAGAACTTGTGAGAACGAATAACTAATGAACGAATCAACTATAACAAGTAAAACAATACCATAATCTTGTCGATTTTGAACCGTTTTTAACGAATCAACAGTATCCGGTTGAGTTTTAAAACTACCTTTATTGTTTTTTCCAATAATAAAGGTATCTAATTCTATAGGTGACATAGTCGACGCAACATATAATTTTGCCGGATAATCTTGAGATAATGTTTGACCTTGATTAATCACCAAAAAATCACCCGATATGGAACCATCACTATTTGTTGTAAGATTTTGTAAATAATAAGTATTAAACACCTTGGAATTTTCAAAAAGAGTTTTATCAGTATTTGTTGTTGGCGTTGTTGGTGCCGGTGGATTTACCGGTGGTGTTTTATTTGTATTATTTCCACTTGTTGGGTTATAAATATTAATAGCGTTTTGAACATTACTCTCAATTGTTGTTATGTCTGTCGAATTTGTAGATGTATAAACAGATTCATCTTCAATAGCACTTTCCCCATATAATATTAAAAATTTTGTAATGTCTTTAGCCGTAATTCCGTTAATTTTACCAACCCTATCTTTATATCTAGAAATTAAGAAATCCACATTTTGATTTAAACTACTAAAGGTCACATATGGAACATTTGAATTACTACAATAGTATTTTTTTGTTTTAAAGAAATCCTCAACCGATGGTCCCCAATCTTGTTTCAAATCAGTATTACTATAATTGAATGATTGTGATTGTAACATACCACTTTGAGATGAACTTAAATACATTTTAGTAAAAACTGCGTAACGGAGTTTTTGGTCGGTTGTTTTTGAAGATATTATATCAACAACTTCTTTATATGTTGAACTAGTTGCCAACTTGTCATCGGTAACTGTAAATTTACCATATCTGTCGTTTTTAGCCTTAATAGGTGGACATTTTTGACTATTACTTTGAGTTGTTCCGTCTTGGTCAATACTATCACTAACTTTAGCATTTGTTTGACTAATAATATTAGAAGTTGTTGCCGAAAGTGCGGCTTTTTCTTTCTCTTGTTTATCTTTTTTATTTTTTTCAAGAATTGACTGTAATAATGTGGTCTTAAGAGATTGTATATAATTATCTATCTTAGGTAATGATGCCGTTGGTTGTCTAATACCCTCAAATGTAGTTTCAAAATGTCCCGGAGTAATTGAATGATTAACTTTTTGTATCATATAAGGACCACTGAACATAGGTACATATCTTAAATTAAAATACATTGTCGGCTGTATCATAGCATTACCCATCATAGTCACTTGACAAGAGTAACTTCTATTTTTATACAAATTATATAATGACGTATTTTGAGTCGCCCCACCCCTATTATTTGATTGGTTAGACATTTGATTTAAAACCTCTAATGATTCAGCTGTCGCCATTCCCGGATTTTGACTAATATTAAACCCTTGGAATATTGATTGATTTTGTGGTCCAAAATCAACATTAAATCCAACAACTTTATTTGATTTATCCCAATCGTTTTTTCCTATTTGATTTTCAACCAATGGGTTATCAACACGTCTTAAGTCAAACGCATCATTTCTATAACGGTAATCAACATTTTCTTTTAAATCTAATTGTTCACTTGGTTTTCCGGCGTAGAAACAAACCATTTTTGCCGAAGAGTTTCTATAATCCACATTCATAAAAGTCCCAAACAATGTATTAGCAAATTCTAACGTTCCCTCAGGTTTTGGTTTTGGATTTTTAACAGCGTCCTGAACATTATAAAAATTAACATATGATGGTATATTCATAACTACAAAGTTATTATCAACTAATATTGTTTGAATATAAGTCAACATTGTTGTCGCAACATTAATACCTTTCAAATTATCTTTTAATTTTTCAATATCAACAAGAATTAAATTACCAACATCTCTACTAGCTCTATCTAATAATAACACATCTTCAAATAATGTTTTTTCTTTAAAATCTATACCAGAAATCCATTTATCGTTTGTTGCTTTAAATGATTCCCATAATTCAAGTTTAGTTTGTTTACCGTTTAACACTGTTTCAGGTTTAGGTTGAGGAGTAAAGTTAACATCAGGTAGTGCTCTTTGTAATTTAAGCATAGTGCTATTTATAACTCTATCAGTAAACGAATCTAAATTATCTAAATACCCATTCATTAATTTAACAAACTTTTCGTAATTTAACGTATTATCCTTTAATTTTTGAGTTGCATATATTTTAATAATTGGAGCCAATTTTTCTATGTTATATACGTCAAAAGCAATATTACAATCAATAAAAAAATCAGTAATATATGACCCCCCGTCTTTATATGTTAATTGAGGTATTTCAGAAAACCCAACATAGGTTTCCAAGGCCGCCCATTCTAATGGATGAGAACTAATTGAATTATTTAATGTAGACCCTGTTGGTAACCAATTTGGTGTTGTATAATTATAATAATCCCACGTAATTGGTGTCTCGATTCTATGATTAGTTGAAAATGTGTAAAACAATTGTTTATCAAATGACGATGGATTACCTAATTTAAAATAAACATCATAATTCAAAAATTGTGAAATTATATTAGACATATTAGTTAATTGTTTATTTTGAACATTTACCACCCATTCCTCATTATTTGTTGCAGTATTTGGAATTTTCATCATATTTCTCATTAATGATTGAAAATTTTTAAAAGATTTTTGTGTTTCAGTATCTGTTGAGTTTTTATCTGTCTCATAATCATAAACGGATATACTAAAATTTAAAAATTCTTTTTCAAATTCATCCAAAGCATTTCTATCAAAAACTGAAAAGATTTCACTCATTTTTGTATAATCATTTGTCACACCATTAATTGAGAAATTTTCTTGAGCTTTTTGACCCGAAAACACTTGTTTTAAATAATGAATTGGTTCAGGTTTTGAAACCTTACTATTATCAAAATATCCATAATTTGGTGATGACCAAAATAATCTAACAGAACCATTATACATTGATGTATTACCCGTAACCTGATAAACTAAATTATTTGTCTTATCAAAACATTCATCTTTTGTTTGGTTAATTAATGACCCGTGAGAAGGTAACACATAAATATATTGACCATAATCCGCAACAATAGATACGGACCAAGGAATAACTGAGATTGTTTTACTATTTCCGGTTGTAGTACCAACAACATTATTTATAACCGATTCGGGAACATAATTTAACAATATACCTTCACTAAACCCATTTTGAATATCAGAACTAGTATATCCTGTATAAACATTATATCCTTGATAAAAAACATTAAAATCGTTAATTAGTTTAGGGTAAAATCCTGTATTAATTATTGTTTGAACACTATTAGTCCCAATTGGAAATGATGGTATTACATTTGTGTTTTCTAAAACCATTGTCGTTGCCGACACTTGTCCCGGAATAGTAAAATTATAAACAGTTGTTGCACTATTATTAACAGGGTCGTAATTCTTTTTAGCATCAAAATTTTTCCAAGAATTATTTAAAATATCTACATTACTATTAACATATGTTTTATATCGATGCCAAATAGAACCTATTTTTAACACCCAAGCATACGGCACTTTATGCAGTGCCGCAAATTTTTTCATAGATGCAAATATGTAATCTAAACTTTCATCAGAATAATTTGTTTCATTACCTGTGTATGTTTTATACTTCTCTCTTAGTGTTGATAAAGGTAAACTATTAATAAATAAATAAGCCGAACTAATATACGGACTTATAACCCCATTTTTAGAATTTTCAACACCCTCTTGGATTGAATTTATAAAGTATGGTGTATTAAAAATTGATGTGGTTTGGTAATTACTAACAAGACCACTATAGTTGAAATACTTAACATCACCCTCAGTTGGTAATTGATTGTCATATGTTCTAGTACTATAAAAGTTTCTTAAATCATCACCAACAATTGGGGTAACAATATTTTTATAAACAAAATTAGTTATTGGTTTTTTGACATTTTCCGATTGATTATCACTAAAATTTGAAACAACTTTTTTATTAGGATTATATAATAATGTTTTTGTTGTATTAAACGCCAATTTTTCATCCGTTGACGTTCCATCCGCCAAATTACCTTTTACCCAATCTTTATCTGTAAATGGATAGGTATCCGCAAAATCAAATTTGTTAGATGTTGTAGATGTTGAAATATAATCGGAAATATCTTTTTCATTTGTTAAAGACACTAGTGGTTGTGAATTTGAACTATTAATCTCATCACTAGTTTTAAAGTTAAATGAATCGTTTTCAACAGTATTTTTAATATATCCAGTATTGAATATCCCTCGTATATAATTCTGCCAACTAAGTGACACACCCTCATTTGAGATATGTTTTAATACACTTTCAAAATTACCTGAATTAAGATTGTATTCTTTTAAAGTTTTAATTAATTCAACATCACTATTATCCGACAAACTGTCAGTTATATTTATTTTTTCTCCTTCACTAACCACATTTGAAACTTTATCAGCTTCTGATGTTAAATTATTGGTTCTATCTAATTTAGAATAATGTGATGTCAATAACGTTCTTTCATAAATCTCATAAAGATACTTGCTGGCAGTTTTATTCTCATAAACTTCATTACTAATTGGAAATTCAATAGCACCTAACGAAACTCTATTTGGTTCTTTTGTTGAATTTGTAGTTTTACTTGGTGGTGGTGGTGTTGGAGTATTTTGTGTCATACCATTAATGAATTCTTCAACAAATTCTATTTCTGGCCACACGTCATATAAATAACCTTTTGTTTCTCCAATGATATCACTATCACCCGGATATCTTAATTCATATTTTTCCTGACCTTTTTCCCCCGTAGTTTCTTTAATAACTTGAGGCCAAGGATATACCGGTTGATTTTTATCATCTCCCGAACTTTTATTATCAGCGCTAGCGTTTGCAATTTGTTTATCAAAAATAACACCTTTTCTAATTTTAGAATCTCTTTGTTCCCAAGCCTTTGTATGAACATCATCTAATAAACGTAAAAAACCCTCACCATTAGCAAAAACAACCGCTAAGACATTTCTAATTGTTGGAACAAACCCAATACCATTGTCTTTATTTTCTAATAACTCAGCAAGAGCTTTAGTTAATTCATCCTCAATTATCCCTCTCCAAGTTTTTAAATCTTTACCCATTTTCTCCGTAAAATCAATAAATGACAATGTCCCTTCAAATACAAAATATTCGGAAACAATCTCTTTACTACCATTTTTAAGTGTTATGGACGTATTATTAAATGTGTTTGATTTAACTAATTCCGCTTGAAAATTTGTTAAATCTTGTGGTGTTGGTTGACTGTTTTTTCGTTGTAATTTATATGTTTCGGTTAAATTAATATCGTCAGAGGTAATCTTTATTGGAAAAACTTTTTCATATGTAATACTGTTAGGTATTGAGCACTTAATAACTTTCCCATTAATGGTATAACTACCTTTTAAACCACAACTAACATTTTCATTTAATAATTTATTATACTTTTCAATTAACCCTTTTAATTTTGAAATTGCATCAATTTTCTTTTGACCATCTAAATTTTTCTTAAACGTATATATTTTTTGACCTGTTTTATTTTTAATATAATAATTTTCAGTATCCATAAATTCATTAAACCAAGAAGTTTTTACATTATAAAAAATTTCTTTTTGATAATCGGTTAATTGAATCCCATAGGTGTCTAAATTAGTTAAAGGGTCTAAATTTTGTTTAGTAAATGAATCAAGAATATTTTTAATAAAAGTTTCAATTCTATTTTTCATCTGCATTAAAGTAATTTCCGGAAAATCATTAGGTATCAACCCTTTTGATTTATACTCACTATACATTTCTCTAATCTTTTGATAACCTCTTTCAATAACCACGCTCTCTGTTTGAGTTGTCGAACTTGGACCTCCACTAGTTTTACTTATATTAAACCTTGATTGATACATATGAGGTGTTGCTATAAGAGCACCCATAGTAACATCCGTTAATACAGTATATTTGTATGTATAGAATTTTAAATCAACAGTAAAGTTAGAAGTATTTGCATCATATGTTGTTGTAAAATTTTGTAACATTAATCCCAACCTAACAGCTTTACCAAAAAAACCTTTAATAGTTAAATGAAATAATGGATACGGTAAATTAAAAAAGGCTGCGTATGGTGAATTATCCCCCGCTTCAAATAAGGCTCTACCTTTGACATCAATTAATCTAATATCAAATGTTGGTAAGAAATCTAACCCTTGTCTAATATTAATCGATGTGATTCCAAGTAAACCATTATCGGTTGCCCCTGGTTTACCATTAGAACTAATGGTTTGTTTAATATAAAAATCATCACTATTGTTTGGATTAACAACCCCGTTAAATGTTGGTTGATTAACTCCTTCTCCTTTAATAGCCCCCTTACCGGTTAATTCATCAGTATATGAATTATCCAAATAAGCCTTATCACCAGGTTTTAAAAAATTAATTTTAGCAATCGATACTGTTCTAATGGAATCGTTGTTTGCCGTACCAAGAGCCAATTTAGTTCTCGGAAGAACACTGCACTCAAGATTAGCATACATAACCAAATCTTCTTGTTTAACTAGTCTATCCTTTACTTTATTATCACTATCGATAACTTTGTTTGGGTCAATAATTGTAATGTTGTTGTAGTCGAACTCGACCAATATATTTTCGGATTTACCTACCATAATAATAGAAATGATTATCTAATTGAGATTTATATTCTTGTAAAGATGATACTAAAGGAAATGGGATTGTCAATATAGCCGCATCCGGGATATTCCATTCTTGACCCCCAAAAATTGGATTTGCCGCAAGTATTAACCATCCAAATGTTGGTGTCCCATAATATTGTTGAGATATCTTATCTAATCTAGATTGACCAATTTTATAAATTAACCTTTTATCTGACGATTTACTTGAAATGGAGATATATGGCACAATACTTTGTTCACCATTTAATAAAAATTCATTATATCTATTATAATTTTGTTTATTATTCATTTTTAATTAAATTGAGTTTTATCCGTCCATATTGTTTTATCACCACCATTATTACCTTGATATAATAAGAATAAATTATTCGTCTGTTCCTCGTTGGATGATGAAGGTTCTGTAGTATAAGTAAACTTACGCGTTTTTCCTTTATTATAAACATTTTCTTTAACCCAAGTAATATATGATGTAGATTTTCGAATCGATTTTACATTTTTTTCTTGACTTTCTAACTCTTCTATTACATTATCTCTAAATTTATCAACAATTTTATTAAATTGTTTAGATAAACCTCCATACGTATTATCTAATTCATTTGTAATAATTGCCGATTTAAATGTGTTAAAATTACTACGATTATTAAACACTTGTGCCATAACCATAAAAAATCTTTTATCTGTTAAGTCAGAAAATATTGTCGAAGTAAACCCACCAGGTTCTGTATATTTGTCACTAATAATATTATAATCACCACTACTTAAAACTTCATTATAGTCATTCATTCTATCATCAACTAAATGATAATCAAACACTAATTCTTGGAATGTATCAGCTTGTTCTCTACTATCAGCTCGATTAACTTCTTCAGTTGCCGTTATAGTGTAAATTTTTGCCTTATTATCAATTAACACACCATCAGATAATGTTGTTACATAATTTATTTTTCTAAAAACTTGAACCATATTTTGTTCTTGTTCAACAATTTTATTACTAAGTTCCTCAATACCATTACTAAAGTCAGCCTTCATTGCATTCACGTAATTAGTTAAATTAGTGGTTACACTTCTAACCGCTTTAGTGTCTGTAAAAACAGAGTTTAATCCAACAATAATAAAATTAGTTGCTCCTGAAATATCATCAAGTAGTGATGTAAACAATTCATTAACTTTTTGTTCATAAACTGTTTTACCATAGATTGGTACTAAATTACTAGATGTTCCCATATTGAATTCCCCATCAATATATTGTCTTTCTTTACTCATTAATTCCCAAATACCACCATTATATGATTTAATAGTACTTTCATATTGGTTTACAAGATTTACAATATATTCTTTACTAACATCTAATAAACTATCCATAATTTTCATATAGGTAATATCTCCTGTTTGACCGCTAGCACCATCAACAGTTGTTTGAATTTGTCCAATAGTTTCTCCCGCAGAATTTGTTTGTTGATTATCAACTTGAGTAACAGTAGGTTGGTCATCAATTAAAGATTGGAAATATTGTTTGTCTAATTTCTTCCAACTATCGTCAGTAGCCTTAGCTCTTTCATCATAAATTTCAGTATTTGCATAGTAGTTAAACGATAAAGCATTTTGTAATTCTTCAACAGGTTTTTCAAGCCCCATACCACCAATGATATCAAAATTCATCGTGACATTGGCAATCATTGGTTGAACACCAATACCTTCCGGATTTAAATCAAAAACCAAAGGTTCGTAAGTAAACCCAAGAGTTTTAGGTATTATCTTACAATTATAAAAATCACCAATTCTTAAAACTAAAACAGGTGGTGCACCAAATGAAGTATTTAAAGCATCATTAGCAACTATCTGACCATTATCACCAATCACAGGAATTGTTTCACCAGGACGAACACATTGGTTTAAGAAAGTTAATCGAGAGTTTAACCCTTCCGGTGTCATAGAGTGAAACGCAGGGTTAAAATATTTAATTTTTTCCTGAATAGAATCATATAACATAGGAACCTCTTTTTTAACAACATCAAAATAATCACATTCTGAAAGTAATCTTCTCAAAATTAACTTACTAATACCTTCTTTTATTGTTTTTTCTGTTCTATATGTTGGTTTTGGTTTTGGTTTTGGGGCTGTTGATGGTGTTGTTGTTTTTTGTTCAACGATTGGTTTTTCAACAACCTCAACAGGTTTATCCGATGGTGTCGCAGTCACAGTAATGTCAGTAATAACAACTCTACGACAAGCCATTGCCGCAACAGAATACCATTGAGAATCGTGTGTTGATTTCCCATTTTTATCTTTAATATCGTCAGTACAAGTTACCGGAGCACCAAATGAACCTTTTGATGTTTTTGGTATTGCCGTATCATCTTCACCAAGAGTTTCTATACCACCAAATGTTAAAGTTTTACCAACAAATTCCTTTAATTTAGTTGTTTTTAAATATTCAATAACTGAATTAGCCCTTCTTTTTGATAATGCAACATTATATGTTTTACTTGCCGGGGCAGAGGCCGCGGCTCTTAAAGATAATTTAATTGTTCCCGTTTTTTCACTTAATATTTTAAAAGCGTCTTCAACAAAACCTGTATTTATATAATTAAAATTATCAATAACAACATTTTGAAAAAATTCTTTAACATTTAAATTGGAACTAGGTGGACTAAATGTCTTACTTGAAATTGCAACATATTGGTCTTGATTCATACCACTAGTGTAATTATCATAATCCGCCTTATATGTTGAATCCGGAATTACCGCAGTTTTATTATGAGGACCCGGAATATCATTATCAAAATAAAATCCAAAATTATTATATTTTGAATCTAAATCAGCAATAGACAACTCGGGGTTTAATTTAGGGTCTCCATTACCAGTTGTTACAGTACCAACAGAAGCATCTCCTTTAACACTACTAATAACTTC
>ENA-OSIY01000998-OSIY01000998.1-marine-metagenome-genome-assembly--contig:-NODE-998-length-15490-cov-16.837215_pt1 | contig 15490 bp, 35 predicted proteins | sample MGYA00237884_ERZ534233 | MGnify/ENA primary metagenome ERZ534233 (study PRJEB26412, sample SAMN06343840) | marine metagenome | isolation source: estuarine water | place: USA: Columbia River Estuary... | reverse complement strand
TTGCTGAGTAACCTTTCAAGAGCTAAGCATTCTTGAGCCGCCCATCATAGTACGGCTTTGGCTATATCTCAGGTCGGAATACGGAATACCTTTGCAGGTGACTTGGATGTTACCATCCACTAGCGCGTTGACTAAACCAAATATGTGTGAGCCGTTTATCGGGGTTGCTCATCCCGCCAATTATTGATTATTCCGCTTGTCCAGTTATACACACCACTAGGGCATGGCATTCTGGTGTTGCGCTAAATGCAGATTGGTAACTGCCAGTGCCCCGGGAGGGACTCGAACCCACGACCTATGGCTTAAAAGGCCACTGCTCTACCAACTGAGCTACCGGAGCGTATTTGTCGAGCGGATGGTCAACCGGCATTCACTACTCCGTATAATACCACCCGCCGACGATGTTACTTGATGTACGTTGCGGCGAGGAACCCCGCCTTTTCGTTGATGCTTGCGTTCACCACCGACACGCTCACGCCCATCTTGTACAGCATGTCAGCGATCTGGTTTCCGGCATCGCCGGTCACATCCTCACCGTGCACCGAAATCACATCGGCGGCCTTTTCGATGGAGACACGGATGCGTTCCAGAGCGCGAATCTCCTTGGTGAGTGCCTTACGAGTGGCGGCCTTACGGATGGTAGCAGAAGCAGCGGCGGTCTTAGCAATCTTGGTCATCTTTTTTTCCTTTTTGGAATTGGTATGGGTACTGCGGGAGAAAGTGCCGCCCTACATGCATGGTGCAGGGTCCGAGCGTCTTATGGTGCGCTCCACCAGTTAAGGGTTGCGAGGTTTGCCGTCTTCGGTCGGCCTCTCTCGCGGTCATCGAAATGATCTCGTTTTAATTCATACTGTAATATACACCGTTTTGCTGTGGAAGTCAACCCTTTTCAGAAATCGTTACAATTCCTTCGGGTTCCCTTCGGTTCAGCGGTACTTGAGCCGAACCAGTACATCGCGGTTGGCGTCGAGCAATGCGTCGAGCATCGCCATGGCGTCATACCACACGCCGGTCGTCTTGCACTGCACCATCATCGGAGTCGTCTCGTTTTTCATCATACTGTAATATATCCTATATAACGGGGAAAGTCAAGGGGCGTAAGAAATCGTTACAATTCCTTCGGGTTCCCTTCGGTTTTAGAGCCGAACCTTCCGGCTGAGAAACTGGAGCACCTTACGGTACCCGTGCTGATCGCAGGCATCATCGACCAGCTTTTCAGCCTTCGGATCGATCTCACCCAGACGACCGGCGTCTAGGATGACTTCCCAACAGGCTTCGCTGGTGACTTCGTAGCCTTCCGACTCGGCCAGCATGACGACTTCCTCGCCACACTGGTACCAAACTGCCATGCAAGAATCATAGATTGCGGAGATGAACGCCTCGTTCAGCTCGACGGGTGCTGCGGTGGTTTTCGTAGTGTTTTTCATATACTGTATAATAACCCTATTATGGACGAAAGGGAAGTGCCTAGCGGAAATCGTTACAATTCCTTCGGGAAACCTTCGGGTTACCAGCCCATCTGCTGACGGGCTTTCCGGCCCGCCAACTGCTTGGGCGTGTGCTGGATCTGCGACCAGCCCGACGGCGTGAGCACGTTCAACATGTCCGAGCTGTATACGCTACCCATTTCGGTAACGAAACCTTCAACGGTGCAGAGGCGGGTCTGCCCGTTTACGAGATTGTCCTGCACAGTGGCGAGGAAACCGTTGCGCAGTTCGACTCGTGCGCCCTTCTTAACTTCGGAGATTTTCGTTGTGTTTGTCATATACTGTATAATAACCCTATTACTACCCAAAGGGAAGTGCCTAGCTGAAAATAAATGATTAAATCTCCTTCATGTTCGCTGTCAAGGGATCGCGCGGGATTGTTACACAATTGTTACAATTGCGGGCTTCGGGGTTTCTTCGGGTGCGTTTTATCACGCTGATACGCCTTAGGCCACCATCCATGACCTAATGCGTTCAGCCTTGCCGACATTCGTTCGATTCAATCGCAAGTCAACATCGATGAACACGGGATATTCCTCACCACGCTTACCCTTCCAGCCATAGTTGCCCGTATGGACATCATCGATACCAAGTGCTTCACCAAGAGCACGGGCATGTTCCTCAAGGCGTACGCTAATCCACTTCGAACGCTTCATGTCGATCTTTTCCTGAATAAGCACGGCAGTATCACAGATTGCAAAGAAATGCGTTTCGGGAAAATGGCGGGCATACTTTGGATTAGCCCGCATCTCTCCAATAAAGTCTGCTTCGTCAGCAAGGCTTTGCATGGTAGACTCATGCTGCGAGAACTTAATTACAAAGTCATCGAAGATTACCGCAGTACGATAGGCACCCGATTCAATCTGCACCTTACGCTTGAAGGTATCACACAGCGCATCGTGCGTATTAATGCGACCATCCACATAACTGCTACCCGACTCCAAGAGCAAGGCAATACCACTCGCAATTTCGAACGACCGATCACTCAGCACCTTCGACTTCATCGAATCACTCCATTGTTACGGTAACGATTGAGCTTATCCTCGGTGCGCTTGAGGGTAGCCATTCTGTTATTCACCTGAGGTTCACGGCTTGAACGCATCTTGCCCATGCTTGGGGCGTTCTCGTATGCTTCGGCAAGTTCGGCGTACAGTTCGTCAGTGGTCATGTCGTATGCGTTTTTCATACTTCCTCCAGCAAGTCAGGGTAAAAATCAGCAATCTCAGCACGCAAATCTTCTTCACTGTATGTCTCCAACACACTGGCCAGACAGTCATGTGCGTAGGTTACGAGCGTATCCATATCCATGCCATCCACGATGCGAGTCACATACTCGCTGATCAGTTCGTCTCTAGTCATATTGATTACCGTTTGTAAAGATAACTTCCATAGGGATCGGCAACCGCCGTCACCTTATCCAACTCGCGCAACAAGTTAAACCGTGCGTCCTTCGCAGGTGCGTTCCAACCTGCTGCCTTCAGCAAGTCGCCAGTGGAAAGGTCCACGAAGCTGTGCACCGAGCGCCCGATACGCGGGGGCTTAGAGGTGAAGACAACCTTGCCATACTTCCGGCCAGGAATGAACTCAACGGTTTCGTCCGTGAGCGTCTGCAGGTGGCCCAGATAGTGGGCGATTGCTGCGGTGAGGTTGATGTTTTTCATATACTGTAATATAACCTATTAACTGGCGGAAGTCAAGGGGCCATCGGAATATTTCGGCATCGGGGCATCACTGTAATTGTGATGAATGATGGCTGCGGCTTCACGCACCAGTGGACCCATATACTTGAGCCAGTTGAGGTCGGCGTTGATGCCCTTGTCAAGCTCGGCAGCCAGTTCAAGCATCGACATTACGAGTGCTGCTTCGCGGTAGGTGTTCTGTGTATTTGTCATATACTGTAATATAACCTATTAACGGGAGAAAGTCAAGGGGTAGAAGATTAAATCTTCTTAACGCCACGTGCGGTGGTCTTCAGCAATATGCTCCGCGCCGTCATATTCCTCAATAGTCCAACCCTTTTCCTGCAGCCACATCGGTACCTTCACTACCTTCAGCTCCGAATAGTGGGTGTTTGCGTTTTCACGCAACGCTTCCACAACTGCAATTAAGTCAGCGTCATCCCGCGCAAGCTCATCGGCGTAGGTGGTGCGTTCATCGGCAGCAATGCCCTTTCGCTCACGATACATGGCAATGGCTTCGTCCGACAGGCCGAACCCGCCGAAGCAGGTGTTAATTACAATCTTAAAGGTTTTGGGAGCCGTAGCTTCAACCGTCGAAGTGATGTTGTTTTGATTCATACTGTAATATAACCTATTAACTGGGAGAAGTCAAGGGGTGCCGTAAAACGTTACATTTCGTTCGGTTTTCCTTCGGTCGGCTACTCGCCGGTCCCGTACATTCCGCTCAAGGATTACGATGCGGCTGAAGAATTCATCATACAGCTCCTGCGCATATTCGTGCGCCTGATCGCGAGAGGCAAACACACGCATCGTGTGCTCCGGCAGGGTGCCGTTATTATCGCCTTCGCCCATCACCACAAAAACAGTGTTTTTAGTCATATTGTATTATAACCTATTAAGAGAGAGAAGTCAAGTGCCTAGAACATTAAATCTTCTTCATCCTCGGCCGGCTGATCAAAGTCTGGGTGCGGACCCGGTTCGCCCGTATAGAACGGATTGCGATGCCATGTATCATACGGCGAAAGAATATACTCCACATCGGGCCGTTCCTCGCCATATGCTTCGGCGTACTGGTGGAGTGCGGCGTGGCGCCACTCGCTGTTAGTCATTTCGTATTCCATTAGGAGTTTGCCGCCATGTCCCAGAATTCACGGGCGGAGTCGGATAGTGCGTCCCAATACGTGACGCCCTCAACATACATGAGCGCATCTGTCAAGTACTGGAAGAATCGGGAACTACCGTCAACCAGCCGTTGTGCTTCCCACTTGGCCAAACCATATCCAACAGGGACGTTGCCCAGTGGGCGGACTTCGAAGTGCTGCGTAGTAAAGGCGTTCATATTAGGACATCGCCACCAGATTCCAATACTGGCGGGCCTCACGGCTAAGGTTGTCAAGGCGGTCCACCTTCTCGGCGTACATAAGTGCGTCGGTCAAGTAAACAAAGAACTGCATATCCTGGCCATCGCTCTCAAGTACTTCCCACTTCTGGCCAGAAAAGGTATGGAAGGGCAACGGGCGGAGATTGCGGCCCGTGCGGGATTCAAACATAGTGAAGTTTTTCATATACCTTAATATAACCTATTAACTGGCAGAAGGGAAGGGGCAATCGAACATCGTTACATTTCCTTCGGTTTCTTTTCGGGTCAGCGCACGAACCAGCAGCACCAGGCGGTGCGTGAACCCACGGCGGGGGCGGTAGTAGATATATTCCATATTATAATAATAACCCTATTACGGGCCGCAGTCAAGTGCCTAGAACATTAAATCTTCTTCATGTTGCCTGCCCTTCGGGGTTTCTTCGGGTGCGTTTTATCACGCCGAAGGCGCCGTCACCAAAGGTGGCGGTCCTTTTCGATTAGTGGGTATGCCTTATCGATACGGCGGATCAGCCGTGGCCAGATAACTGCCACGAACAATACTGAGAGCACCGCCCAACTGACGGCAACAATCCCAATAATCTTAAGCATTGATGCTCCCGATCTCAAGCCGACGCAGCTGCTCACGGTATGCCTGCAGGTATGCCTTGCCACGTGCTTCTGCTTCCACTTCAAGCGTGAACAGCTCGGCGGGCGAACACTTCTTCAAAAACTCTTCATTGCTATGCATGTTATACTCCGTTAGTATGTTTACACTGTTTGCGAAAAGAAAATCCAGCACATGTACAGGTCGGACGTTTGCCTGCCCATGTTTCCACGATGTAGATATCACCCTTGCTGCCATACGCATATTCGGCGGTCAATGGTCCCGCTGACACAACCTCTGGTTGCATCCATTCAAAGTGCGTGGGCCTGGTGCCCACTGGGAACGGTTTAGTATGGTCCACAATGGTATCACCCCACATGACTTTATGCACGGTCCCAGCAGCGATCCTGACAACGCCACGGGGTATTTCGTAGACTGCGGGCGGATAGGTGGACCAGATTTTATACATTAATCAATAATCTCAACTTCGTTATCGGGGCAACCATATCGAACAATCTTACACACATACACTTCGGGAAAACTTTCGCCGGCAATCACTTCATTGACAGCGAACACCAAGGTATCGCCCGTGAGCATGTAGGACAATGGCTCACTACCTTCGTCCGTAGTCACCTGCGTAATACATTCACGCACCATCTTTGAAATATACTTGGGATCGATGGTCACACCTTCCCATGCCTTCATACGAATACGCATTACTTCTTCCCCTTCAGTTTGAGTGCTTTGAGCTGGGCCTTGAAGATGTCACGGCCCTTCTGCTTGTTCGCGTGCCACAGTCCTTTCTTCTCATCCATCGCTGAAAGGTATTCGAACTGGGCTTCCATCATGAGCAAATCGTAGGTCGAAAGAGCGGGAGTCATATTATTATTAAACGTTAAAGTATGCAGAGGGAACTGCGGCCTTCAGAAACCCTTCGAAGTCAAAGCGAGGATGGTCAAGCTTCGCATCCTCGGCGATGAACTGTGCGAGGCGAGGCAGGATAAGGTCGGCGTCAATCCGGCCCTTAAGGTAGGCGTCCTGCGTGTAGGAGATCAATGCGGCGATGGTTGCGTAGTCTTTTTTAGTCATATACTAAATATAACCTAGTCTAGTGGGAAAGGGAAGTGCCTGCGACCCGTCGTTACAAGCCTGTTACAATTGGGTCACCATCACGACAGTACTGTCGTCTTCCACATTGCCACCAGCGAGGCGTGACCGGCGTGAGCAGCCTCCTCTGTGGCGTAACGCAGGCCATCCACTTCTAGCCAGTCCGTCACGGTGCCGTCACTGTCCGCATGAAACACCATCGTTTCGTACATATGATCAGCGAACAAATCCGGATAATTTTCTGCACCGGCCAACTTCACGGTAGAGATCACATAGCCGTTCACAATCGTGCGGGCGATACTATTTGGATTAGTCATATTACCGATGGATTCCGTTATATTCAAGGTAATCACACTCATCGTCCCAAGTCTGGACACAGGACCAGCTGCAGAACCCCCACTGCTTTAGTTGTTCGTCGGTGGAATCCACCACACACCGACAGTAGCGGCACTTCTTCGTTGACTTCGTTTCGTTTTTCATCATACCTAAATATACACTAGTGGGAGAGGAAAGTCAAGGGCTTCTGAGAATCGTTACAATTCCTTCGGGTTATCTTCGGTTTTTCCGGTCGTGGTAGGCCAGCAGAAGAAACGCGGTAATCTCACTGACACCCAACATAAGGGCGGCGAGCACCACCACACTACCAACCAAGTAAATCAATGTATTAAGTATGTGCATACCCATCCTTCTCAATACCAATCCACATGCCACCTGCTTCCATCAATACACAGTTATCAGGCCCATCATGTACCGTCACGGGACTTTCAAGGTTGAACCGATGGGCAACCTTACAGGCTGCTTCATACTGCTCATCCGACATCGTATTTCCAGCAGTCCAACCGGTAGGCCACTGGAACTTATAAATCAACATACCCATATTACTTTCCCCATCCGAAGAATGATTCAAGGATACCGTACACCACCATGAGCGTGAAGAACACACCACCTGCGACGATCACTGCCATGTTGAACTCCGTTTAAGTGTATACTGAAAGATACCCTACTACTACCAGATTGTCAAGGGTCTGATAGATTAAATGTTCTTCATCTTAGTTGAGGGTCCATGCGAGAAGTGACGCAAACAGCGTGAATGTGGAGAAGATGGTCACCGAGAGTACCGCGCGGAAGTCGATTGCGTTGGTCATATAGTGTAATATACCCTATTAAAAACCAAAGTCAAGGGACAATCGAAAAATATTTGATGAAATGTTCTTCATGAACATTGCTTCATCTTCGGTGTTTCTTCGGGTGCGCAAATCGTTACACAATTGTTACAAATGCTTCGGTGTTTGTTCGGGTGCGCAAATCGTTACACAATTGTTACAAATGCTTCGGTGTTTGTTCGGGTGTTTTATCATAAATGATGGTGGTATCCCGAAGGACACCACCATGCACAGTGATTGGTTACCGAGAGTACGTCGGCGGCACTTCGTAAGGCATTGCTTCAAAGTATACCATGATGTCCGTTGTATTGTCGATTACTTCATAGACTGATACATTCTTTGATACGGGAGATGCCTTCAATAGAGAGGAAGCAAACTGGATCGCGTCGGTCATACGGTTCCAACCACGGAAGCACTTCGTCGGCGTGGCAGTCGTATCTTCGTACACTTTGTAAACGATCATGGTTGTATCTCCGAGAGGGGTTGGGTGGGGACGGTGGAAGTACCGTCCCCGGAGGGGTTACATGGGATCGGGGGTAATTTCTCCGAACACATCGACATCACCGATGAACAGATTACCATTGGCGCCCAATACATCATTTTCAGTGATGTTCATTTCATACTCCCCGTTCATGGTGATGACGATGGGAAGGTCGCGACCGTAACGGGAAAGAACGTCGATCAACATTCCAACAGTCAAGGTTCCGGTGTGCTTGGGCATGGTGGTAATCTCCGAGAGGGGTTGGTTGGTGACCGACGTTCGTCGATCACCGTTCCTACAATCTAACGAGGGTGAAACGATTGTCAAGGGTATTACTTCGATTTCTTTTGTGTCCGTGCGGCCTTCCGTGCCGCTTTCCGTGCTTCGTACTCTTTTACGAATCGACGTTCACGGTAGTAATCCACCATGCCCATGATGATCAAGCCTCCGAGAACGACGGCGGCAAAGATTCCCTTGATATAGACACCGACGATGTAGAGATGAGCGGCCTGTTCGACGTTGGACATGGTGGTAATCTCCGAGAGGGGTTGGTTGGTGACCGACGTTCATCGTTCACTTGAATGGTAATCTAATCTGCCCCGGACGGGTGTCAACAGTTTTTTTATTAAATGTTCTTCATGAAGAAGGTTTCACGTAACTGGAAGAATTCTGCGTACGCGCATCCGCGGGTAACCGGTAAATATTCCGCTGACATTTTTTTCTTGCGAAAATCATTTTTGTTATACAATAATTATCTATATATACTATGCGTACTTATTGCGTAGGAGGAACTTGTATATGATTAAATTAAAAGATTTATTAAGCATTGAAAATGTTGGTGCCGAAACCGACATGCATGCAAACGGAAGTATCTGGGTAATTAAACATTCTGGCCATTTTGGGGCAAAAAATACCTTTGGGGATGTGCGATACTTCGTAGACCGAGACAAAGCAGTTGCCTTTACTCATGCGCACACCCATCATCCCCACGATGTGCAGCATTCTAAGAAAAAAGATCCTATTGATTATAAGCAAGGCTATGATATACGTGAAAGCTAAAAAACCCCGTAGCTAAAAAATATCTTGGCTACGGGGTTTTCGCAAAAAATAGCGAGCTACATTTTTTGCTTAGAAATTTTATTATACCATCTGGTCGGGACGTTACTGCTCGTTTGTTTGAATGAACGAATATCTTGCTGTATGTCTGTAAGATTTTTAAGACCTGCATAAACGCAGTAATGTAAAACCGGTACGTCGGTGATATACCCGTAATCATTTGTGCCATCTGGTTCATAGGACAACGTGGGTGGTTCGGTGCCGATACCGAAAATACGTTGTATAGGCTTTTCTAGACGCTTCAACAAAAATTCTTTTGTTACGCCGACACGGTGAAAGTGACCGTGAATATTTACATTATATAAATCTAAATTAATATTCTTAAACTTTTCTAATGCAAACTTTGGAACGTCGGGGCAAATCGGTTCGTGACTGAAAATAATATCATCGATACTATATGTAGATTCATGCACCTCATCAAAATATTTGTGCAACTCTACATCACATTTGCCCTTATACATATCGTGATTTCCTGCAACGAGAATTTTTTTTCCATTGAGTTGATTGAATATGGATGCGGTAGGAGTCTGGTGTACCACATCACCTAGATGAATAACTGTATCATTTGGACTTACCGTGCCGTTCCAGATTGCAATAAAGTCTTTGACGCTACGAGTACTAAGAGCATTTTCAAACGTGGTATTAAGATATTGTTCGTATTCGGCATTAATGGATAAAATTCTATCGCACATAACATTGGTAAAGTTTTTATATTCTGCCCAAAGCGTTACATCATATGGATCTGAAATCGTAGCTAGTTTGGTACGGAACGTGTTGATATCATGTAGATTCATCGTCTGTATTTGTTCCAAATCTTTTTTTGATAGTCCTTTACTAAAAAAATAATTTGATTTGGTATCTACACGTACCCACGGAAGTACCGTATGCGTATCACTGACCACAAATATTTTTGACATATTAGTATCCATGCTCCTTCATACACTTCATTTCAAATGCGGTAAACCAATCTGGAATAAGGTGCTTTAATGGAAATACATTTTTGTGCTGCAGTAGGCCAGTCTTTTTATGCGTCCATGTAAAAGCATCGTACTTATCACGGGTGAGCACTCGGATGATAGGCAATCCAAACTTATTTTTGTTGGGTGTAAATCGAACGAGCAAATTCTGGGCACTGGTAACTCCTACGGTGCTACAACACAAATCAATAACGTTATAGAACTCGTCACGATCCAACAATATCTCGGGGCATTCTTCCATGAGCGCCCGTAGTACCAAGCGAGGCGCAACCCAATGATCGTGTGTTACTTTTCCTGTACGTGCTGCGTCGAGCGTTTGATATGGAGTTCTATCCTTGCGGAGTGTGCGGATACATTGATAAAAAACATTAGTGTATATCTCTCGTTGCTTTGGATTGTCCCATTCTGCGGCTCCAATAAGCGTAAGTTTGTAGATTGTGTTGTATGTTTCAAGATCACGAACTACCGTAGTCATGGAATTATACATAAAATGCGTGGTCTGGATCGCCCTGTACTTGTGGCTTAAACATCGGAGTCATCGCCACAATGTACTGCTCACGCTGTTCCCTTACACTGAAAAAGCTAGCCAACTCCATAATACGTTCAACGAAAACTCGTGGCCCTTGCGTAGCGCGAACCCGTTCAATTCGCACCTCGGCGGGTGATAGAGGTGTACCGGCTGAGTTTTTCTTAGTAATTTCACCTATTACGAATTTAGTACTTAGCGAGCTAAGATCAATTGCTGCCTCGGGCACCACCTGCAGTGCGGCTCGAAAATCATATTCGTTGCCCAACGAATCACCCACGCTAAATGTGCGGTGCATTGCATTTGATTGCGGAATTTCTAGAGGCTCACACACTTCGTTGATGTAGGCATTCGTGGCAGGCGCAAGATGGCGCCGTACGATAAGCTTTTTAAGATCAGGTGAACCATTGGCAGTAGCGACCTTTAGCACATAGTCACGTGCAGCGGTTCGAAACTTTGCCGCAGTCTCCATAGCGCGCTTCAGCAACTCATCTACACACTCCGTTACCATAGCTTGCGTTTCTTCTGCGGACATGGCGGAGGTAAAATTCTTTCCCATCCCCTGTGCAAGATTCTCCATCAGCTTCAACGTATCGGCATCAGTTCCATCGGTACTCATCCAACCACGAGCTTTTGTATTATTGGCTTCTGACATAAAAATAATTTTCCATTCTGCCGCCGTATAAGGCGCAAGATCATGAAACCTTACAATCGCAACAAGAAACGGTTCCGTGCTATTAAGTTGCGCCATTGCTTGCCGGCGGGTGTGACCGTCCGCCATTTGATACAAATATCCTTCTGGATTATCCGACAGTTCGGTGACCGTTGGTGGCGTAATCTTACCGCCGTCTGCTGGGGTATAGTCTCCTGCGGTGATCATGTCCATCCACATAGACACTCTTTTCTGGTCAATTCCGTTTGCCCGTGCAGAATTGTGAGCGTCTTCACTTTCGGGGGCAATATCAGACAGATTGACGAATTCATATCGAACAAACTCCATTGCCTTGCCGCACTGCTTAGAACGAATTGGCGGGAGATTCTTTGTAAACATTGTAATTCCTTGGTGTTTAGAGTTTAGTGTTTATTACCTTATATTATAAATATAACACATATATCCACAATTGTCAAGGGGTATATAAAAGTTTCTATTAAATATTATATATTAAAAAATTTCCTTTATTTATATTTAATTCCAGTTAAGTCCACAAACTCCGTCGAACGGCTAAAAGGTCTTCTAACTTCATATCGATTGTTTTTTGCTGGGCTTCTTCCATTGCATTTAAGGTATCCAACATATCACGGTAATCGGGATGGAAACGATTCATTGCACGGTCTGAAGTTGGTGAGGCAAAATCATTGGTGGGATTATTGTTTTCATCAACAAATAAGAACTGTGGATCAATAACGGTTTCATAGGGGTCTTTCATCTGTGGATATTCATCGTTGTACCATAGATATAGCTCTTTGGTCATTTGACTCATATCGACTTGATGTTGAGGCGCATTTTCAACATTTGCCATCCAATCTAAATTTGCTAATCCAAGTTCACGGGAAAGAGCTTTGCGAAACTTTCTCGGAATCCATCGATGTTGCAACCGTGTCCATCTGCTATATTTTTTAGTATCCATTAATTCCATATGTGCGCATTCGTTCTCGACATACTCACATAATAGCGTAAACATAGCTTCAAACATTTTGGTATCGACATCATACCATTGGCCGCGTTTAAGGGTTGGAATGTGAAGCGTATTGTGAGGATATACTGTACGATGTAACTTCTGTAAGAAACTTGTCATATACATTTGGTTAAAAGGTAAGTGGGCAATGAGGGATTCGAACCCCCGACAACTCGGATGTAAACCGAGGACTCTAACCGCTGAGCTAATTGCCCGAAATGATGTTGTGAAGTCTAGTCTACCAGTTCCCTTCACTTAAGGACACATCAAGCCAATCTTTATTTAATTAATGTTAATCCCAATATAAATACTTGTATAAAAATTACTATTGTCATCAAGTGTTGTTCCAAATCAAATGTCCGGTTGTGCGACCGTACTGGGAGTACATATGAATCTGGTTCATGAAGGGCGATCCTCATACGCTTCATATACTCCTCAACTTGATCAGTTGGTATATTACCAACATCAATATAGAACACTCGCTTACCTGATGGCAACTCTTCTACTCTCGTTAACGATTCACGCATAGTTTTTATATCCTTGCATTATGTAAACGGTCCCAACGAGAATCGAACTCGTCTCTACGCAGTGACAGTGCGTTATTCTAACCGATGAACTATGGGACCAACCAGCCATCGTCCTTACGGAACGATGACTGCCTTTGCTGACTTACTTACTGTACCAATGGTTGCAATAATGTCGGAGGTACCAACCGATACTGCTGTTACCAACCCATCAGTAGTAATAACCGCCTTCGACAAATCCGAAGAAGTCCATGTAGGTAACCGACCGTTCAATGCTGCTGTAGTCAACATTACACTATCTACATCGAACGCCTGTACGAAGAACTGCCGCGTGTTACCCACTTTGATATTTGCACTATCGGGAAGTACTCTAAGATACTCAATACCCGTTTCACTCACGGTCACATTGAGCAACCCAACCTTACCTTCAACGACACATGTAACGATAGTCGTGCCGGCGGAAATGCCCGTAAGAACACCGGTGGACGATACGGTAGCGATGGTATTGTCCGTACTAGCCCACGAAAGAATGCGCTGATCCGTAGTTAATGTTGCTCCACTTGCATTCTTCAAGACATTCGACAACTGAATACTGCGACCAATCTGTGCAGGCTTCAATGCCGCCACGGTCACGGTAGACACAGGAACTAACGAGGTCGTAACCACCAAGGTTGCCGACTTGCCGCCCGTGGTTGCCGTAATCGTAGACACACCGGCCGATACTGCGGTAATCAATCCGGCTGGACCAACACTAGCGACGGCAGGATTGCTGGAAGTCCATACCACTGCGTAGTTAGTCAACACATTGTTCGCAATATCGCGTGATGTTGCGGTGGCCTGTACTGACTGTCCTACAAAAAATGTGGATGGAACAAGGGCGTTCAATGTAACCGTGGCAACTGACGCGTCGGTCACAAAGATTGTTGCCGAAGCAATCTTTCCTTCAACCGTGGCCTGAATTGTTACCTGACCTTTTGATACGCCCGTGACCACGCCGTTCGATACGGTAGCCACTGCTGTATTGGATGATGACCAGATAACCGTGCGCCCTGTCATCACTGAATCCCGCTGGTCCTTAACCGTTGGGGTAATGGTAATAGTACGACCAACTTCAATCTGTGCGGCTGTAACATTAATGGATACCGTTGTAACCGCCGGTGCAACTAGCGTTGGGGCAACCACTGCATTATCACATGCCGCGAGACTAAGCATTGCAACTGCTGCAAACAAAACTCTCTTCATGTTGTACTCCTTTAAAATGAAAACGCAATCTCACATTTTATGAGATTGTCCTACCACTGAACAGAGTGTTCAGCTAGCTCCCAGAGAGGGATTTGAACCCCCGACCGAGCGGTTAACAGCCGCTAGCTCTACCGCTGAGCTATCTGGGAATAAATGAACCATAGATGACTTTATCTTTTCACATCTTCAATCCGGCAGGTTCAGGCCGTGGATGGGCGTCTTCGAAGTCCGCCATCCCCTCAAACATATAACTAAGTCGAAACTTATAGCACGTTATAGCGGTTTTTTGGGCAATCGTCCCATCAAAATCAGGTAGGCAGGATTCGAACCTGCTTCCCCCGCTCCACAGGCGGGTGCCCCTGCCATCTGGGCCGCATACCTGTTATGCACTTAGAGGGACTTGAACCCCCACGCTGTTAAGCAAACGCTCCTAAGGCGTTCGTGTCTGCCATTCCACCATAAGTGCGTGTACCAGTTCGGGTGATCAGTCCGCGCGCTTTCCTCAACTGGCAATGAGTAGTAGAATGACTGTCTAACAGCAGTTCATCGACGTGTGTTAAGAGGCCATCCCTAACACCATGCTAGTCTCGCCACTATAATATAGAGGAAGACATTCTACGGCTATTTCATATAATCATAACGGCGTTGATTCCCTTTACCTATCCTCGCAGATAGTTAAGGCTTAGGCACACCTATCAACGCCCCCCTAAGTCGTTATTCATAGCGTCTATCCGGAATACTCACTATGATTCGTTACAATTATATTTACGGAAGCGGTAGGATTCGAACCCACATGACCTTGCGGTCGTCAGATTTCAAGTCTGATGCAATAGCCTTTCTGCCACGCTTCCAAATGTGTTGTAGACGGGTCGGAGAGAGTCGTGTTTCCACGAAGATGGCCTCCACCTTATCCATCGTTTATGACTTCTACAACACAAAGTGTTATTAGATGTACGCAGAAAATTGACAAGATTTTCTGTACTTGTGAGGTCTGCGGTTTACTATCTTGCTTAGTATCGTTGTCCTCTTCGACATACAAGTGAATGCCCATTAGTCACACACATCTAATAAAGTAGGGGCGGAGGGATTCGAACCCCCGACCTCTTCGTCCCAAACGAAGCGCGATAACCGGACTACGCTACGCCCCTATAATGTGGCACTCTACCATTAAGCTATACAGCATAGCTAAAGTCGCATCGCTGTAACGGGATTCGAACCCGCACCCACCACCAGAGCTACCTACAGGAATCGAACCCGCGACATCCTCATTACAAATGAGGCGCTCTACCATCTGAGCTAAGGTAGCAAACCATTACTTCCATTCATTATTTTATTTTAATCGGCATGTTGAGCATTAAAATGTCATTTACCTATCACCCATGTATGCCCACGGGAAAACTTTGCAATAGACGGGGTTTCACCGAATCGACTACCAAGCATAGTGGGTAGTCACTCCTACGGAATTATTGCAATATTACAATTCAGTATTGGACTTTCACCAATTAATTTCCTATTGAATAAGGACACCTCGTATCTTTGATTTACCGA
>ENA-OSIY01000997-OSIY01000997.1-marine-metagenome-genome-assembly--contig:-NODE-997-length-15492-cov-6.019007_pt1 | contig 15492 bp, 37 predicted proteins | sample MGYA00237884_ERZ534233 | MGnify/ENA primary metagenome ERZ534233 (study PRJEB26412, sample SAMN06343840) | marine metagenome | isolation source: estuarine water | place: USA: Columbia River Estuary... | reverse complement strand
TGCAAATAGCGTGCCAATGTTAACCTTTTACTGTAAATATTCTACAATTTCAAAATGTTAGTAAGCACTTACAATACATCTCTCCCTCCCAATACTCTCATTCTAGACCCCATATATTTACCCCTTATCTTGCTATCTATTTCTCAAACCATACCTTAGATAGACGTTTTGATGCCTTCCTGTACGCCTTCCAATAGTGAAGAAAAAGTGAAAATAGCACTTGGCATGTTAGTTGCATGGCACAATACTGCTATGGTTTACTGTACATCTATACAGTACTTCCTATGTCCAATTGATTTTATCTATCGAATATCGTTTATTGCATTAAATGAATTATCAAATTCTATTGTGTATTGTACTAATTTGTCGTTTAAAGAAGTCTTGTAAGTAATATCACCTGTTTTAACATTAATCGGCAATACTTGCTCTCCGTTATCAGTTATATTAGTTATCCAAACCTTTTCAGATAACATCATTTGTTTAAACACTTCGTTGTACTCCTCACCTAAAAAACCACTACTTAAAGTGATTGATTCTTTACCTACTACATTAAAATCTCTGTAAACGTGATTACTTGAGTAATATGCCATATTTGAATCTAATATATTTGACTTGTAAGATTCTTTTGTAACATTCATACTTTCAACTGACTTCTTAAAGAAGTACATATCCTGCAAAGCACCAAACTTATTTACAAACGTTACCTTTTTAGGTTCGTATTTACATTCTTCTAAAATAGATACATTTATAGTTTGAACACCATCACTATCTGAAACAATTATCTTATCAACTGCTCCTATTGAGTAATCATTAAAATATGCTTCTAAACATTTGTTAGATTCATAATCTGTACCTCCATTTTCTAAAACTCTTTCTTTAAAGGAATCCCAATTAGTGGTATCTCCATAAATAGAAACATAACTTATTTGTTCCCCACTTTCATTACTTGACGGTAAAGTTGTAGTACCTACAATTTCATTGTCTTTTAAAAATGTAACCGTTGGACTTGTTTCTGTATAAATAGGGACTCTAAACGTATTATCTTCTAAAACAAATAATTTTCTATTTGTGATCATTATAGTATTAGGTACGCTTATACCTCTACTTTCTTCGAAATAGTTGTAACCATCAAAAGCAGCAAAACTTTCTCCATCATCTGACACCTCATTATTATTAGAATCATACGCAAATAAAGAGGTTGAAACCCAAACTGCTTGACCACTATAATTCCCATCAAATGTTGTATCTAAATAATCTCTTATTAATTCTGCTATCTCAAAAAATACTATAAAAGTACCAGATTTACGAATATTGTAAGTTTCTGTTGATGGTACTGGAGATGAAGCACCAGTCCAAATAAATAGTTTTAGTACTGCATAAGACAATGCACTATCATCAATAGATACATATTTCGGACTTCTTACGTTTATTATTGCCATTAGTTAATTGATTTTAATTTATTAAGGCTTAACAGTATATCCTTTCTGTAACCTTCTTTTAATATTGTTTTAATTTGTTCCCTTGTTTGCTCTTGTACTGCTTCAATAAATCCACTACCTTTGTATCCAAACCTTTTAGATATACCTTTCTGTCTTATGCTTCTTGCTAAAACATAACCCAAAGACTTCCAAGCCCTATCGGTTACCTTTGTGAACCTACCTTTTTTATCTCTAATTTGAGGTCTTATACCTTTTATCTTTGCCCACTTAATTATGTTTGATTGTAGATTCTTAAAACCCTCCTCATCAGAACCACGACCTGTACTTATACCTTCAGATAAAGCATTTGCATACTGCTCTCCAAATAGGTATAACTCATTATCCTCAACCCTATACTTAAAAGACCTATCTAAATTACCAGAAGCCTTAAATCCATCATCTTTAGCTGCTTGTTTTAGATTCTTCTTTATTAGTTTACCAACCTCTTTTAATGCTAACTTTAGATTCTCTCCTTCCATTAGCAGATGCTTATGCCATTAGGAATCTCTATAGCTATATCTACGCTCCAACCTGCTAATTCGTTGCTAAAACGCTCTTTAAATGGTTGTGCAGATGGTTGTGTCGTTACCTGATAATTCATTTCAAATAGATCACCTCTCATCAACTTCATTATTAAAGAGTTTATAACTTCAAACTGAGTGTTTAATACATCGTGCAAGTTATCATTGCCATAAAACAAGTCAAAATCAGACTTCTTAGTGTTGTAATCAACTATATCAGCACATAATACTTTTATGTTGAATGTAACAGTCCTCTCTCCATAAGAGGCACTATCTATTAATAAGTGTGATAAAGGGAACATAGTAGTCTTATCTAAGTCTACATCTGCTAAATCTCCGTATGTAACAGTACTTACAGATGGATTAGTTAATAATTCGTCTTTTATGGTATCTAATATGTTGTAGATGTGTGTCATCTTGTTTGTTGTTTTAGTATTCTATTTTCTAACTCTGATTTATCTTTTATAAATTCCAAGTACATTAAACATTGATGTATTGGAAGTTTTGTAACTTCTCCGATTCTTCTAACATCTTCTCCAGCGAGAGTAAATATTGCTTGATAGTCTCCCCATTTTTTACCGAATCCTCGTCTTGCTTGTTCTGATTTTTCTCCTGTAACTGTTTGAGTGTATAAGCCATCGTATAGTTCCCTAATTTTGTCGCTAAACGATAAAAAAAAACCCTCGCACTAATTGCAACATCTAAAGGAGTATCTTTCATTACGTCTGCCATATAAGACGTTCCCTTGTAATCGTGTATCAGATACTTGTCTTTACTCTTGAACTTTATTGGTCTGTAAAGAACTGCCATTGCTTTATGTAAATCCTTGTCAGAGAATAAATACTTTTCTAAATCAATGAACTCACCATAACTCATCTTATCTAAGTTAGGTATCATACCAAACTCTACAACAACTCCATCAGTACCCTCTAACTTAAATGTCTGTGAAAGTTCTGGCTTACTGTTTAAAACAGATGATAAGTGACCTAACGTATCGTCAAACACATTTAAACCTATTTTATCAACGTCTGATAACTTTATATCACAAAATATCTCTAACACTTTCTTGTTTAGAAACCCTGTAGCATCTTCATCTTTGTTTTTGTCATAAACATCAATGTATCTTTGCCATTGACTTAATCTAACATCTCTTAATGTTGCAGGTATCGTAAACTCCATAAATATAATATTCTTATAATAAGATAACTCTATTTTAATTTTTTGTGTTAATAATACTTGTTATGTAAAATAATTTTATTATATTTGTATCAAATTAGTTGACATTGAATATATTAGATGATAAGGACAGTATAAGGTTTGGAGTGTTTAAGTGCTTACAGACAGATAAAGTTTACACGATCAGTTCTACATTATCAACTCATCCTAATAACCAACCAAGTTATTTAGACAAAGCACATAAAGCAATAGATACTATAAAGAGAGAAGATGGTGTGCTAAAGAAAATGTCAAGAAGAGAACTAAGAACAAGATTTACTAACGTAGAAGAAATAATACCTAAACTAAAGTAAATATTATGATAGAATTAATTATTATTTACACACCACCAATATTAGCAATAGCATTGATTTTTATTATTGCAGAAATTAAATTTAGAAAACGAGTTAAAAAATTAAAAGAATTATATAATGCAGAATCAATAGAAATAGATAAACTTGAAAGTAAACTAAAATAAATATTATGAGCGAACAACAAATAACAAAAGAGTCCATTGCGTACCTAAAGACAGTACTACTATCTCAATTACTATTAGAAGCTAATGAAGAGATCGTAGCTACCAACAGATACAAGCAGAGCCTAAAACAACAGATAAATAGAACAAACAGTATCTTAGAACCTATCGTAAGAGAAGAGTTTGATAATGTTTATAAGACAGACCCTGAGATGGCAACTAATATCTTAAACAAGGTAGAATCTATTATAGATAAAATAGCATCATACCAGATAGAAGAGTTAGTAATACTTGAATCTATTGTAGATAAATATGAGAACAATAAAGAATGGTTCTTGAAATATGCTGAATCTGATTTCCTAAGACTTAATTAATGATACAACCACATTATCCATCAGAAGAAGATTTCATACCTATGTCTGATACTTATGAATTTGAGTTTAGAAATAGGTTGGATTCTTTTGATAATTCATATAGACGTATTATACGAGACACCTCCTCTTTAAGAGGTGCTTTAATGCAAGATGATTACAAAACATCGGTAATGAAAATTATAACATTAAAACAATCATTATGAACAAACAAGTAGCAAAAGAATTAAAGGTATTTACAGATGAGGTCTGTAACAGATACTCTAAGAAAGATAGAGCAAATAATTTCAACAATGAAACATTTAGTGTTCAAGAAATAATACCAACAAGTGATCATACTGCAACAGTTATTTATGAAAAGAACACAGGTAAACGTGCAGCGTTCTTCTTCTATTACATACAGTCATTTAAGAAATGGAATTACTTTGTACCTACAGATAGCCATATAAACGGAATGAGTTGCTTTGCAAACCAAAAGATAGAAGTAGAAAGACATAACTATAAATATAACTTTTAATATGAAAAAGAAACTAACACAGAAGCTACAACAACTAATAGACAGCTTACCTACAGGTAACAAAAGAAAAGAAGCTAAAGAAGACCTACTAAGTCTTAAACTAAGTAATAGTGATTACCATTACATAATGTTAGCTGATAAGTATAAAGATAATCTATAGTACATAACTAAACTATATTATTTATCTATAGTAGGCGAACACTTTACAACCTTTTTAGTTATCATAATATACAGAGCAGTAGTTCTCTTTAACCTACCAAACTTTAGCAGTAATATGGCTATTGGTTCAGATACATTAAGCCTCCTTAGTAATTGCATCTATAACCTTTATGATCTTCGTTGCACCCAGTAGATATTCAAACTAACGAGCATACCAGTTATATCAGTTAACTAACAATTAACATACATTAAGATTATAGGAGGGTGCATATCTAACCATCGAGCATATAATTATATTTTCAAAATTGATTTACCGATTTATAACGAAAAGATATTTGACTATTTGATATTTGTTTGAAATCATTGAAGTGACATACTACGTATAGAAACACCTCATATTACGTTATAAGCAATATCTATGATACTATAGATAAAACACATAGTTAATATAAGACGTTCTAAGGTGTGTTGTAAATGTGAATGGTCTATTAGTATTAAAAAGATATTTGAGTTGATTAAAAGCTGTGTATTGATGTTTAAACAGTGGTTTAACTTATTAGATCGTACACCCATACATTAACAACTAATTACAAAAATAATCGTATAAAAAAATACTATTACAAAATGAATTATAATAGTATTAATTTATAGTTAAAAATGTAGTGTTATTAATATTTTAGTGTTAATGTTTTTATACTGTGGTTAATTAATGAAACATTGATACTGTTATCAATTATGTACGTTTGAATTGCTTTGTAGTTATCGTGTGTTAAGATGTTGTTACGATTTAAACTGTAATTACATACACAATATTCTTTTAAATATTTTAAGCTCTTAAGGGCTTTATTTTTAGAGCTGAAATAAACTTCTTCAATTACAAAGTTGTCATCAATTCTTTTAGCTGTTAATCTGTATACTGTTTTCATATCATTGTAGTGTTAAACTTTTATAAAATTGTTTTCTGTTTGTGTATGGTGATAACCGAACGAGTGTATAAAACCTTTGGTTAAACTATTCATTAACTGTTTGTAAACTTTTGTTTGGGTGGGTGATTTGCAAACTTTATCTATTACAATATGTTTTTTGCCAAACTTTTCGTATCTAAAATAAAATTGATAGTTTCTTTTTTGTTTCATAATGTTAAACTTTTATAAATTCGTATTCACTTTGTAGTGTGCTAACTACTCTAAAACCTTTGTATGTATTTTTATATTTAAAATCATTGGTTAAAATGTAATCAGTCAATTTATTTTTATCATCTATATTATAAAATAGAAAATCTTTTTTGCTTTTTACGATCTTTGATATTAATGTACTTTTAATTAGTATTTTTTGCATCTTATTTGTTTTTAGTGATAGATTAAACCTACTTTATTATTTTTGGGATTGATATATTTTGAAGCAAATAAATCTATTTTTGATGCATCAATATATCCTGCTTTTTTTAGTTCGTTTTCTGTTTTAAATATTTTAGTGTAGCGATCTTTTTGTTTGTCTATTAAATTAGTTTGTTTACCACTGTCAGAAAATATAAAATCAAAGTTAACAGGGATTGAACTACTATTGTTTTTTATAATTGATATGCTATTTGTATAAGCGTAAAATTTAACGCTTGGTAGTTGCTCAGCGATTTGCATCCACTTTAAAAAATATTTGTTAGAATAAAAATCTCCGCTATCGTGTACCCTTAAAAAATCTACTTTCTTTTTTGTTATTTCATTTTTCATTATCTCAATGAAATTAGATTGTTTAGTAAGCTCGTAACGTTCTTCAAAAACCTTTGCAACATTTGAATATCTATAGGCACCTTTCTGAGCGTAACAAAATTTAATACAAGCATCAGCAAAAGGACAGGTAATTTTTCCTGTACTTGTTTTATATGCAGTTATCCCAAAGTTAAAAACCCTTAACCCAAGTTCTTTGGATGTCTTTTTTAATTTACTGTTTTGTGTGATAATTGATTTCATAATTATATATATTTTTTAAGTAGTTCAATTTTCTGTTTTGCGATTTCTGTTTGGATCTCTATTTCCAAAATTTCAAGCCTACCCATGATATAAAATAAATTGTCTATATATGCGTAATCTTTTAAATCATCTAAAGTTTTTTTGTATTTCATAATTATATGTATTTGTTAAATTCTTGGTAATTTGTTATTGCTTCTTTTAATTCTTCAATAGTATCAAATATGTTTGAAAACTCGGTTTCGTCTTGCAAATAATTATCTTCGATCACTTCATTAATTAAATTACAATAACAGTCCAAACTATTTAATGTAGTTCTAAAATATTTTTTTGTTTCTATGTCCATTATAATACAAAGTTAAAGTTATTAATTATTTGGTTTATTATTAATCGTGATCCTATTATTAAAAGTATTACTAAGGTAATTTTTTGTTTTGTATTCATTGGTTTATTTTAATAAATTTAATAGCATTTTAATTTTTTCAATATCGACAGAAATTTCGTTTAATGTCTCAATAGAGCTGTCTATAGTTGAATCCTCGTTATCAAAAACAAAATTAATTTGATTCCTAAGTTCGTTTATGTCCCAATTAATACACTTTTGCCATTTACTAATTTCTATTTGTATATTTTCTTTTATATTTTGCATGATGAATGATTTTTAGTAGTTTGTATAATCTATGTTAACGATCTCAATATCCGATAATTTTACTTTAAATATTCGTTTTTGTCCCCATTGAATATCCCAAATTTTTAAATATTTGTCTGTTATACTTTCAATACTATATTGATTAGAACTAATAGCTTTGTTTTTAATAGTCATCATTAAAATGTCAGTTGTTACAAAGTTATTATTTTTGTCATCAAGGTGTAAAGTAAAAACAGTTTCTAAACTGTGTAATGTTTTAAATTTAATACCGTTTGTTAAGTCTTTTTTAGTTAGTTTCATTGGTTTAATTTTTAAATTGTTATTTTCTTTAAAATCATCCATTATAGAAGCAGAGTTTTGATCGTCTTCCATTTCTTGTTGAATGTTAACCCACTCTTGGGATTGATATTTTTTGTAGTAATCCATATTTTATATTTTTAAGTTATTATTATTTTATAGCATAAAAACCTAATATATATAATATATAAGGCTAAAATGCAATTTCAATATGTCAAAGAACCACCGTAAAAGGGTTTCAAATTTCACCTACTAAAAAAGCTAAAAATCAAGACATTAACAGAACTAAATCGGCAAAATGTATGTTGAAATCTACTCAAATGCTTGAAAATCAGCATTTTAACGTTTTTTTCAGTCAGTATTTAAAAGAACTTAAGCAAATGTAATCTTTTTTTATTAAAAACAAGTACTTTTTTTACAAAAACTTTGTACTTTTTATATAAAACTATTTGAATATATGAATTGCGCACACGTATACAATTAATATTTTAAACCACAAAATTTTTTGACATAAAAAACACGAATTTGCTCAGTTTCAACGTTCTCGGATTTTTGATATATGACTAAGCAAGTACTAAAACGAGTCTCTTAAAACGCTTAAAAACAGCCTTAAAAGTGATGCAATATTTTTTTTGCAATTTTAACATAATTTAACATAAAAGATTTTTTTTATTCAATTATTTGTAATATTTTCGTGCTGGCGCTTTAGAATGAGATGTTAAAATTTTGTTAAAGTTTTATAGATCACTTGTTTTATTCAATTATTTTTACTACAAAAGCACAAAAAAATACTCCATACAATTTTTTTTATTAAAAACCTACTAAAAACAAAGTTTTTTTATAATTCTAAAACCTTATAAAAATCTTAAATTTGCTATACTTATAATGTTTTTAATATGCAAATAAAATTACTATTTATTATCAGTCTAAATAAGCTATTTAGAATCATTACAGATAACAAAAATACCCCCATCATATTAAACGACCCCCATTATATTAAACATCCCTCCATATTAAACAATCCCCATTATATTAAACATAAAGCAAAAAAAAAGCCTCGTTAAAGGCTTTCTTTGTTTTTAATACCATTCTAAAAAATTAATAATTGAATCGTATTCACTATAGATTGATTCGTTATTATATTTAGACTCATAAAACTCTTTATAGTAGCTTTTAATAGATGGAAAAGCATCGTCATAGGGTAACTCCTTTAGTGGATGTGTTGTGTCTGCTAACTGCGTTAAATTGTAAAATAGAAATTCGTGATAATTGATTTTAGTATCGATATTCATCTCTTAGGTTTTTATATTGTTCGTATTCGTGTGTTAGCTCTTTTAAATAGTGTTTATTTGTTAATGCTTCTGCGATCTCGTTAGCGAAATCAATAGGTTTTAAAATACAGTTGTCTAAATCAATTTCGTACAAATAAATAATCATTTCTTTTATTTCTGTTTGAGTCATATCTTATAAATTTATATTAGTTCTATTTCATAGTTGGAAAATATATCTCCTATTTCTTGTTCTATATTGTCGGTTAACTGCTCACAATAAAAACCTCTGATAGAATCTTTGTTGCATTGGTCAAATATACTTTGTACTGATATTGTCGCATTATCTTTATCGTAAAGAATTTTTATAATGTCATCAGCCAAATCGAATCTAATTTCTTTTAGTTCAGAATCTTGTCCGTAATTGAAATAGAAATCTAAAAAATTACCTTTTGTTATTGTCAATTTCATATCGTTATAAATTTATATTAATTATTCTTAATTGTTTTTTTACTATATCAGTCAGCAGAAACTTACTGTTGATGCCGAACTTTTTTCTATGCCTTGTCAAATCATTTGTAAGGATCATTTTATCAATCGTATTGTCTTTAATAGTGTAGACAATAAAATCTTTTTTAGTAGTGTAGATTTGTACTGCTTTAAGGATATTTATATTCATATTATTTGTCATTATATTTTACATTTAACTGTTTGTACATTTGATAATCCATACCTATTTGTTCTAAAATGTATTGTGTTGTTTCGCCATCTAAATCAGCAGATTTAAGTTTACTTATTAATACTTCAGTTTTATTTACTTTAATAAATTGTACTACTGCTTTGTATGTGGTGTCAATTTTATGAGAACCTCCAAGTATTTCAATGTCAGTTCCTTCAATATGAGCATTACACATATCAATAGTGAATCTGTAAGCATTGCCATTCTCATCTCTAAGACCCTCTATCTTCTCAACTACAGTCATTAGCCAATCCCAAGAGGTGTTATAGTTAGGTATGACATATTCGCCCATTTCTTGATGGTCTTCCATTCCCATAAATTCTGCTATTAGTTTATTGTCATTCATATTATTTATTTTTATAGGTTGTTTGTTTAAAGTATGCTTCTTCAAATTCTGTGACTAATTCAGTATAAAATTGGCTGAAAACATTTGCACCGTATAGTTTTCCGTATAACTCTTTAAAACCAATGTAGTTACAAGGTTTACCGTTTAGAAAAAACCTTAACTCTGTTTCTGTTATGTCGTGGTCATAACCACATTCATTTTCACTAACACAACTCCAAACACAAGCCTGTACTTGGAACATACCAAAATCTTTTCTAAATTCTGTTCTAACGCTAAAATCTATAATCTCTTGTACTTTTTTAATTTTACTCATAATATTTTGTTTTTATTGATTTAAAATTATTGCTCCTTTTGTTTTTAACATAGCTCCAATATATGAAAATGGTTTCTCGTCTGTAATAGTGTTACCATTCTCCCAAGTGGATATGTACTTAGAGGATATGTAAAACAAATAAGTGTCATCCTCTCCATAATTTGACTCTACGTCATAATCGACAATCCTTTTGTCTTTTAAAATTTTTGATAAGTTCATAATGTTCTGTCTTTAATTAATTACTACGATACAAATATACACTTTATTTTTAATTACACAACAAAAAAAATAAAAAACTTTACAATTTAACTTTTTTTATGAATTGCCATCTTTTAACACTATTGTAAATTTGTAACATAACTTAATAAGGAAACACGTGCATACGTCTACAACAATTTTTTCATATAACAAAATAAATCTACTACTAAATTTTGGTATGAATAATAATGAATTGCACCCCATTATATTAAACATAGGATTACCCCATTATATTAAACATACCCCATCATATTAAACAAAAAAAGGGAGACAAAATTAATTGACCCCCTCCATATTAAACATTTTATTTTTACACATTTTATCTGTACTATCTAAGCAAGTACATACTATTTGTGTAATTATCTTATCACATAAACTCCAGAGTTTACTCCTTGCACTAAATACATCATACCATACCTAATAGCATCTATAAAGTGATTAAACTTATCTATTGGTGCTTCACCCTTATCCTTCCATACATAGTTGTTTAGCTCTCTTATTATACCGTGAGAACCTCTATCTACTACTATCTCATAGTCTTGCATAAGTGCAATACCAGATAATATACTACCTTTCTTCTTGATCGTAGGCTTTATGTTAAGACCCAATGTTTTTAGTTCTGAGATCAAACGTGGTTCACTATTATCACAGATAATCAAATCCATACCACACTCATTCTTATTCCTTGTAGCTACCTCAGATGTGTTTAAATGTGCTTTTCCGTAGATTTCCTTAACCCAAACCTTTCTTGCGTGTTTATCTATAGAAATCTTCACAAGTGTCGTTAAATCGGCTGAAAATCCAAAATCCTGCCCATAGCAAGTAAGTTCTGTAGGAATAAAGTCTCCAACTCTCCATTTCCTTATAATAGTACCTTCTGCTTTCTCAAGCCAACCTCCTAATATCTGATGTTGGTATTTATCTGGTCTCTTACGTTTCATTTCGTATATTCTCTGCAAAAACGACTGAGATAAGTTCTTCTTGTTATCCTTATAAGTTGTATGCACATAAGTAACATTACCTTTTATAGTGTTAGATGCTGCCAATACGTTTTCGTTCTGAAAGAATCTTTGATATATCCAATGCTCTTTAGTTGTTGGATTCAGTATCAATATAACTCTGTTTTGCTTAACTTGTGAACGTATAGAGAAGTCTATCTTATCAAAAACACCTTCATCTACAAGTTCCTCTGCTTCATCGACTACAAATGTAGTTATACCATTCAAAGACTTTAAAGCAGCAGTTTGATTACCAGATGATGTCCTAATACCTTTAAATATGATAGAACTACCTGTTTTAAGGTTCATTATTTCGTCTTTAGTGATCCTAAAGTCTTCGTGAACACCCATTAGGTTAATTTTCTCAATAAATTCAGGTATAATAGATGTATGTGCTGACATCATCGTATATCTTGAGAATAAAACCTTATGCCCTACCTCATAGGTAAGATTTAGCAAGAAAACATTGATTCCAAACGACTTTCCACTACCCCTACCTCCTGTAACAACAAAATACCTACTCTCATTCTTGAAAATAGGTATGTATTTCTCGTGTATGTCTATCTTACTCATCTTTTGGTGTTACGTCTATAATCTTCTCCTTAATCTTCTTACCTTCAACGCTATCTCCAAAGAAATTAATCACAGGTGCTTGAACTTTGTTGTTAACAGCCTCTTTATCGTCTCCATAAGCAAAATCCATAAGCAATTTCATATGATTATAGCTACCTTCTTCTGCTTTCTTAGCTAAACTCTCAAAAGCGTTTACTTCGCTCCCAAATACGTTCTTAATAGCCTTTTTAGCATATTGTTTCTTCCTATTCTTCTTTGCAGTATTCATTGCAGGTTTATTAGACCTCTCTTTTTCTGGAATTGGTAACTTGGGAATAGATTTCTTACGACTATTCCCTTTTCTACCATCTGTTGGCTTAATTTCTTGTGAATTACTCATATTATGATAACTAAAGTGTTGTTATTTTGTTTTTTACAAATCATCTAAGCACCAAATAGGTGTCATATCTCCAAGCCAAGCAGAACTAACATTAATTTCAAAATACTCTAAAGCCTCTTCTTCTGGCATACCTTGTGATATGAGAATATTTATACACAAACTTTTAGAGTATATCAATCTCATACTTTTATCATCTAATCCAATTATAGCACTATCAAAGCCTTCAGCTCTTAGCAACTCTTCTTCGTCAATAAATTCTAATATTTTATCTAACATATTTTTTATCTATAGTAGTAATAGTTATCTTGCTGACCTCTTTCTGCATCATAATAGTTCTTAGTAATCTCTATTTGGTACTCCAATAGACCTGACAAGTAACCACATATAAAGGTAATATCTGCATCAGATAAGTCATAAGCATCCTCTCCTTCTAATATGTCTATCCTTAATACTTCATTGATGTCAAGGAATAAGTCTACTGTAAAATCTTCTCCTTCGTAATAGATAGAAACCTCATTTGGAAGTGGGTTCGATGAAAACCCTTCTGTTGAATATTCTGGTCTGATTGATAATATCTTGTCCTTTAGTTGTTCTTTCATAATTATAGTCTTGTATAAGTTTCTTTAACAAATTCTTTAAACTCTTCCCTTCCTTGAATGTTTTTATCTTCTTGATTTGATAATGCTCTAAACAGTCTTGATCTTAACTTAAAGAAATCAATGTCTTTCTTTTCGTTGATTCTCGCAAATGCCCACATAGATAAACCTGTTAAAGCAAAAGATGCCTTTTTGAAATCATTCTTTAAATCATAACACAAACTTGCAAGTTTATCACTAAATTCTCTATTTTTAAACTCAAGATTACCTTCTCTGAATGAAGATTTAGAAACAGAATACAAGTCTACTAAAAATCCACAAGGTAAACCATCATAAACTTCATTGTACAAATTATATAAATAAGCGTAATTACTAAAATATGCTTCATTACTTCTTCCGTATTTATACCAAGCATCTAAATAGTTTTCATCATTCCAAGATTTCTGTGTATTATTTAATTTAGAAATATCTTCAATTACTTCTTTTTTATCGGTGTATTTCTTTGTGATAACACTTACTTTATTTACAGCACTTCCATTTGGTAGATTAACAATAGCTTTACATAAGTGTTGACCATCAATAATCACATACTTTCTTTTATCAAAAGCAGATACGTCTCCAATAACAGGGAATCTTAATATTCCACAATCAACAATACTTTTAATCATTTTCTGTACGTGCTTCCCACTTAAATCTCTATTAAACTCTAATAGATTTTTTGGTTGTAACAATTCCTTTAGTTCTGTTTTTTTAAATTCTTTAATCATTTTGATTGGTTTTTAATTATTAATATTATTTTGTTATGAGACAAACCTACAATATTTTTTTAGTTTGACAATACTTTTTAACATTTATTTAACATTTAAACTAAAAAAGGAAGCTAATTAGCCTCCCTTAATAGTTCTATCTCTCTCTCTAAGTAATCCTTTGCTTTAATCAGATCAAGTAATTCATCTTGTTTTTTACCTGCTCTTGCAACATACTTAATAATATTACCTCTACAGAAGTTCAAGTCGTAATCCCTTATAACATCTATAATGTCATAGTCTTTGCCATTCTCGTAATGTGGTTGTGTGCCTCTCATAATTAGTTGTCTTTAATCGTAACTATTATTTTTATTACTATTATTATAAGTATTATAATTATTATTCCCATAATTTATTTATTTACGTTATAGTAGAAATGCCCTCCTAAACCAGACTCGCCTTGTATTATCTGACATTTATCTTTACTCTTCCAGCTCCAAGATTTAATCCTTAAACTAACAATCTCTCTTACTTCATCCCTTCTATCTTGTGGAACGCTATCTATAAGGATGTCTAAAGCATCTTTATTTTTATTTGATATACTTGTGTGTAAATTCTGTTTAATGTCTTTAATCGCCTTCTTTTGAGTCTGCTCTATTGACAAAAACTCTTCAGCTCTATCATTAAAGTAAATATTATATCTGTTTCTAAATACTGCATAAGACTTGTAGTAAATACCTATCTTGTGTAAAGCGTGAGTTATAGATGATCGACCTTTGTTAACCCCTCTTAACTCAAACCATTCTGAAATCATCCTATCATTCATAAAGTTTAAATCTTTTAGAATCTTATAGAAAAGTGTTCTTGTGATCATTATATCTGTCTCTCTTGAATTGCTATTTAACTGTATTCCTGTTAAATCTTCAAAGTCTTTTGCTAATTCGTCTGCGTTATCTTTATTATATCCTAACATATTGTTTGTTTTAATTTAAATTATTGTTTTCTTTTATATTATCTATCTCTACCATAACCTTAGTGAAGGTATTCATATGATGCCAATCTAAGGCTTTCTTTATACCAGCACAAGCTAAGTAGTACTCTTGTTCTTCGTAATGCTCTAAGACCTCTTCTAAGACGTATTTAGGACAACCTTCTTGTATTTCAATTATAGCATTTGTAAAGTACAATTCTATGATGTCTTTATCTTCATCGCTTAATGTTCTCATAACAATCGGTTTTAAGTGTTAGTAGTGATTTAGCTTCGTTAAACATAGACTTAGCCTCGTCTCCATATATCTCCTTGTACAGTCTATAGGTTCTACTAACTAATGAATATTCGCTGTTAGCCTCTTGAAATAACTTCTTAGCATAAGACTTGCCATAACCCTTACAGTAGTTGATGTTATCAGCAGTATCACCTACAATCATTTGTGAGTAGAAGTTATTAAGTGCTTCCTCTCGACTAATCTTAACTAACTCTCTCTTCTTATAGTTGTAGTCATAAAACCAGCAAGGGAATTGTTTGTAGTCCTTATCAATAGACATAATGATAACACTATCTCTGTCTCTTATACACATCTGACGCTGCCGACGAATAGAGAGGTGTAGATCTCGGTGGTCGCCGTATCAT